>Ga0099364_10007282_pt1 | contig 15849 bp, 17 predicted proteins | sample TergutTh196P3_FD_73070 | JGI IMG/M metagenome (GOLD analysis project Ga0099364, IMG submission 73070) | Microcerotermes parvus P3 segment gut microbial communities from Pointe-Noire, Republic of the Congo - Th196 P3 | ecosystem: Host-associated > Arthropoda: Insects > Digestive system > Gut ...
TGGAAGATTTTATGATACGCCTGAAAGCCTTTTTTGCAGGCATCCCCTACGACCTGAACAACAAAACCGAAAGAGACTATCAAACAATATTTTATGTGATATTCAAAATGATGGGACAGCATGTGACAGCCGAACCGCACACCGCCATTGGACGCGCCGACGCCATTGTTGAAACCGACGATACGGTCTATGCCTTCGAATTTAAACTTACAGAAAACGCAACTGCCGAAGAAGCCCTCAAGCAAATCGACAAAAGAGGCTACCTCACGCCGTATATAGCAAGCGGAAAAAATTTAGTGAAGATAGGCGCGGAGTTTAGCAAAACAGAGAGAGGATTGGACAGATGGGTAGTTGAACAATTATAAGTTGTGATTAACTGAATAATTGAGAAAAAACGTTCAATTAATCAATTATTCACATGACCTTCGATTTTCGCAAAAAGGCAGCCGCCGATTTCAACGAGCCTAAATGGATAAAATTTGAGGGAAAACGGATTTTTGATGTGGTGGTGAATTGGGGAGAGGACCTAAACTCTAATCCCTAAACTCTAATAACTAAACTCTAATCCCTAAACTCTTCTCCCATTCCCACGCCGATTTTAAAGTTTCTTCAAGCGTAGAACGTGCTTCCCAGCCCAATTCAGTATTGGCATATTGTGTATCCGCCCATACTTGCTCCGTATCGCCTGCGCGACGTTCCACAATCTTATAATTGAGTTTAACGCCAGTAACTTTTTCGAACGTATGCACTAATTCGAGTACTGAAACGCCACGTCCTGTACCTAGATTGAATGTCTCAAATTTCCGGCAACTTTTGTTTTCAATCAGACGTTTAACTGCTGTAACATGCGCTTTGGCGAGGTCTACAACGTGAATATAGTCGCGTATGCACGAACCGTCGGGCGTGTTATAATCGGCGCCGAAAACAGAAAGATATTCGCGGATACCTATTGCGGTCTGCGTGATAAACGGTACAAGATTGTTGGGGATACCTGTGGGCAGTTCGCCTATATGTGCCGAAGGATGCGCTCCGATTGGGTTAAAATAACGCAGAGATATACATTTTATATTATCCGAAGCCGACACAGTATCGCGGATTATCTCTTCGGAGATCTGCTTGGTATTGCCATAGGGCGATGTAGCCGTCTGTACGGGCGCATTTTCGGTGACGGGAAGCTTTTCGGGTTGTCCGTATACGGTACACGACGACGAAAAAACCATGCCCGGAATCGAATACCGTTGCATCAAGTCGAGCAGGTTGATAAGCGACACAAGGTTATTGTGATAATACTTCAAAGGTTGCTCTACCGATTCTCCCACAGCCTTGTATGCCGCAAAATGAACAATAGCCTCTATGCCGGAATATTTTTTCAACAGCGCTTCTGTTTTTTCCTTATCGCAGAGGTCAATATGTTCAAAAGCAGGGCGTACGCCTGTAATTTTTTCAATGCCATCAAGCGCTTCTATTCTCGAATTTGACAAATTATCAACAATCACAACCTCGAAGCCATCGTTGAAAAGTTCAACTGCCGTATGCGAACCGATGTAACCGGTCCCGCCCGTTACTAATATTTTATTCATCTTTTTGAGCTATCTAAAATTTTTTGCAAAGGTATATCTATTTTTTAGAATTCCGCAACTTTTTGCGAAATTATATTTTATTAAACTTTACAAATTACGAAATCGAGCTGCCTGTTCGTTACAGACAACCCGATTTCTTGATTTTTGATTTTTAATTTTTGTTTTTCAATCGAATACAACTCGTGTTGTGTTATCGCCTTGTTGAACAATATACATCCCTTGAACATTCAAAGGTATATCTGCTTCTTCTCCGGTTGCGATGCTTTGATACACTGACGCGCCGCTTGCAGAATATATACTCAATGTTTCGCCAATGGTTAATACTAAACCGCTATCAAAAATATTTTTTTGTTAAAAAAAATATTAGAATTTTTGCCGCAAAAAATATCTATGAAAATATTGCAAACAGTTGCCCATTTTTCGGACGAAGCCGATAACTAATTTTTCTCTTTTTGCAAAATTTTACCCTTTATTCGCATAAATCAAATAAATTATGTACATTTGCGGCGTAATTTTTGAGATAAAAATATTTTGAAAAATAAAACAATGACATATATAGATACATACAAGTTGCTTAAGAGCAATATTAGTTATCCCGACGACTATATTGCAATTCCGGAAGTCATAGAGGTGCGCAATTTTACCTTTATGTCAAATAATTGCGGTATTCTTCCCGATGATTCGTCAGTTGATACTTTGCAGAGCAACGAACGACGATATGAAACAGGAATCATGCACGAAATGCTTGGTATTCAAGATTCTGACGTAAAAGATAATTTTTCGTTCAGATACCATGTTTTTTCTCCTGTCGGTACAGCAAAAGCAGAAAAAATACTATTGATGCTTCACGGATTCAACGAAAAGCATTGGCACAAATACTTGCCATGGGCGAAACATATCGTTGGTTCGACCGGCAAAACGGTAGTTTTGTTTCCCATCGCCTTTCACATGAATCGCGCTCCTCAAGAATGGAGCGACGCCCGATTGATGTACGAGGTTAGCAACCGACGCCGTGAACTGTTCCCCGATATAATACATTCAACGCTGTCAAATGCAGCCATAAGCGCCCGTTTGCACACGAAGCCACAGCGTTTTTTGTGGTCGGGACTGCAAACATATTACGACGTAATGCAATTTATGGAAGAATATAAATCGGGACAGCACTCGTTTATAGCAGCCGACGCCGAATTAGACGTATTTGCCTATTCTATCGGCGCTTTTTTGGCTGAAATATTGCTCATGTCGAACCATAAGCGTTATTTCGACAAGTCGAAATTGGTTATGTTTTGCGGAGGACCCGTATTCAACCGCCTGTCGCCCGTATCGAAATATATACTTGACAGTCAGGCAAACGTAGCCCTTTACTCATATATGGTAGAGCATTTAGAGAGCCATTTGAGAAAAGATGAAAAATTAAAATACTATTTATGTGAAAGTCGCGAAGGATTATGTTTTCGCAGCATGTTGAGCTATAGCGTAATGAGCGATTTGAGAGAAGAACGGCTACGCGACATTGCAGACAGGGTATTGGCGGTTGCTTTGAAACATGATACGGTTGTACCGCCATACGAAGTTGCAAATACGCTGCAAGGCAAATACAGAGACATTCCCATAAGAGTAGATATTCTCGATTTGCCTTATTCCTACAAGCACGAAGACCCCTTTCCCGCGTTGGAAAAGATAAGCGACGAGGTCAACGCCGGATTTAAGCGCGTATTCGAACCAATAGTCAAATTTTTGTCTGATGTATGATGTAATAATATAATGTAATAATATAATGTAATAATAGTTTTTTTACCTTATCCAATACAAATTTTAAAGAAAAAAATACAATTTGGTATAAAATTTCAATTTATCTTATTTGCAGGAAAATTTTGATAAAAAAAACGATGCCATCATAAGTCACGATACACTACTTTTGTGTCGAAATAAAAATTTGACATTATGGGCAATCATAAAGCATTTTTGACGGTTAAGCGTAAGGAAGCCGGTTATCGTCCTGTACACGAAAGGATAACCGATTTTGGAGAAGTAGAACAGACCCTTTGCGAAGAAGACAGAATGATACAGGCGTCGCGGTGTATGGACTGCGGAGTACCGTTTTGTCACTGGGCTTGTCCTCTAAGCAATCGCCAGAGCGAATGGCAGGATATAGTTTACAGAGGCGAATGGCGCAAGGCATACGAAAATCTGCAGGCGACCGACGATTTTCCCGAATTTACGGGACGCGTCTGTCCGGCATTGTGCGAAAAAGCGTGCGTATTAAATTTGAACGGCGAGCCGGTAACAGTCCGCGAAAACGAAGTGGCTATAATCGAGAAAGCCTTCAGCGAAGGATATGTTCAGCCGCGCATAGCTGCAAGGGAAAGCGGAAAGCGTGTAGCGGTTATCGGTTCGGGTCCCGCCGGATTAAGTTGTGCGAACCAATTGAGCCAAATGGGTCACGCCGTAACGGTTTTTGAACGCGACGAAGCGCCCGGCGGTTTGTTACGGTTAGGTATTCCGGACTTTAAACTGACAAAAAAAATAATAGATCGTCGATTGGATATTATGCGTCGTCAGGGCGTTCAATTCGTCTGCAATTCGCCGATAGAGGATTATCCTGCCGGATTCGACGCTGTATGTCTTGCCACCGGCGCAGGCGTTCCCCGCGATTTGCAGGTTGAAGGGCGCGATTTGCAGGGTATATACTTCGCTATGGATTTTCTAAAAAACCAAAACCGCGCTGTTGCAGCACGTTGGGTAGTCGATGAAAATGACCCGCTGTCTGCAAAAGACAGGAACGTAGTGGTTATCGGTGGCGGCGATACCGGGTCTGATTGCGTTGGTACGGCTATCCGTCAAGGAGCAACTTCGGTACTACAAATTGAGATATTGCCCAAACCTCCCGAAGGAACGAATCCTGATACGCCGTGGCCCTTTTATCCGAATGTTCTAAAAACATCATCGTCGCACAAAGAAGGATGCAAGCGCCGCTGGTCGCTTGCGACAGAACGTTTCACAGGCAAAAACGGAAAAGTATGCGGCATTGAAGTAAAATCAACCGAAACCGGCGACATAGAGACGCTGAAAACCGACCTCGTATTATTGGCGCTGGGATTTTTACATCCCGAACACTCCGGCTTGGTAGAAAACATGAACCTTGCGCTCGACGCACGAAAAAATATAGCATCAGACGATAATACTCTCCAAACCTCTGCCGCAAAAGTTTTTGTAGCAGGCGACGCCGCAAGCGGAGCAAGTTTGGTTGTCAAGGCAATAGCTTCGGGACGGAAAGCGGCAAAGGGAATAAATGAATGGCTTGGAAATTAGTTATTAGAGTATAGGTATAGAGTATAGAGTATAGAGTATAGAGTATGGAGTATACCCATTATTCACAAACCCCCGATATCATATAATCCACTTATAACCAACGTTATATTACTTTAATTTGCATCGTTTTAAAAGGTCAAAATGATAAAAAAAAGCATATTTAGGCAGTAGTTCCGTAGCCAATTCGTTACCCATTTTGGGTGGTTATGTTGCTTCGATATGCTGTAATTCCAATACTTGACGAAGACCTTAATATTGTTGAAAAATATAAAGGAACAGCATCTGGCGACAAAGTTTTTCCAATGAGAAGCAAATGTTTGATTAACACTCATTTAAAAGAAATTGCACGAATATGCGATGTTGACAAAAAATTGACGTTTCACACGGCGCGTCATACGTTTGCTACCGAAATATGCTTGACGCACGGCGTTCCTATTGAAACCGTTAGTCGTATGTTTGGGCATAAAGATTTGATTGTCATACAGGTATTACGAATTGGAATTTTTGCAGACCAAAGTGAACAGAGTTTGCACGCCAACAGCGGAATTGCGCCTCAAAATGGCTTGACAATTATCAAGCCTGCGTCCGCCTATAAAAGGGATTACCCATAAAAAATTGTAAGAAATGGAAAATGTAATCACACGTAAGTCGTTTTTTTTACGGAAATGTTGTCGAAAATCGAAAGAATGGAAACCGAAGTAGAGCAGATGAAAGATGCAAACCTTTCATGTGTTGCCAAATGGCTGAATGGCGAAGCAGTAATGAAAAAGTTGGGCATCAGCAAACGTACGCTTCAAAACTACCGTGATAGCGGCACATTGCCGTATAGCGCCGTTGGCAGCAAGTTTTACTACAATATCGGCGATATTGAACGTTTGATGACGGAAAATTATATTTCAGTAAATAAGTAAAAAATCGTTTTTTTATCAAAAAAAGTTGTAAGTACGAAATAAATAATTACCTTTGCAAAAAATTTTAACGTCTTTTGGGGAGGGTTATTGGACTTCAACTCTTTTGAAAAGTCAAAATGTAATTTAATTTTTTTTTAGAAGTCCATATTGTTATAGGGGTGAAAAATTTAATAATTTGTTTCAAATAAAAAAAATCTCTATTTTTGCCGCAAATACAAAAAAACTCAATATACATACGATGAAAATTTTTATAGTAGGTTTCATGGGTAGCGGCAAAACGACTATCGGTAAGCTGCTTGCCCAAAAATTATGCTTGAATTTCGTTGATACTGACCATATTATAGAAATACAACAAGGGATGACGGTTGCAGAAATATTTGAGCGTCATGGCGAAGCCGCTTTTCGCGAAATGGAGCATAAATTGCTGTTAGAACTGCAAAATGGCGATTCTGCGATAATTGCTACTGGCGGCGGCATGCCTTGCTACAACGATAATATGAATATAATGCTCGCCTGCGGTAAGGTAGTTTACCTGAAAACATCGCCGCAAGAGCTTGTTAGACGGCTTATTCTCTCAAATTCAGAACGCCCGTTAATCAACGGAAAAACAAAAACTGAATTGCTGCAATACATAACGGAAGAACTGTCAAAACGTACGCCTGTCTACAGTCGTGCAAATATCAGCGTAGAAACCGATTCTTTTCCGATTGAAGAGATGATTGTTCACGCCATCACATACTCAATATCTTTTCAAACCGTCCGTTGAGGTCTTTCAGGTCTTCGAGCGTTCTGGCGCTTCCTTGCTCGGTAGTTAGCCATACGTTTTTATAGTAACTGCGGGCGGCAGCCATCACTTTTGCCCAGTTTACATCGCCTTCGGTAAGAGGAACATTGAAACCTGTTCTAAGTCCTTGCTGATTAGCATTTTGCTTGCTAAATTCCTTTATATGTATACGTCCTATACGGTCGCCCATAATTTTTATCCATTGCTCGGGCCATCCGTAAATCAAAATATTACCGCAGTCTAAATAAAATTTTACGTAAGGACTGTTGAACTGGTCTACGTAATAATTTGCTTCCATCGGACTCATAAGAAAACTGTTCCAAACGTTTTCGATGCAAATCTTCACTTTCAGTTTTTCGGCAACGGGTAGCATTTTTTTAATACCTTCAACAGAGCGGCTCCAACATTCGTCATAACTGACGTTTTCGTTTACCACGCCGGGTACTAACAGTATTGCGTCGGTACCGTAGGCATGCGCGTCCTCTATGGCATGAATAATGCCTTCTACCGCTTCCTGTCTGACGGCGGCGTCGGGAGCAGACAGTGGTTTGTTCCAATGCGTAGAACAACACACGTCTGTTATTTCCAAACCTGTGGCTTTTGTGGCATCCAATACTTCCTGACGATTCATATGACTATCGGGTTCAATGCCCTGAAAACCCGCTTCTTTGACTGCTCGACACTTGTCAAGTACGCTGCCTTCAACGCGTACTGTGCCCCACATGATTGATTTTTTGAAAATATTGGCAGGTTGCCGCCGAATGTTCGCCGATGTTTCGGCAAATACACTATTGTCGGCAAACGGCAACGACAATGCCCCGGTTGCCAAAATGCTATTCTTTATAAAATTACGTCTCTGCATGATTTTTAATTGAAAATTGAAAATTGAAAATTGAAAATTATTAACGACTAATTACTAACGACTAACGACTAACAACTATCTCGGCGCAGTTCCGGGCAGTTTAATTTCTTCAACAATACCGGGAACGTTACCAAATTCATAACTATCCGGTCCTAATTTTAGACTTGATGCAAGTATTTCGTCATAAGTTACGAACTTACCTGTATATGCCGCTTCACGTCCCATAATGCTTATCATCGTAGAAAGTGTTTGCGCTTCAACGTCATTTACGGGCTTGCCTTTACGTATAGCGCTTACCAAACGTACATGTTCCTGTACGAAACCATTATGCAGAACGTTCCATTCGGGTGTTCGTTCCTCGCGCGGCAACATCGGATATACAAAAATATCGGAATCGTCGAGGTTTCGTATCCAGTTATGACAATTGGTGTATCCCTTTGTGCCATAAATCAGAACGGTAGTTAGATTGTCACAACCGCCTATCTGTCGCGAAGTGCAATGAGCGCGAAAACTGCCTTCAAATTCATATTCAACGCTAAAGAAATCATACACATCTCCGGTCACTCGACGTGCGCGTCCGCCTGTTCCCATTGCTCTTACAGGGGGTCGGTCGCCAAGAAACATCTGCATAAGGTCTATTTCATGGATGAACTGCTCGCATATCATATCGCCGCATACCCATGTGAAATTCACCCAGTTGCGCATCATGTATTCCATATCGGTCCAGTCTTTTTCGCGCATCCTGTGCCATAATGTTCCGCCATAGCGTATAACGTGCGCCGATACAGGTTGTCCTATTGCTCCGTCGGCAACAAGTTTGCAAATTTCATTTGTGTTCTGTACCGAACGATAGATAGTGCCGCTGATAACTGATAGGTCACGTTGTGAGGCTTGTCTGCCCATCAGTAGCATCTGCCTTGCGCCGACAGGATCTACTGCAACGGGTTTTTCGACAAAACAGTGTTTGCCCGCATTTATGGCATATTCGAAATGCATGGGACGAAATACCGGCGGCGTACATAATAAAACAACATCTATGCCGGAATCGATGACTTTCTTATAAGCGTCGAAACCTGAGAAACAATTTTCGTCGGGAATATTTTGTCCCTTTTCTCTCAATGCTACTGCCGCATTGTTCACCCTGTCGATAAAAACGTCGCCTATCGCTGTAATTTGCAAGTCATTGCCTGCTGAAATAAAATCTATTGCAGCGCCGGTTCCTCTGTCGCCGCATCCTACAAGACCTGCCTTTAGCGGTTTACCATCAACGGCTTTGCTCAAAAGTTCGGGCATGACGAAATCTCGATATTTTTCCTGCTTAGAGGAAGAACCCGAACATCCCGCCGAAAAAACAGGAATACTTATTGCGCCCATCGCGCCCATTGCTGAAGTCTTGAAAAAAGACCTCCTGTCTGATTTGAAATTTTCTGACATGATTTTTTATGAAATATTTATTTTTCATCTAAAAAAATATACCCGCAAAAATTGTGCCAAAATGCTATTTGATTAAAAAAAATCATTGTTTTATCCATTTATTCTATGATAATGGCAAACTAAAAGATTCCCCGCATCATCATGCAGATGCATCCCGTTTCCTTCACAATAACGAAACATGGAACAGTTTGAACAAATTCCTTTTCGCGCCCATTTGCGGTTGCGGAAGGGTTGAAAACGATTGTTCCAAACATCCATGAAATCGTCTTTGTAGATATTTCCCTGATGAAAATTTGCACGAATGCTCGGACAAGCGGAAATAGAGCCGTCTGCCAACACTGATGCAACATTTATACCGGCATTGCACTGGTAAAAATGGTTGCGAACCTCCATTTCGTATCCGCCGAGAAAACCCTCGCATCCGTAACTCAAGTGAATGTGTTTTTCATTGCGGGTGTAGCGTATGAAATCCAATACGGCGGTAAATTCTTTATCGGAAATTTGCAATTCGGGAAATTCTGTAGCTCTGCCAACAGGAAAAATCGTAAATATGCGCCAATTTTTCACGCCGGCAGCAATTAAAAATTCTTTGAAATCTGCTAATTGTCCGATATTTTTTTTATTAACGCATGTTACCACATCCCACACAATTTCTGTTTCTTGGGACAACATATGAATAGCGTTCAAGGCTTTGGTATAACTCTTCGGATGCTGTCGCAGCCAGTTGTGCGCATCTTCAAAACCGTCCAAACTGATGGTGATGGAATGAAGACCGGCTGCCAACAACGAATCCAATCGCCGACGGTTCAACAATAGTCCATTGGAAACCACGCCCCATGGAAATCCGCGTTTATACAGTTCCAATCCGCAGGCTTCCAAATCGTTTCTCAACAGCGCTTCACCGCCCGTAAAAATAATCATTGTGCAGTTAGGATTAACGTGAGGCGTAATCTGTTGAATTATCCGCATAAAATCCTCCGCAGGCATATCGGGCTGACCGACAACAGCCTTACAATCGCTTCCGCAATGAAGGCATGAAAGGTTGCATCGAAGCGTACACTCCCAAAAGAGAGTATTCAATTCGTGTAAACGCACGTTATTTTTCCGAATGATGCGGAAAAGTTCCAAAGCGGCACGTTTGCGAAGCGAAGGTTTTTTGTTCATCAATTCTCAATTTCGGTCAGTTCCACGTCCATGTTTACAGTGTATTCATTTCGGCTTCGCTGGGCATTGCTGAAATCTACCTGAAAAAATTCCGACTGGAATAAACCATTTTCTTCGCCGTCAACATCGCTTACAAAAACCGGCAATGTTGGGGCATCGTCAATCAAATTAAGTTCATCGGCGCTAAATCGGTCTGATAGTTTAAACCCGCCCTTCGAATCGGTAAGCACATGTGCCTTCAATGTGTGGGGTGCCGGCGGAGGACCATACATGTACGAAAATCCAGAATTATAACTAACTCGTATTCCTTTTATGGGCTTTCCTGTCGCCTTATTGGTTACCGCGCCCTTGACTGTATAAACCGCATCTATTTCTTTTCGGCAAGCGCTATAACCCAGTGTGGTTATGATACCTGCTAATGCCCAGCTTATACGTTTAATAAATGTTCTTCTATCTATTTCCATATATCAAAATCAAATCAGGTTCTTTTTATATAGATGCGACAAAGACAAAAAACGTTGCATGAAATGAAAAAAAATCTGTTACTCTGTCATTTTCGCATCGTTCTTCGTCATACTATCATCCGCTTGCCTACAATGCCGGATTAATCGTATCAGGCGGCATTTCCACAAACATCGTATTCCAATCGCTCATAGTTCCGTTCCACAAACCCGGTAATTCTTGTAGTTTAAAAATTTTCCCGTCTTCATTCCTCGTAGAAATAATGCCGGTTGCCGGATTGCTAAATTGCCGCAAATCGAATTTACCGCCTTTATAATCGCGAAAAGAGCAAACCAAATCTACCGGATTAAAATGGGTGGCATCCGCCAATTTCTGCATATCCTTTTTCATATTGATTTGCAGGCTTTCGGCGATTTGTAAAGAATGAGAGCCATCCTTATTTTTTACTATGAACGGAATTTCCTTGTGTTTGCCTGCTTTTTTCACCATGCCACATACACGTAGAGGTCTGTTCAACTTTTTATATAACCATGTTTCGTATTCTTCGTCCGAATCAAAAATATGAGGAGGCTTTATACAAAAATTAGTTTCTAAAAATTGTCTTATTTTATAGAAATCAACCGAGGCTTCGCCCGACTCCATTGCTGCAATATAGTTGCCAATCTGCTTTTGCAGCTGCAACAACATGCCCGCTAATATTTTTTTCCATTTTGCGGTTTTTTCTTTATAGGCGTCCGATACTACATTGTCAATATTCTTAATAAACACAATATCGTCCTGTATATCGTTCAAGTTTTCCAACAATGCGCCATGACCGCCGGAGTGGAATAATAAACTGCCATCCGTGTTACGAAAAGGTTTATTTCCCTCATCTGCCACGATGATGTCAGTAGATTTTTTCTGTTCCGAAACATTAATTTCAAACTGTACTCCAAATCGCTTTTCATAATTTTTCTGTACTTTTTTCAGCAGTTTTTTAAATTCCGAACGATGCTTTGGAAATACGGTAAAATGCAGGCGCACTGCATTATCCGTGTCTTTAGCATACATTGCCGCTTCTACCAAATGTTCTTCCAATGCCGTTCGCGCCTCTTCGGGATATGTATGAAATGGTAGAACCCCCTTAGGCGAATCGTCATCGGCAGCTCCCGAAGCTGAAACAAATTTCAACCGGCTCCCGTTCCATTTTTCATAAAAGGCAATCAGTTCATCTTGCCTTGCTTTATTCAGCTGTATTATTCCTTTCTGAAGGGTAGCCGGCGCTACAATTGATAAAAATGGAAAACCTTTGCGAAAATTTTTCAATTGTTGCTGCACTTGTTCAGTAGTAATCCCTAAGCGGGAAAGCTGTTTTAAATCAGTAGCAGTAAACATAGTAAATTAAGTATTAGGTGAGTCAAAATTACATAATTTTTTTGATTTCAAGTGAAAACATCACTCCGGCTGCATTGCAGCCTGCGTATGTGTCCAATACATTTTGCATGTAAGGAATATATTTGTCAATCACTATTTTCATGTCCGACTAAATTACAATAAACACAAGTCCTCAATCAGCCTGACGCCAATCTTTTTGTTAATCTGTGCAACAATTTCTGTCCGCATCATAAACAATTGGCTGCGTACTACTGAGGAATCCAAATGTACAAATAATTTGTTGTCTTTAATATATTTTTTACGTGTCATTCGTGCTACCGCATTTCCCAATAATTCATCCCACAAGGCATATACTTTCGTGTGCAGCAAACCGGTTTCCAAGCCTTCGTCCGCTATCACCTGCTTCAGCGCGTCTTTTAATAATATGGTTTTATGTCGTTGCATAAAAAGTTCCTTTTTCCGCTGTAAAGATAACATAATCTTGCGTAAACGCTTTCACCATTGCATTAAGCCGCACTTTGCTGCTATCGGTAAGCAATATCTGTCCAAACGATTCCTGCGCCGTTAAGGAAATAAGTTGCTGCATGCGGTTTTCGTCTAGCTTATCAAAAATATCGTCTAATAGAAGGATAGGAAAAAAACCGCTGTGTTGTTTCAACAGTTCGTATTGCGCCAATTTCAAAGCAAGTAAAAAAGTTTTTTGCTGTCCTTGCGAGCCGATGCGCCGCAACGAGTAGCCGTCCAACTGCATAATAATATCGTCGCGGTGAATACCGACCGTAGTATGTTGCATCGCTCTGTCGCGCTCGCGGCTCTTTGTTAACAGTTCCGTCATAGTTCCGTCTGCCAAATCGGAACGATAAGACAGTCCTGCCTTTTCTCTTCCGCCCGAAAGCCGGCGGTAAAGCTGTATAACGGCAGGCTCCAGTTCGGCAATCAAATTTTTGCGGTTTTCATAAATTATTACCGCCTGTTGTGCCAACTGCCCGTCCAAAGTCTGCAACACTTCTTCCACCGTTGAAGAATAAGGCGTTTTCAGCAACTTATTTCGTTGCAGCAAAATATGATTGTAACGTACCGAAGCATGCAAATAATCCCGACTTATTTGTGAAAGGAGATAGTTCATATATTTCCGCCGTTCTTCACCCGCTTCGTTAATTAATTCGCTATCCGTAGGCGAAATCATTACCAAAGGCAATACGCCGATATGCTCCAGCAAACGGTCGTAAAGTTTTCCGTTACGTTTAAATACTTTTCCTTCACCCCGCTGTACCCCGCAAAAGGCTGTTTCTTCCGTTTCTTCCCGAAAATAATTTCCCTGTATGGTAAAATAAGATTCGCCATGTAAAATGTTCAGCGCATCGCTTCCGCCAAAATAACTTTTAGTCATGGAAAGATAATAAACGGCGTCTAATAAATTGGTTTTCCCCTCCCCATTATTGCCTAAAATGCAATTGATGTTAGGTGAAAATTCAAGCTCCGCCGAAACGATATTCTTGAAATTTGCTATGGAAAGATGTTTTAAGTACATCACCAATAGTGTTGGTCATAAAACACAAATTTACATAAAAATTTTTACTTTGGCTAAAAAGATGTATTTTTGCAGCCGATTAAAAAAACACTTTATGTCTAAAAGCAAACAACAAACTCAGAAAGAGCCTGAAATTAATGTAGAACAAGCGTTAGGCAACGCCGAGGTCTTTTTGACCAAACATAAAAACAATCTGTTATACGGTCTGTTTGGAATTATAGGTATTGCCGTAATCGTTTTTGCCTATAATAAATTATATTTGGATCCGCTTCGCAAAGAAGCGCGTGCGCAAATGTTCACTGCCGAACAATATTTCCGAGAAGATGCTTTCGACTTGGCGCTCCACGGCGACGGCAACGCTTGGGGCTTTAGGCAAATTATGGACGAATACGGAGCAAAAGCCGGCAAAGTGGTGTATTTCTATACCGGCGTATGTCTATTGCAAACCGGACAATATGACGAAGCAATTGACGTGTTAAAAAAATTCAATGCTAAGGATGAAGTTATTACAGCCCGCGCCCTGTCTTGTATTGGCGATGCTTATGTTGAACTGAATAATCTGCCGGAAGCGGTTAATTATTTTTTGAAAGCAGCCAACTACCGCGACAACAGTTATGCCGCAAAATACCTTATGAAGGTCGGCTTGGTGTACGAAGAAATGGGGAATACGGACGAGGCATTGAAAACCTACCAACGAGTAAAAGATAATTATTCGCAAACAACGGAAGGGCGCGAAATAGATAAATACATCGCCCGCTTAGACCCGACTTTGTAATAATTTTGATAAAAATAACCGTAACCAAGACGCAGGTCTTGGTTATTTTTTTCTGAAAATAATATTGTAGTATATGGGAAGAGCTTTTGAATACAGGAAAGAACGTAAAATGAAACGCTGGGGGAATATGTCGCGCGTATTTACCCGTCTTGGAAAAGAATTAACCATTGCAGCCAAAGAAGGCGGCGCCGACCCTGAAAATAATCCGCGTTTACGGGCTGTTATTCAAACGGCACGGGCTGAAAATATGCCTAAGGAAAACATTGAGCGCGCCATTAAACGAGCAGCGGAAAAAGACCACAGCGAGTATAAAGAGGTGGTATATGAAGGCTATGGTCCTCATGGAATTGCGCTTTTAATTGAAACGGCTACCGACAATCCTATGCGTACCGTAGCTAATGTGCGCAGCTATTTTAATAAGCACAACGGCTCATTGGGTACTTCGGGAAGCGTGGAATTTATGTTTGAACATAAATGCGTATTCAAAATAAAAACGAAGAAAGAACTCGATTTGGAAGCGATGGAATTGGATTTGATTGACTATGGCTGCGAAGATGTATTCCAAGACGAAGACGCGATCATGATTTATGCTCCTTTCGAATCGTACGGCGCTGTTCAGAAATACATTGAGGAAAACGGCTACGAATTGATTAGCGGAGGCTTTGAGCGAATTCCCGTTGGAATACTAAAAGAACTCAATCCCGAAGAAAAAGCCGAACTCGAAAAACTTATCGAAAAATTTGAAGAGGACGACGACGTGCAAAACGTATATACCAATATGAAATAACCGGATAAACCTTGCTTATTGCTCCTTGTTTGTAGTCAGGTTTTCTATTACATATTTGCTTTTTTCTTCCGGTGTTTTATATTCTTTTAAATCGTTCGGAAAAAAGAACACTTTCAGTATAGCAAACATAATAAACAATTTTATCAGGATAATTGCCCACAATGTTTTCCCAATGGTCATACTTCGGAATCCGTCATAATAAAAACGGAAAATTCTTACAAATATGTTTGTATTTTTCATGCTGTAAAGGTAATAAATTAATCGCTATTAATCGGTTCTGCCTTGATTGATTTTTATTTTTCTGTAAAACAGTCAGTTACAATTTCCTTTTGCATACACGTCAGAAATTCTACGAGAAGAAGATGGAGAATTTGAGGAAACGTCAAATGTTAGGACATTCTCAAATGCTAAGGGGACGGAAATGTGACCATATATGATTTATGCTATTGGATTGAGAGAATTTAGAAAATATAAGTAAAAATACATTCGGCTCAAAAATATATGATATTCAGCTCAAATAGGCGTTCTTTTGCAAACAAATCACTACCTTTGTGAGCCGAATAAATTCTAAAAAGAAATGAAATGGAAACGCAAGCGTTAATATTGAATTATCTAAAAAATAAGCCAAATTCGTCTTCAAAAGAAATTTTTGAGGGTTTAAATTCCGTTGTCAGTTACGCAACCGTAAAGCGCTATTTATCAAGGTTATTAAGCGAAAATCATATCACGCAACAAGGAAATGCGAAAAATAGCCGTTACACTCTTTCGCCGACTTTTAATCTTTTTTACCCGATAAATTTAGACGAATATTACAGCAAAGAAATTGACGAAAGAGAAATCTTAACAGCTTACAATTTATCGCTTATCCCCGAA
>Ga0099364_10007283_pt1 | contig 15849 bp, 9 predicted proteins | sample TergutTh196P3_FD_73070 | JGI IMG/M metagenome (GOLD analysis project Ga0099364, IMG submission 73070) | Microcerotermes parvus P3 segment gut microbial communities from Pointe-Noire, Republic of the Congo - Th196 P3 | ecosystem: Host-associated > Arthropoda: Insects > Digestive system > Gut ...
TGTGACGTCTTGTTTTACGCTTACCATTATACGATATAGTGTTCATTTCATAAAACTCCATCGTTGCAAGGAAAGCATTTACGATTCTACCGATTTTAAATTGCTCAGTTTGCTTATAATGAGAAGTTTATACAATGAAGAAGAAACGAAATTTATTTATAACAATTAAACTTTTGAAAATCGTTAAAATATCTAAATGATACATTATCAAATGTGAACATCACATTCACGCCCCTCATTTAAATATATGTTGGAAACCCACATCTATAGCCTCAATTAATACGCACACATTATCAACTTCCCATACTTGGTTATTTATGGCAGTTTTCTCCTTATTTCACTTGCGGCGGCTATATCTTCCGGCGGACACTGCCAAGCAAAGATAGCAATAGCCGCCTGACATTCGCGTGGCAATTCGCTTGTGCCGTGTTTATCAATATATTCCTTTATGAAGCCTACAATAGCATTGTGTGGCTTTTCTTTATTGTTTTCAGCAATAGTTCTGAACACATCAAGCCATGTATTCGGATTGGTTTTTAGATATTCAAAATAATCGTTTGCCGCTATCGGTTTGAATGGCTTTTGCTCTTGCTTCTGATCCGAAGGAATGTCAGGGGATAGTTCTTCATCGTGGACTATTTCGTATGGGTTACAACTTTCCCATTTCCTATTAAATACCGATGAAGTAAATAGGCTGTATACAAATTGAGCGGGAAGATATGCAGCATATCTTTGTAGCATAAACTGCTGTAAAAATTCTGTTTGCTCTGTTGCTTCTCCATTAATATCATTTATAAAATTTGCCGTGAAGGCAACAACATTTTCATACTCATTCGGAAACAGCAGCCACCGATATCCGAGGAACGCGAAAATCCAATCAGCATAATAGACCCGGTAAGATTCATTTATCGATAATGTCAGTTGGATTAAAGAAAAATGCTTAAAAACAAGCGTGTTCTCAACCTCATTTCTATTTGCAAACATAACATCACAAACAAAGTCAGATAAATTTGTTAAACACCATGTCGAGGCTACGGCTTTCCATACATTGTCCCTATTTGTGTCGTTCCATATCAAAGCAACCGTTTTCTGGAAGGATTCACGAAGACGTATTATGTATTCCCCATATTCAGGCGGTGCAAAAGATTTATCTCCAACCTTGCGTAATACCCTTCCTATTCTGGACTCTTCACGCAAGCCATTATTGACGGATCTTCTGAGTGCTTCTAAGCGCGGTGTTTCTGTTATTGAGTTATTGCTCATCTGTGCTTTTTGCAGACAAGCGAAGATATAATCCGCATTCGGCACATAATACTTCACGTCGCGCTTAATTAACTCACTGATGTGTTTGTTATATTCTTGCCCTGTAATGACAGCATCTTGCTTTAGGGCTTGCAGAACATCAAAGACATTAACAGTCCAATTGCACTTACTAAGATAGCGGTCATCACTCCAAAGAACTATTGAAGAATCCTTAGCTCTGTTCGCCGTGAACGCAAGAACACAATTATAGAGAGAACGAGTAAGTATATGTGAATCGGGTAACTTATCGGACGGATCAGGGTATTGCTTAAGGTATTTGATTTTACCGGAAACGATATAGCCTTTAATTACACTCTCGAAATCCGTCAGCCATGACAAAAGCATTTGCCTATTTTCAGTTCCACGCTTTGTATCTTGAAGATTCTCATAAGTAATTTGCGTAATATAAACCTTAAACAATTTTAAAAAATCGCCAAGATTTGTCATGTCGGAAAGCTCGCCTAAAATAACATTGTCAATAAGTATGCTATCTCCAATTTTAATTTTACGTACTTCGCTGTTCGCCGAAAGTTTACCTTGCATAACATCATTTTCTATTAGGATATCAAAAAGGACTTGCTTTCTTTCTCTGATATTTTCATATTCTTGCGGCACTTGCTTCTTAGTAAGTTCCGCTGCAAAGGAATCCGTTACGATAATAGCGTTTACATTATTAGCACAAAGGTACTGATTAGCATCGCTCCACTCTGCACCACTTGCTTTTACAGCATTCTCTATATCTTCGATATTAGGCTGGTCGATGATCGTTATTCTATCTTTATGTTTATCAATAAAGTCTAGCAGTAATCTCTCTTTTTCCTCTCGGCTCGGTTGTCCTGAATTTTTAATAGAAATGATTTCACTATTAATAACCTGCAACAAATAAGGCTCAACATAAATAATTTCAAAGTATTTATCGAGTGCAGCAAACATATTCAAACAATATGCAGTTAAGCAAGCTGTATAATCCATAATAATTCTTTTGGATTGAATGTTTTTGATAAACAGCGTATCAGGTTTACCTCCATAATGCCAAAACAAAATTGTGCCGTTTTCACTCATCCAATTACAGTAGATAAATTCGCCAAGCTTTCTATTGAGTCGATCAATAACCATATGAATTGATGCGTGACAGTCATAGTAAAAATCATATGTCTTTTTAGCATGTTCTTCTTGTTCTTTTAAGAACTTTATCAGTGATTGCATATCACGGACTTCAATCCAACATTTGGTTTTGTTTTTTGTCTGTTTGTTTTTTTGTAAATTGGAAACTTTAGATAAAAGATGAGCAACTTCATGGTCGTTATTTGTTTTGAATCCGATGTTCATCCAATTTAGCAGTATTTGTGGATTATCTGGATGATAAGATGCTATTTGTTTTGCATAGTAATATGCTTCATTTGGTTCTACCCTTTCCAAATATTGAACTAAGTAAACGGTCGCCTGTATGTTTTCTGGATGTCTGCCGACAAATTCTTTTAAGACATCAATAGCGTTCTCCAAATCCCCTATATTAGCGTACAATGTGGAAAGCTGCAATACAACCTTCTCATCGTCCGTACGGAAGCCTGATTCGCGAATCATCGCAATAGCATCATCAAATTGCGAGTTGGCAATAAAAATATTTATCTTCAAATCACTCAAAGCAGGAGTAAGAATGGCAACTTCCTCAATATTTTGCAAAACAGTCATTGCCTCGTCACGTTTATTCTTGTTAAACAACGCTATTGCCCTGTAACTTAGAGCAAGAATATTAGTGTACTCTTTGTACCATTTTTTTGAGATATAAGCCAATCCGCCCCACTTTTTATGCCAATAGTAAAAATGCGTTAAATTATAATAATCAACATCTGTGCCATATTTCGTAACAAGCTCTTTTCCAAGTTTCTCAACTTGGTTTTTACTCGAAGACGTATTGTTTGCTGTAATTACAAACAATGCCCTATCTCTTGCCTCGGTATCCAAGTCGCAGGAATTGATATAACTTTTCGCTTCATCGTAATTTCCTGCAAGCAATAACGCATCTATCCGCAAAGCCAGCACTACGTCTTGTGATATCGTTGCAAAAACATCAGCGTGTCGTCTGAGCAAATCATTGAATTTTTCTAAGTTCTTATTTATAAGATGGTATCTCAAAAGAAGAATGAGTTCATGGTCGCTACCAGACTGTGTTACTTTCTCTGTTAATGCAGCTATGCTTTCAGAAGATATCTGTTCTTTATTTACAAGGTTAAAAGAGACTGCAACGCAGTCAGCAATATCGGCACAAAGCAATTTGTCACGATATTCATATTTCTTAATGTCATTAGTAATCCAAGCGCAGAGCAGGCAACCGGAAAGCGCCATTCTTTCAATTTCTTGGCTTTTACCCGTTGCCGCTTCAAGTACTTTTTCAAACAACATTGCGGCTTTTTTCAATCCGTTTATTTGCTCTGTTGTTGCGTAACATTTTTCTGCCCCGGGGATTGCCAACCCGTGTGATGGCTGAACATGTCCATAATATGGAATGTATCGCCAGTAATATATTACGGCAATCATATATCGATACTTAAGCGAGTCATTGTTTTTGGCTAAAAGTTCGTTAATATTTTCTTCAGCCTTGTCAAAATTGCAGGATTGTAAATAGCATAATGCTGACACATAGATAGTTAAGTCATCAGCAGTAATATCCGAATGCTCCGACAGAGTTTTCTCGCACTCGCCACCCTTTCCGAGGTTATACAGGCAATAGAGATATTGGTTTAATATATTAACCGAATCAATATTGCCTAACATATTCAGAGCCTCATCGTGCTTTCCATCCTCCATAAGCATAGCCGCTCTATATAATCTTTGGTCGAGTTTATCGTGCAGTTTTACAGCAATGTTGAAATATTTCTCAGAATCTTCTCGACAGAATTTCAAGCACAACTGTGCCGCTAAATGAAAGTAATTGATATAGTTCTTGTTACTATGATTTTGATCATTTTCCACATAAGGCTTTAATTTTTCCCACATTGCCTTTTCGTCATGACTTAATTCGATCTGAACGATCTCGTTATAAAGTGTATCTGCCAGTTTCTTATGATCGTCCGCTATAGGCTGCAACTCATCCACTTGTGAAGACAAAACAGAGATTGTATTCGCGAGTTCGATTACAGTTGACGTTTCGCTTTGGGCATCTTGTTTGTCGGAGAACTGATTTCGAGGGGTAAAATACTGTTTTAAAATATTTTTAACAACATCTTTATCCTGTTGGGTTATAAGCAAATCGAGTATTTCTTGGTCGCACACGGGAATAAGTTCTATATTACTTTGCTCGAGCAATTCCTTGATTTTGATATAAGCGTTACTGGTTGTAGTTATGTTTTTATTGCAATAAAGATAAATTACATCCAGTTGACTTGCATAATGCCTGACCGCTTTGCTCATTGAATCTTCAATTTGTGAATATCCTATCCCGCTTTCAAAAAACTTAGCCTGATAGCTTATACGCTTGCCGTCGCTTGCTCTTGCGACGGGTTCACTCTCAATGCCTGCGTTGTTCGGATTTGTGTGCAAAATCTGCGCGTTGGAGACAAACTGATGTTTAAACAGCAATCGACACATACTTTCGAATGATGCTGATTTATTTGGGGAATTAACATACTTAAAGCAATCCCAAGTTATGTCCATCGTTTGTACCTCCTCTGTTAGTTTATTTGTGTGGTTATTTTCAAGATAATGCAATATATCAATTGGACTTCTCACTTCGTCCAAACCGCCAATTATCAAGATTTCGTTAGGCTCAAATCTGCCGTGGGGGATAGAGAAAAGGGTATATACGAGCTTCCAATTATATAAACACCCAGTAATTTATTCCCATACCTCTAACTTCTCATTATTGCTATAACCAACAATCCGCATATCCACGCCAAGTTATTTCGGTATCCTCGACAACGCTTGAAATATCAGTCATAATGATTCCATAATTTTTAATGGAGGTCATTATGAACAACCTTGCCACGCAAATCGAGCACTACATGGGTTACTGCAAATACCAGAAAAAGCTTAATGACAAAACACTTAAAGCGTACAGGATTGATTTATCTCAATTCACGGCGTTCGCGGAACAGGAAACGGAACCGTTGACAAAATCCTGTATCTCACAATATATTCAAGAGCTGCATCAGAGATTTAAGCCCAAAACCGTTAAGAGGAAAATAGCCTGCATTCGGGCTTTAGTCAATTTCTTGGAGTTTGACGAACAAATTGAAGTAAACCCGATAACCAAAATCCGCTTAAAGTTTAGAGAGCCTGCAATACTGCCAAAATCTCTGCCACTTAAAACGGTCGGTAAATTGCTCAAAGCCGCTCATAGTTCCCTTAATAACACAAACTCCACATTTCAGTATAACATGAGATTGAGGAATGTCGCCGTTCTCGAATTACTGTTCGCCACCGGCCTTCGGGTTTCGGAATTGTGCTCCATAGACGCTAAAGATATTGACCTTAAAAATGGTTTTGTTAAGGTGTGGGGTAAGGGCTCAAAAGAACGGGTTATTTTCATCAGCAATTCGGAAGCTCTAGCCGCCCTTCGAAAATATATGGCGGCGTACTCAAAACAAATCGAGAACGCCGGATATTTTTTTATTAACAGGCTGGGCCGCAGGCTAACCGAGCAGTCTGTTCGCGATATGATTCGGTCGTATTCGAAGATTTCAGGAATATCGGAGCATGTTACGCCGCATATGCTTCGGCATTCGTTCGCGACGCTTATGTTGGAAGAGGACGTAGATATACGATACATACAAAGTATTCTAGGGCACAGCTCCATTTCCACGACGCAGATTTACACGCATGTGTCTCTGGGCAAACAGCGTAGCATTATGAGGAAAAAACATCCGAGAAACAGAATTTCAATTTAATAATTGACTCGCTCCTGCTTTTAGTGGGAGCATTTTATTTGTAAACCAACCGAGGATAATTTGTTATTATCGTTTGTTGGGGGATGGGTGAGCGATAATATTCCTCTCATATAACGTCAAAAACAGAAGGCAGGAGCATAGAATGTATACGTATAACAGCGTTGATTATAACGAAACAGGAGCTTTTTACAGGCTTGTTAATGCTATGCGTAAAGCAAAGGAAAATGGACGTGGTTTTTCTGTTTTTATAGGAGCCGGATGCTCATTATCGTCATCGCCTTTTGAGATATCAACTGTAAAAATAATAGAAAATTGTATAAAAGATAATTTTGACGAAAGATATCGTTCTCCTGATTCATGGGAAGCTCTTTACCGAGACTTTGTTAATTATATATGGGAACCCCATGGCGACATGGAACGCCGCGAAATACTATCTGAGTACCTATTAAAGTTGACCCCGGCAAAAGGGTATGGGTATTTGCGCAGTTTGGTAGAATATGGATACATAACGGATATTGTGACCACCAATTTCGATATGCTCATCAATAGTGCGCTTGAAGGCTTGTCATATCAGCTTCAAGTGGGCGATCAGCAAACCAGAGTCATTAAAGGTGGATCCAATATTTGTGTGTATAAGATTCATGGCGATATTGAATCGGGACAATTGCGTTTTTCTCCCCATGAATTAAAGGAATTGCCGGAGAAAATAAGTGAACGAATAAAAGGAGTTTCGGTAAATTCTTCATTTTTTTGTGGATACAGCGGACAGGATCAGGGATTGATGAAAAGTCTTGTGAATAAATCTGATTATGCCGTTTATTGGGTGTCGCCCATGAAGCCCGTAAAAGAAAATGTTTATGATAACCGCCTTATTTATGAATGGATGACAGCAAGAAATTCGGAAAGTAATTTTATATGCGGTGACGCTCTGGGTAAATTCGATGGACTCATGGAGCAACTCTTTAATGCATTAATTGAAAACAGGATTATGACAGATAACGCTTCGCTATGGAACAAGAGCACAATAAGCGATGCCATCAGGATCAATGAGCGCGTGTACTCAATTTTTAAACAATTACTGCAGTGCAGTTCATCTTTACGCGGTGAGTACAAATGGAGAAGAGAATATCCTTTTTATTCCAAGGATTATGAAACAACCCTCAACGCGTACCTCTTTTATTACTGTGAATCAACCTATCTTCCGTCCGGTTTATTGCAGATGCCTGAAAATGAGATAGAAGCGCTGGTTATGGGTCTAGCTATAGAAATTCTCGCCAGCGCATCAGGCATCCGTGTCAGCCCCTCTGATTTTGCTGCGAAACTGAAATTAAATTATGAATCCACATCGCCCCAATATCTGCCGGACACCTCATTTTGGCAGGCGCTCATGATGGTACTTGCGTCTATTGAAAATAACAAGCCTCTTAAGGAAAACGATAATCTACTTGACATAAAGCTGAAAATGAACAATAACGGCAGGATGACACTAAGCGTAAAGGAACCCAAGCTTAGTCATGTTGTAAATACGCTTTCTCTATTAAGCATTTCCGGACTATTCATCCCCACTTGTGAAAGAAATAGCAGTATTGATGGAATTGGCGAAAGCAAGATCCTCCTTCAAAAGCATGGGCAGGTGATGCATGCTACGGATGGTAAGCTGTGTTTCAAGCTTGAGGGGATATCGAGAAGGGAGCTTTCAGATATATTTCACGCTTTTTTTAATAACTTAAGCGGCTATCATCTTGATGAAAAAGGCACAATTTATGGACCGAATGTAATAATAAAAGCAGAGATTGTGGAAAAAGCCTCTATCACCAATTCCACATCTCTGACTGATTTTCTCTTTCATCTGGCATTTGATACAACAACCAAATTTAAAAAGCTCAAATCCGCATTTGAAATAGACAGTGATCATTATGTAAAGGGCCCAATAAGCGACGCCCTAGATGAGTTTATGCAATCAGACAAAACAGGAATGTTCATCATCGGATCAAGCGGTGCCGGAAAAACAAAGGAAATCCAGCATTTTATACGCACATACTCTGCATATGATGATTATATGATTGCCGTCGCCTCGCCAAAGATCAGCTCATTCGACAACCTGCTGGGCTTGTCAGTATTTTGGAGCGAGCTATTGGATCATTGCGATGAAAGCGTTTTTTTTGAGGAAGTTGGCGCAGTACTAGCAGCCCGGGAAATAAGGCTTGTACTGATTATTGACGGGCTTAATGAGATTGACGGCGGGGCGAATGCCTGCTCAAACCACTATCGCTCCATTATACAAACAATTGACAGGTTAGATGCGTTACCCGGTAAGCCAGTTAAGGTTATGATTACTTGCCGAGATCATGCGTTTTTAGATTATTGTGAGCAGACAGCGTTATACCCTACGGTAGAAACCTGTTACTGTACATTTGATACACAAAATATTATGCCGTACTATAAAATCTGTCCCCTAACCTTGGAACAGCAACTGCAATTTGCTGATTTGTATTTCGATGATTCCCACCAGAAAAACATATTTGAAATTGACATACAAAACAACCCTCACATACAGCAGATGTTTAGCCAGCCTTATATGATAGCAATTGCTGGCAAAAATTATGGTCTCCCCAGAAAAGGCAGCATATCAATTCTACAGGATATTTTCAAGCACTTTGCCGAGCAGATGCTTAAAAGGCTTGGCAGTATCTCTACCAGAGCCGTTGCAATCAAAATGATTGACGCATACTTTGATTTGATGATCCGAGTAGAGCGCTTCGGGCGCCGGATAACACCTTTTGTTTTACTTAACCAACTATCTCCAGGCATTGACAGCGAAAACGCATCCGCTGTTCTTAAGCAGCTTTGTGACATTAACCTTTTTACAAGTCTTCATAATGAAGAATATATCAGGTTTACTCATGACAGGATTGAGGAATATTTTGTGTGCGAATACCTCTACGCAAGGGCCAGTCGAAAGGATGTACTGGCATGTGTTTCCGGTATCGCAAAAAGCGATCTCATCTTTCACTCAGCTGTGATCAACTATTTTCGCAAGCTTGCACAGCAAGGTTTCTTTGAGCAATTAGTGGAGAATTGTGAAACTCTGTATAGCAATGAACAATTGCCCTATATGCTTGCCGGATGCATGGAAATTCTCAATGAAAACAACTATATTCAGCTATTCTCTGCCGTTCACAAAAGATGTTTTGATTCAGATTCCTTTATCATTCTCATACTGAATAGCCTCAAGCAGGCGATCGTCCGCGATGACATCGGCTATCCGGAGCAATTAATCAAATACTACGAAAATTTGTCGGCAATATTTCCCGCCTTGATACGTTACGGTAAGTATTTTTACTATATTGCCTCACGATTCTATCTGATACAGAGGGGCGATATTGCACTTGCCGCACAATATTGCGATATAGCATTACAGCACGAAGGTGAAGATGAGCATTTGACTCAATTGGTAGTATTTCAAAATGCTGTTATCCAAAAAAACAAGGGCCAATTGGACGATGCGATTGAGAAATTATCAGCCATATTCATTTATTTCCGTGATAACAGATATTGGGACAGTGCGGCGGAATGTGTATTGGAATGGGGTAGCGCATTGCGCCAAAAAGCCGAATTTAAAGACGCGCTTAAAGTCTATAAAATGATTGATACGGAGCATATCGCTAAATTGCCCGAGCTACAGATGAAACTCCATCGGAGAAGGGGCAACATACATAAAAACATTATGTATCGGCAGCTTTCGTGTTATGACGCCTGCGAAGATATGCAGTTGAGAGCCGATATATACCAATCATACAGCGATGCACAGCGGGAATTTGAAACGGCAATAAAAATAAGTGTCCATGCCATGGACACAATCGAAAAAATGATGATTATGGAAGAACAAGCCGTAACGGCCCTAAAGTATTCAGGGATCGAACCCAGCCAAATGATGCGGGCGCGCTTTCTACTAGCGGATGTTGAGAAAATGCTGGCTCTGTTTCCCGTACCAGATATCCAGATCGTTCACATGCGCCATATTTCAAATTTAAAAGAGCTTAATGCCGAGTTGCAGGATGCCATTGCTGTTCTTGAGCAGGCGCAAATATACGCGAAAAATCACGCAAATGCTTTTAGGATATTTGAGGTTGATTATCAACTGGGTCACTTAATAGAACGACATAAGGAAAAGCTGGCGTCAGAAATATTACAGAAGGGGGTTGACACCCTTAAAAATGCCATTGAAGCGAACCTAAGCAAAGATAACCCATATATAATGAATTGCGTCAAATCACTTAGCCGTCTTGAAACTTTTTTGGGTAAGCTGTCAAATGAATAGAGACGTGAATTGCTCCGGCGGGAAGTACCACACCGGTACGGAGCTCCGCATATCATCAAACTGGCCAAGTATTTCGGCATTGATCATTAGGCGCTTTCTTACCATGTCAGATGCATTTATAGTTGCTACATTAAGGAAAAAATTGATAGCGTCAAGCGCCGCGTAAAAAGCAATCAGCGGCCACGCCTCTGCCGGGGGCTTGCCGTTAAAATATCCATGTATTTGGCCCGTGGCGAAGCAGGGACTTTTTTGCGCACTCCATGTAATACGACTAAAATCACTCCACGGTACTCCATAGCGAAAACCATCAAAATCAACGATTATAATCTTTCCATTTTGAAGCATCATATTTCCTAAATGATAATCGCCCTGTAGAAAGCATTCTGAACGTTTGCTAAGTAAGTGTATGTTTTCTGCTATATGGTCAACCAATTTTCTCTCAACTTCTGTAAAATACAGGCTTTCTTTGTGGTAGTGCTTGATATTTTCGGCCTTTTCATAAGAGCGAATTGTCCACTCATCGGGTACATCAGGTGCTGGGATGGAGTGTATCTTGCGTAAAATCCCACCGGCCTTAAGTCCCAGTGCGTATTGTTCCTTTTGCGTAAGATTCGGTAGTGTATCAATCAAATCCTCGCCTTCAATCCAGCTAAGAAGCAAGTATCCTCCCCATTTGCTTATTTTACCAAATTCTTCAGGATATGGTATGGGGATCCCTAACGCAGTCGCTTGCCGCATAATCATAAATACTGTTTCAGTACGCTTATATTGTGTTATATCGACTACATGGAGAAAAAGCCGCCTTTTATCAGCGGTTGTAACTTCATACTTTCTATTGCCGGTTCCGCCCTTGTCTATAGACTGTGATGTTGAAAATCTCTCTTCCAAAAATTTGCCGACACCTATCTTTTCAGCACATATCAGTACATTTTCCATATGGACGAAACCAATATCCGCTAATTGCATAAGTATATATCTCGCAAATGCTGGGTATGTAGTTATGATTACCTCTACATTCTCGCCGAAATCAAGTAAATGTTCCGGTCGATATACCTCTATGCCATGGTATTCAGCTCCCCAAGTCACCGGATCGGCATCTATAATGCAGTCGATATCGATTTGATTTGACTTTGCATGCCCTATTGCCAGTCTTCCTTTTTCTCCCGCGCCAAAGAACACAGTTATTTTGTCCATTTCCTCAAATCCTAACGATTATTTCTTTTGTTGCCGCAATGTTGATAGCGTTAACCCCCTGGGCGTAGGGAATAAAATACGATCGATTATCCCGCCTTCATATAGGGCTTCCACGGTATCGTAAACAGAATGATTTCGCTCTCGAAACGAGCTGTCATGCCAGATAACGATGGCTCGTTCACTTAAATACGGATAAAAATGAGTGAATTCTTCACTTCTTAGATCACGCTTAGAATCAAGGAATAGCAAGTCAATTTTTATTTGAGGTATGAAAGATAGACTGGATTGGTTTAGAACTTCCACAGGGTGCGCAGCAAAAAGCGCTTGTGCGTTTTTTGCTAATTTTTCATCGATTTCTAGCGTGGTCATATGACCATAATCATTTTTTCTTAACCCCTCCGCAAAGGCAATCGTTGAATTTCCCTTGTACGTACCTGTTTCCAGTATATACTCGGGCTTGATCAACATAGTCAGAGCCTTTAAAAAGGTATGCACCTCTGTTTCAGAGCTTACCCTGTCGCTCATAGAGTAGAGTTGCGGAGTTGGACAATTATCAGTGGGTCCGCTGCACTCCGGACAAGTATCTACCGCGTCCGGGTGATCAATTTGAGAGATGATTTCATGCGGCAACGCTTCAATTAAAACTTTTGGGAGCCTGCTAACCTTCCCGATGCAATTTGCCCAAAGTGAAAGGCACAAAGATAAAGTGCGATGATATGCTCTTTTTTTACACCATATTTTTCTTGCCATTCCCATGTAAAGCTATTACCGGGAATCGGACAGGTATTCGCTTCCAACAGGTAATATGTTTTATCTAAAACAAAATCAAATCGTGCGATATCCTTCATTCGAAAATGACGAAACAAGGTTTTGGCATGATAAACAAGTCTTTCGCGTATCTTTGGATCTTCCTCTATTTTGAAAGCGAAAGACCGTTGATTCATCGCCAGCTCCTTTTGTCTTCTACTATTGATCCTCAAAGATACCTCAGGTTTATACTGCAACTTTGAAACAGAACATGCCATACTATCACCATTACCTAAAACAGATACTGTGTATTCCTGCCCGTCGGCAGCAAATTTCTCTATTAACACTTCATTCAAAACGGGATAATCATCAAAAAGACATTGCACAGCCTTTTTGAGCGCCGCCTGTTTCCATACAATACTTTTTTCGGTGATTCCCATAGAGGCGTGAAATGTATTTGGTTTAACAATAACTGGATAATCGTTTATTGTATCCCAATCAAAGAGATCTTCATTAAAGGCTGATTTGCCTATCAAATGATTAGGCAGGCCAATTCCGGATTTTTTGCTGGTAGTATATTTATCTGCAATAAACATTTGTGTTATGTAGGAGTTTCCAAGCAATGGCACATTATTTTGTTCAATTATTTTTGCCGGATCATATTGCTTCTCATTATTTGCAAAGGTTCGCCTTTTAATATGAATGTACGCACAGTCAAAATAACAATCGCTTAGCAATTTCAGCAACTCAATTTCTGTAGGATCAATACTAAGGGTTACTGAGATTCCAAAACCTTCAAGATAATCAATCTGCCACTTAAGTGCAGCGACCTCTCCCTCAAGATATGATGATAAAACTAGAAACTGATACATCTATGTCATCCTTTCGCTTTGCTGTGTGTTGGAATTTTACCTAAGGATTTATCATACCGATATCCCCCAACAAACGATAATAACAAATTATCCTCGGTTGGTTTATATTATATCACAAATTACCATATATTTCATCATTTTTATCCAAAAAATTGTAAAAAAATATTTTGCGGTTTACAGCTTGTTCAATAAGCTGTGAACCGCATTTTGTATTCAGTATCTATCTATATGTGCCGTAATTATCGTACAACTTCGGGCGTTTATTGTGATAACGCCACCACCCACATACACGTACCAATTTTTGCCCTGACGGATAATCTTGTCCGCAATCTCGGTTTTCCGCCTGCACCAACCGACGATATCATCGGTTTCTAGGTTTAGATTTCTTTTTATGCGTTCCGTACCTAATTGCGTTGTGTGGAGTTTATCGAGGTTATTTATTCATTCTTCCATGGCTACCTACTGCGGAAATATTGGATTTTCGGAAAAGCCATAATGTGCGGTTATCACATATCGGACGCCATTAAGTCCTGCAAGTTTTGCAATATCAGCCTTCTGCTGTTCGTCGGATTTATTGTAGACCGAATTAAACAACCCGACCCTGTCTTCTTTTAGGCTCAAATTGTCGCCTGCAAAAAGATATTGTCCGTCGTACAAATAACAGACTGAATCATCGGCATGACCCGACGTCGCAATTACCTCGATTGATTGGTCGTTTATCGAAATCATCTCACCGTCCGATACGATTTTGTCGGCGAATTTTTCATTGGCACTGTAAATAACGGCTTTGTCAAACAGCTTTAGCGCTGCTGTGTGGTCTCCGTGCGTATGCGTTAAGAGAACCGCGGTAACGTCGTCGCTCGAAATACCAAGCTGAGAGAGCCCCTGCCTAACGGCGCTTGTACTCATACCGGCGTCTACCGCAATATATTCATCGCCGCATTTAATCAGAAACATATTGACAAACCCGTTGTTTATCGCGTAAATGCCCGGGAGGAATTCCCCCGTTTCCAAAGGGCTCATTTCTTTTTGTTCACTGTTCATTTTGATAAACACACCTCCGATAATCGCAATCAGTACCGCCAGTACACATGCAATAATGATGATAACCCTGCGTTTTGTTTTTCGCCCGGTCATTTTAGAAGCCTCCCCGCTTTCGGTTTCGTCAAATCATAACTGTGACCTATCATATCGTAAAGCTCCTGCTCCGGTACGTCACGGTCGAGGTGCACCGTATTCCAATGAGTTTTGTTCATGTGCCAGCCGGGTGTTACGCCCTCAAAGGCGTTTCGCAGGAAATCCGCTTTCATCGGCTCACATTTGAGGTTGATGTATAACCTGTCGTTCCTGTAACCGATTAGCGCAAACGTTTTTTTGTTGCCGCTGTGCCTTATTACAGCGGCGACATCGCCGAACGGATAATCCTCAAACGCCGAGGGGTAAGTCAGGCAATAGTCAATCAGTTCTCTTTTAGTCATATCTATACGTCCTAAATAATTCTTATTATAACATGAAGCGTTTCGAGGCTATTATATCACTCATAAGGCAAATATGAAACAATTTGTTTTCTCGGTATGCCAAGCTCTTTGCTTATTTCGTCCACAGTTTTGCCGAGTGAAAACATTTCTTTGATTTTGTTATACAGGTCTGATGTATAGAGCCCCCGCGTGATTAATATTCTGCGTATGCGCTGTTCTGAAAGCCCGAACTGATTCGCGGCCTTATTAATGCTGTTAACGCTTGAATAGTATTCGCAGATTTCGTCGAATTCGGTTTCGTTAGCAGACATCGACGCAATATTATTTGTTATAGTATCAATATGCTTCTGAAATTCTTCGCTGGTAATGCTGCCTAGCCTTTTCTTGTTGTAATAATAAATGCCGTCATGGTCTAGATGCAGGGCGTCAACCGAAGCAAAGCTCCCGTCGTCCATCTTAATACAAATACCGATAAGGCAATCTTGGTTTTTCCCGGTTTGATACGGCTTTGTAAACTATATGCTGTCAGAAAACTGATGTAAATTCTGCGGGTTGTTTGTAAGCAAAGTCGGCACCTCCGGATTAAGAATAAAGAAAATATGTTTGCTCAAAATATGGCGGCTTACGCGCCGCCTGTTGTGCCTGAAATTCCCACACCGCCGCAGATACAGGTTGGCGAAGTCGTTGATGTTAAAGCTTAGATTATACGAGCTTTTCAATTCTGAACAGTTATAAAATTAGTATGGACAGTACTTTAAAATACCGTCCATACTAATTTTATTGCTATTATAATTACGAAGTCAACTCATTTAGCTGCTTTAGAAGACTATTATAATAATCATTATAAGGGAGAAGCCTGTGCTGTTTGTGATATGGAGGCTGTGTCATGGTGACATGGGAAGGTTAAGTATCCACTGCAAAAGGGGATAAAACAGAAAGAATTAATTCTCATAGTCAATAGCTGTTGTACATATTTGTTTATATGTCATTACTATGATAACAAACCAAGAATTTACGTTAGAGTTTACTTCTATGCATAGATATAATCA
>Ga0099364_10007284_pt1 | contig 15848 bp, 9 predicted proteins | sample TergutTh196P3_FD_73070 | JGI IMG/M metagenome (GOLD analysis project Ga0099364, IMG submission 73070) | Microcerotermes parvus P3 segment gut microbial communities from Pointe-Noire, Republic of the Congo - Th196 P3 | ecosystem: Host-associated > Arthropoda: Insects > Digestive system > Gut ...
ATGTCCGCGCCTATCCTATAGCGGAGCCGAAGAACAACACGGTCGCATTCGCAAGCGTTACGATTAACGATATGATTGCGATAAACGGCATAAGAGTGGTGGACGGAGCGAACGGGCTTTTCACGGCGATGCCTCAGGCAAAAGATAACAAAGGTGAGTACAGGGACATCGCGTTCCCCGTAACGAAAGAACTGCGGCAGGAGCTTAACAAAGTTATACTTGACGAGTATGCAGTCCAAAAAAATGCGCCGGAGAAGGCTTCGGTCAAAAACCAAATCAAAGACGGTGCGAAAGAAACTGCTGACAAAGACGCGGCGAAGAGCAAATCAAATAAAAAAACCGAGCCGGAGCATTAAGCTCCGGTTTCGCTTGAAAGGAGGATTTTACCATAACCGAAATAATTACTTTTCATTTAAAAGTCAGCGAAGACCGCTCAAAGTATTGGAAGCTGTCATTACCGGCTCCGTATGAAGGCGGAACGGTCGACGTGCCGGCAAGCTTAAAACTCGACCCGGCGTCAATGGAAAAAAACTGTTTGGTGGTGGGTCTTGAATCTGAATTACCTATGAAGTATTTGATAGGTCAAAAAATAAATCTGAACGAAGCGACAACTTTGTTTAATCAGTTAGAAAATTTTTCAGAAGCCGAGCTTGGTGAGTTTTCACGAATTATATCAGCAGTCAAGCCGGATATAGCCGATATGATAAATATATCAGCCGATATGAAATCATATAACATCAAACCGGATATAACTGAAAAGCTGCAGACTGCCGCCGTTGAAATCGGGGAATTGCACGCGCAATTAATGGAGCGGGCTGATAAAAACTGGAGCGATTACCGGCATTTGCCGCACAATACTACACCTGACAATCTATACAATGTTTCGATAGCAGTCATAGCACACAGAGACGCTCGTATTTATTTGAACGAATATAAAGATTTTGACGCGGAGCAGTTAAAATGTCTTTTACAGTTTGCCGACCCGGTTGACCTCGTTGCTGACTATTTAGACCCTGCGTCAGATATTTCCGAAATGCCGGACATTTTACCCGATATATTAGCAAATCAAGAAAAATACAAAGCAATATATGCTTTGGCTGAAAAATCTGACAAATTACTTGACGCGAAGCTGTACAGCCCTGTATTTGTAGATTTATGGGAGTATGATTTCGGCGGAGGCGGCTTGAACAGTGTCGAATTCAGTCAAACTGAGGCGGCATGGTATCATACCGAAATCCGGGATGCTGTGCAAAAATACCGCGAACCGGAGGAATCGGAGCGTGGTTTGATGGCGTATTACCGTGACAGCGATTCGCTTGGTGAAAAGGTTCACTCGCTGTTTATCGACGTTGAGGTTCACGGCGAAAAACTGTGGGCGGTGACGTCGTTAAAATTAACGGAACCGCTTACAAAAGATGAGTTCGGTTTGCTCCAAGATTATATCGAAGGTCAGTTTTCGGACGGCTGGGGTGAGGGCTTCGAGCAGCAGGATATAAAGACAGAGGACGGCGATATAAATGTTCATTTGTGGAAAAACGACGAGTTTTATATACTAACGCAGGAGCAGTTCGCAGCAAAGCAGGGCTTGAGTTTGCCGCCCGATATACTGTCGCAGGCCGCGCCAAGTCCGGCAGAACTCGAACGGCAGCTTCAAGACAGAATAGCTGAAAACTTCGCCACATACAAGCGGGATTTGATGGACAGCGGTATGGAGAATATGTTTCGGTCAGCCGCCGAGATTGCGGCTGTTGCGGAGATTTACTACTATGTAACCGGAGAGCATGACTTTACGCGGTCTGAGATTGAGTTTTTTCTGAAATTTGAAAATCCTTTGGAAGTTCTCACCGACAGGCGGGAGGCGCAGCTTTACGACGTAAGGGACACTGTTGCGGAAATAACCAAAGACTCGGATTTTATTCTGAACGATTTGGGATATAAACTCGTTTCAGACGAACCCGTGCTTGATTCCGCTTCGGCGGTATCTGCCGTTCAAGCGTCTGCACAAGAGGTTTCTGATACGCCAAATACAGCATCCGAGCTTGATTTTGCGGAGCGGGAACAACAGCTTCAAGACAGGCTTGCGGATAACTTCGCCGCATACAAGCGGGATATACTGGATTTGAGCGGCGAAGGTATTTTCAAGTCCGCGGCTGAGATTGCCGCCGTCAGCGAATCGTTTGAATATTTTTCAAAGGAACATGTTTTTGACGAATCGGAAGTTGATTTTCTGCTAAAATTTGAGAACCCCCTTGAAGTTATTTCGGACAGATGGAACATAACATTGGAGCATTTATCAAACACCCTTGACGCTATTTTCGATAATCAGGAGCATACGCTCGAAAAAGGCGGGTATAATCTCATGTCGGACAAATCTGCTTCGGCTCCCGCAGTTCCCGAAACGCCGAAAACGGCAGTTCAGAGCGTCGGCAAAGACGAACAGCCTTCGGTAATGGAGCAAATCCGTCAGGCGGCAAAAGAAATTCGCGAGCGTACCGCCGAGCCGAAGGACACGCCCGGCAAAAAAACCAAAACAGAGCCGGATTTATAGACAAGATTAGGAGGCACAGAATATAATTGAATAAACAAAACCGCACAGAACCGGGCGTGACGCTCGGTTCTCTTTTTGACGGCATAGGGGGATTTCCCTATGCCGGTACTTTTTTCGGTATCAAGCCGATGTGGGCGAGTGAAATCATGCCGCAGGCTATCTCGGTCACACAGCGGCATCTGCCCGAAATGGCGCACATCGGCGATATAACTCAGCTTGACGGCGCGAAGCTCGCGCCCGTTGATATAATCACTTTCGGCAGCCCGTGTCAGGGTCTGTCGATGGCGGGGCGCAGACTGGGGCTTGCAGACGAGCGGAGCGGCTTGTTCGCCGAAGCTGTACGAATAATTGATGAAATGAGGGAGGCAACAAATGGCAAATATCCACGATACGCAGTATGGGAAAACGTACCCGGCGCACTTTCAAGCAGTGCCGGGCTTGACTATCAAGCCGTGCTTGAAGCGTTCGCAAAAACCGAGGTTCCAATACCTCGGTCTGGCAAATGGGCAAACGCCGGAATGGTTAGAGGCGACGGAATTGACCTCGCTTGGTGCGTGTATAACGCCCAACATTTCGGAGTGCCACAGCGACGCAGGCGAATCTTTCTTGTCGCAGATTTTGGCGGGCGGAGCGCCGGAGAGGTACTCTTTGTCGCCAAGAGCCTGTCAGGGTATTTTGCGGCGAGCGGAGCGCAGAGGCAAGAAACTGCCGCCGATGCTGCAGGACGCGCTGACGGCGCAAGCATATCCGCAAACGGAAAAGATATAGCGGCGACATTATTCGCAGGGTACGGCAATCATTGGAACGGCAATGCCGGAGCGTATGACGGCAGTCATTTTGCGCTGTCGCACAAGCCCGAATGCTTGAATCCGTGGGACACACAGCAGTCGCGGGTATTCACAGGCGACGGGCAATCGCCCACGCTCGCCGGGGCTGACGGCGGCGGCGGACGTAACCCTGCGGGGCTTGTAATCCAGAGCGAGGACGCGAAAGTGGGGGCATTTTTAGGCGGTGCAAGCGCGAAAGCGCGGAGTATCGGGTACAGCGAGGATGTGTCGCCTACACTTAAAGGCGAACCCTGCGGCTTTAACGCACCCTGTGTTTGTGAGCCTGCTGCGGCGATGGAAGCATACCCCATCAGCACCCAAATCGCCACGCGGCATATTTCTCTCGGCGAAGGCACGGGTTTCGGTATCGGCAGCGACGGTGACCCGTCATATACATTGCAGCGCGGACACAGCCATGCCGTAGCAGTCGGAGTTCATCAAGGACAGAGCGGCGATGTAAATATTTCGCCGACCGCTTATACGCTCTCTACCTGCGGTCACGCCAGCGCGAGAAACGCCCCGCTTGTCGCACACAGCGAAGCGTTGGGAATAACAGCTAAGGGTAACGGCGAATGTTTTCTGCTGCCGGAATGTCATTATACGCTGTCTGCGGGAGGCGGTCAGGCAGGGCAAGGCTATCCTGCCGCGTTAATCCGCCGCGTGTTCAGTCTTGACAGCGACGGGAGCAACAGCATGAAATCCCCGAATCCGCTGTCAGGCTGCCGTGAAACAGAAACGGCACGAACACTCGACACGACGAACCCATGCCCGGCGAAAAATCAAGGCGGGCTGGCAATCGTTGACATTCACCCCAAAATCTGCGGTACGCTCTGCGCTTCGGCGTCGGGCTTGAACCGTCCGGGCGGTATGTGCAGCGAGACGGATTTATGCGTGGCATATAGTTTGCAGGGCAACATGATTGGGCGGCAAGACCACAACGGGCCGAGAGGCAGCGGAGTCAGCGAGGAGACAGCTTTTACGCTTACAGCTACCGATGTTTGCGGCGTAGCGGCGTTGTTCAAGCGTCAGCGGAGCGATTCCTATACGGAAGATAATATCGCCGGCACGCAGACCGCCAGTCAATGCAAAGGCGAGACCGATTTAATCTGCGAGAAGCGGTGCAATGCCGAATTTCCCGTGACCGCCGTGGATTGCCGGAATTTCAAGGAATCTGCGGAAATAAGCGGCACTCTGATGGCGAAAGACCCTCCGGGCTGGTCGCTTAACTTTCAGAACCCAATCCGCACCGGGTATATCGTGCGGCGGCTTCTGCCGGTCGAGTGTGAACGGCTTCAAGGCTACCCGGATGGTTGGACGGAGTTCACCCACGACGGCAAACCTATCAGCGATACCCGCCGTTATCAGATGCTCGGCAATTCGGTCGCAGTACCCTGCGTGGCATATATTTTACTCGGCATAGCCGAGCAGTTCAGAAGGGAGGCGGGGGAAAATTAGTGGGGAAATAAACTGTTTTCCCATTATTATCCATATATTATGGCTTATGTACCGGTAGCAAAAGATTTATCCAAAGTCAAGACAAAAGTGGCGTTTAACCTCACAAAACGGCAGATTATATGTTTCGCGTCAGCGGCGGCAATCGGCATACCTGCGTATTTTCTCGCGAAAGGCGCGCTGGGTAACAGCATCGCGGTTTTGCTCATGATTGCGCTCATGCTGCCTATGTTTTTCATCGCCATGTACGAGCGCGACGGGCAGACTGCCGAGATTGTACTCCGCAACTTCGTCCGCGTCAAGCTCTGGCACGGCGTGCGGCCGTATAAAACTGAAAACCTATACAAATATTTAGAATTGGAGGCGAAAAATCTTGCCGAACAATATGAAGCGGCAGAAATATCAGGAAAACCGCTTAAAAGAAAGCGTCGCGCAGGCAAAAATAAATAAAGCCGACGCGGAATCAATAAAAACGAATAAACCGAAAGAGAAAGCTGCCCCGCATAAGGGCGGCTTTCTTAAATCTCTGGCGGCGAAAATCTTCGGACGCGCCGAACCGCCGCGGACGGCGCAGCAGTCGATACCCTACCGCGAAATATACCGCGACGGTATATGCCGCGTCAACGACAGGCTCTACACTAAAACCGTCACGTTCAACGATATCAACTACCAGCTCGCGCAAAACGACGATAAAACCGCCATTTTCGAGGCGTACTGCGATTTCCTCAACTACTTCGATTCGTCCGTTTCAGTGCAGCTTACCTTTATTAACCGCCACGTTGATATACGAGAATTTCAGCAGTCTATTGATATACCCGAAAAGGACGACGAGTTCGCGAGTGTACGGCGCGAGTACGCCGATATGCTCAAAAATCAGCTTGCGCGGGGTAATAACGGGCTTGTCAAATCCAAGTATATCACTTTCGGCATAGAGGCGGCATCATATAAGGAAGCGAAGCCGCGCCTTGAACGTATTGAGACCGATGTGATTGCGGGCTTCAAGAACATCAGCGTGTCGGCGCAGTCTTTGAGCGGCGCGGAACGCTTGGAAATACTCCACGCGCAACTCCACCCCGATGGTATGGAGAAACTGCGGTTTAACTGGAGCGATATTCCCGAAACCGGAATGTCAACGAAGGACTATATCGCGCCGTCAAGTTTTGATTTCCGGCAAAGCAGGACGTTCAAAGTCGGTGACCATTTCGGTTCGGCAGGGTTTCTGCAAATACTCGCGCCGGAGCTTACCGACCGATTGCTTGCGGATTTCCTCGACCTCAACACCGCCGTCACGGTTAATATTCATTTAAGAAGTATAGACCAGAGCGAGGCGATAAAAACAGTCAAACGCAAGCTGTCCGACCTTGATAAAATGCGGATAGAGGAGCAGAAAAAGGCGGTAAGGAGCGGGTATGATATGGACGTTTTGCCGCCTGATTTGGTGACTTACGGCAAAGAGGCGCAGGCGCTTCTCAACGATTTACAGAGCCGCAACGAGCGTATGTTTCTCGCTACTATTATTGTTACGAATGTCGCCAAGAAAAAGAGCAAACTCGACAACGATATTTTCGCGGCGGCGGGTATAGCGCAGAAATATAACTGCGCGCTGAAGCGGCTCGAATGGCAGCAGGAGCAGGGTTTCATGTCCTCGCTGACGCTGGGGCTGAACCAAGTCGAAATCCAGCGCGGACTCACGACGTCGTCTGCCGCGATATTCGTTCCGTTCACCACGCAGGAGCTTTTTCAGAGCGGCGAGGCGTTATATTACGGCTTGAACGCTTTATCAAACAATTTAATCATGGCCAATCGAAAAAGTTTAAAGAACCCGAACGGGCTTTTCCTTGGCACGCCCGGAAGCGGCAAATCGTTCTCTGCGAAGCGTGAAATCGTCAACGTATTTCTGATGACGGAGGACGATATTATCATCAGCGACCCGGAAGGCGAATATCACCCAATAGTCACGCGGCTCGGCGGTCAGGTGGTTAAACTTTCGCCCAATTCCGCACAGTATATTAACCCGATGGACATCAACCCGGATTATTCGGACGACGAAGACCCGCTCACATTAAAGAGTGATTTTATACTGTCGCTGTGCGAGTTAATCGTGGGCGGCAAGGACGGGCTGCAGCCGGTTGAGAAAACCATTATTGACCGTTGTGTGCGGCTTGTTTACCGTGATTTTCTCATTGACCCCGACCCAGCGAAAATGCCCGTGCTTGAGGATTTATATAATCTTCTGCGTAAACAGAACGAGCCGGAAGCGCAGCATTTGGCTACCGCTTTGGAGATATACGTTACAGGTTCGCTTTCAGTTTTTAATAATAAAACGAATGTCGATATAGAGAACCGGCTTGTCTGCTACGATATAAAGGAACTCGGTAAGGGTTTGAAGAAAATCGCGATGCTTGTATTGCAGGACGCTGTGTGGAACAGAGTTACGGTCAACAGAGCGGCGAAAAAAACGACCTTCTTCTATATTGACGAAATGCATCTGCTCTTGAAAGAGGAGCAAACGGCGGCGTATACAGTAGAAATTTGGAAGCGTTTCAGGAAATGGGGCGGCGTACCGTCCGGGCTGACGCAGAATGTGAAAGATTTTCTTATGAGCCGTGAAGTGGAAAATATTTTTGAAAATTCGGATTTCATTTATATGCTGAACCAAGCGGCGGGAGACAGACAAATCCTCGCGAAACAGCTGGGCATCTCACCGCACCAGTTATCTTACGTGACCCATGCCAACAGCGGCGAAGGTCTGTTATTTTTCGGCGACACTATAATCCCGTTTGTGGATAGGGGCTTCGACAAAAATGGTGAAATATACCAATTATTAAATACGCGAGCTTCTGAAGGCGCAGATATAGGGTAAAATAATATTTTTACAACAAAAATTCATATAAAAAAGAAGGTGATAAACGGTGGATAAAACCACAGGCACATCGGCGGGAACGCCGATAATTGAGAACCAACACGTTCAGGAACTGCTTTCGATACTCAAAGATAATAACAAGGACGCGGGCAGCTTGATTTCGCTGTTCGGCTATATATCTAACATGGAAAATCAGCTTGCCAAGGCAGTCGAAGAGCTTACAAGCGTGCGGCAGGAACTCGGCACAATGCGCGAGGAACGCGACCATCCTGTGAGGACGGCACTTGAAAAAACGGCGCGTTCGCTTGAAACTGCAATCAACGAAACACGGCAGAAGCTGAACGAGCTTAAAGAAAAAGTCGTCGAGGGCTGTAAAAATGCGGTACAGAGTTTCAAAGCTAATGGAATTTCCGCGCTGAACGGTATAGCAAGTTTTTTTCGTTTGAAGCCCGCGCTTGAATCTCTGCGCGGCAGTATAGACAAGAGTATCGCGTCCAATCAAGCGTCCATCGCCAAAATTGACGCGGTGAGCGCGGAGTATCATTCTGCGGGCAGGCATATTAAAAACATCGGGCGTACAATCATCGGCAAAGAGCCGCTCACGGAGGTCAAACCTAAAGGCAAGCTCGCGAAACTGATGCAGACGCCGTACCGTACAGAGATAAAATGCTTAGAGGACGCGAAGAAGAATGTGGACAAAGCAATCGCCGCATTTGAGCGTTTGGACAAGGCTGCGCCGAAAAAGGAGGCTTCGGCGAAACGCGGCAAAGGCAAATCGGAAAAAGAAGAAAAGCCGTCCACACTTGAAACTATGAAGGTTCTGCAGAAGCAAATCGAGGCTGAAAAGCAGATTGTTCCCGATAAATCGAAGAAAATCAGCGCAGAACTGTAGCGGGGGGTAAAATAAATAATGTCACGTAAACATGATAAACGTGCGCGCAGACCGCCGCTTGTGCCGGAAGAGAACGGTGGCGCTTTAGATATTCGAGCCGGAAAACAACGGCAGGAGCTTGGGCGCAATCCTCGCGGTGAAACTGCCCCTGTCAATGAAAAATCTGCGCGGTATAAAAAGGCGCAGGCGCATAAGTTCGCGGAGCATGGTTCAGACAAGAGGCAGGACGCGCATAGAACTGGCGCGGATATGGGCGATTCAGCGATGTCAACAAATGCAAACATTGACAATTCGATTATTGAACAGTCAAACGATATACGGGCTGTTTCCCGAAATGAGGGACAGCCTGTTTCTTCTTTTGGCGCACAGGACGCGCCGAAAACGCCCGATGCAAGCAGAATTGATATAGATACGGGCGATTCAGCAGTACCAGCGAGAGTAAGCACTTACAATCCAGTTATTGAGCAATCAAGCAATATACGGGCTACTTCTCGAAATGAGGAACAGCCTGTTTCTTCTTCTGGTGTACGGGATGCCCCAAAAACGTCCGGCACAAATGAAACTGATGCGGATACGGGCAATTCAATAATACCAACAAATGCAAACATTGACATTCCGATTGTTGAGCAATCGACCAATATACGGGCTGTTTCTCGGAATGAGGGACAGCCTGTTTCTTCTTCTGATGTACAGGAAACACCAAAAACGTCCGGCACAAAAACTATTCCCGCCGAGACTGCCAAAGGCTCGGTCATACCGAATGATTCATCTTCTGCACACAGCGCCTTATCACATGAACGTCCTCCGCGTTCCAAGCAAAAACGGCAGGAACAGCTTCAGCATAACCGCAGCGGTAAAGCCGCCGCTCCGCAAAATAAGGCACGCAGAAAAAATAAAAACCGCAGCACGGCAAAATTTTCGTCACCTGATGAGATTAAAACTGACAAAATGGAAGCTGCGGTTGTAACTACTGCACCGTCTGTCGTGGCTGATACAGAGAAATCCGGCGCGGAGCTGTATATTATACGGCACGAGCGGCAAGATGAGTCACCTATTGATTTGGTCAAGAAGCAGCCGGAAAATTCGCCGCAATCGGAAGTACAGCCGTCAACGGAAGAAACTCTGCCGGAATCGCAAACCCCGTCAAGTGATAAAATCATTTCTCACGAACGTAATTCGCAAGTCACACATGAACGACCGAGCTGGCTCAGGCACAGCCGCACCCCGATTATATCGGCAGACCCAACGCGCCGCAAACAAAAATACAGCGGTGATGTTTCGTCTAAACAAGATAACGACAAGCAGACAATTCACGAATCTGCTGCGGATTTATCAGAAGAACGCGAGAATTATGACGCTGACTGGCGGCGTGCTGATGATACTGCCAAACTTGAAGATACGCCGCCTGAAACTGACGCGCAGACGGAAAGCGACGCAGATAGCAAGGCATCGGACGGTGGCGGCAATTCTGCTCCTACAGATGATAGTGAAGCCACCGAATCCGAAGCCGCCGAAAATGAACAGCCTGCCGATACTCCGTCAGACAGCAAGAAAAAACCCCCGCCGTCAGAACGTGGTTCACGCCCCGTTTCGAGTGAAAACAACATCGGCAAGCCGGAAAAGAAACCCCGCAAGCTGAAATTCGAAGACGAAGCCACTACACCGCAGGGCAAAAAAGCCGGCAGGAAGCTCGACAAAACGATTAATAAAGCCGAACGCTCGTCCGGGAAATTGGACAAGGCGCGGGAGAAACTTCCCGCCAAACGCAAGCTCCGTATTAACCGGGAATTTGACGCTGAAAAAGGCAAGTTAAAGCCGAAAATTCGCTTCGAGAAAGAGGTCAAAACACAGCGCGAATATTTAAAAGGTGCGCCTGTTACGCGTCCGATTAAGTTAGGCGCGAGTGCCGCCGTAAATTTCGCCCACGTCAAAATGTTTCAGGCGGAAGATGATAATGTCGCTGTCAAAGCTGCCCATCGGAGTGAGCTAATCGCCGAACGCGGTGCGAGGTCTGCGTACAGTTTCGCAAAAAATACGCCGTACCGCAGGGTGCAGAAACTGCAGGAAAAGACGGCTAAACTTTCAGGCAAGGTTTCGCGGCAAAAAATCAAGTATGCCAAGAGTGAAATCAAAGGCAAAGCGGCGGCGAAAAAAATGCAGAAGAAAATGCTTAAAAAGCAGTACGCGAAAGCGGCGCGTGAAGCCAAAAAAACCGGGCAAGTCACGGCGAAGTTAGCGGTAAAAATAAAGGCGTTCGCCGTGAAAGCAGGCGCGAAACTCGCCGTGCTGCTGGCGAATCCGAAAGTGTGGATTATCGGCGGCATACTCGCCCTGATTATTATTATAATCCTCGGCATGGTTTCTGCTTGTTCAAGTATGTTTTCAGGTATCGGCTCGTCTGTTACCGCCATGAGCTATCTCTCGGAAAGCGACGCGGACATTGACGACGCCGAACTGTACTACACAGAAATGGAGACCGATTTGCGGATTTTAATCGCCAATGTTGAGACCGATTACCCTGATTATGATGAATATATTTTCGGGATTGACGGTGTCGGTCACGACCCGTTTATGCTGATTGCATTTTTGACGGCGGTATATCAAGACTTCACTTTCGCCGATATTAAGCCGGTTCTGGAGGATTTATTCGGTGAACAATATGTGCTTGAACTCACGCCGAGCGTGGAACTCCGCACCCGCACGGAAACTTTCACGGGAACGTACACCGACGATGACGGCGAAGAACACACGTATATTTATACGGAAGAAGCGGAGTACGAATGGCACATCTTAACAGTCACGCTGACTTCAAAGCCGCTTTTCGAGGTCATATTCCCGCGCATGGACGTTGAACAGTTGGGGCATTATTATCTGCTAATGCAGAGCAAAGGTCTGCGTCAGCACACTGCAAGCCCGTTCGCATTTGATTGGATGCCGTTCGTCAGCAGTAATTACGGCTACCGAATCCACCCAATCACCGGCGCGAAAGACTATCACTTGGGCATAGATATTGCCCTGCCGGCAGGCACGGAAATCCTCGCGGCGCATACCGGCACGGTCACGTTTGCCGGAGATTTGGGCGGTTACGGGTATGTTGCCGTGATTGAGGACAGCGGCGGGCTGGTGACAAAATATGCCCATTGCGCCGAGCTTTTCGTCAGCGCAGGACAGACAGTAGCGGCAGGTGATGTCATCGCGGCGGTGGGCAGTACGGGCGATTCAACGGGGCCGCATCTGCACTTCGAGATTATACGGGAAGGTCGCTATTTGAACCCGATGTTCTTTGCACTTACAAGCTATTATTAACAAAATATTACAGAAAGGAAGGCTTTTTATGAACCCAAAAATAAAGAAAACGCAGGACGAACTTGAGCGTACAAAAGTGAAAATTATAGAGCTTCAGGCTCTCGTGCCGCAGCTTGAGCGAAGTATAACAGACATGGAAAACACCGAGATTATACGGTTGTTCCGTTCCGCGAATATCTCGCTCGCCGAACTGCCCGCGCTTATAGCTTCAATCAAACAAGCTGCCGCAGTCGCATCAAATGAGGCTCAAAACGCTGATTATACCGGAGATAACGATTCGTTGAATTTGAACGAGGAGGGCGATGACTATGTGTAAGAGATTTATTATAACGCTGGCGGTTATATTATGCGCCGGCGTTTTGTTGTTCCCCATGACGGCTTACGCCGAGGACAATGTCGATGAAACGGCATCAGAATCGGGAATCCCGCCGTATGACGGGCCGAGCCACATATCGCCGGACGGCGCGGCTACGGTCATAGACAACGTGTTTATCGAGGGCAACGGATTGGAATTTTTCACGTTCTCGACCGAAGCCGGAAATGTTTTTTATCTCGTCATCGACCGCATGAGGACGCGGGACAACGTATATTTTCTGAACGCTGTCACCGAGTGGGATTTGCTGCCGCTTGCTGAAAAAGGCGGCACAGCTCCCGGCGGTTCGACCAGCGGTATTCCGTCAGCGCCGGGCAGTACAGGAATTGCCGAATCGTCCGAAACTCCCGAATTGCCGGAAAAATCGTCGCCTAACGGCAGCAGCAACAATACGCTCATATTCATGCTAATCGGCGTCGCGGCTGTCGGTATCGCGGCATATTATTTTAAGATTATTCGTCCGAAAAAGCAGTTGCGCGATGAGGATGAAGACGAGGGTGCGGACGATGACGCGGATGACTTCGATGATGACGAAGAGTATCTCGGAGAGGACGGTTCTGCCGATGACGACGAGGAGTAACGCTATAAAAAAATACACATAGAATGGGAGGTTTTTGCTTAATGAAGAAGAAATTATGTATCATTATTTCTGCGCTGGCACTCGCTATAGCTGTAGCAAGCAGTATCATAATCCGCAGGAAAAAACGCGCCTGATTATAACAGGCACGCACGGCGCGGGGAGGCTTCGGCTTCCCCGCGCCTGCAAAACCCGAAATGCAATATTATGATAAAACGATAAAAAACTATTGAAATATTCATAAATCTATGCTATAATATAGTCGATTGGAGTTGAGTATTTTGAGTAATAATAAACCGTTACTGCCAGTGAGGTCAGATTTTGTCTTTAAATTGATATTTGGGGATCAGCGAAACGTCGATATATTGGCGGATTTCCTTAAATCTGTCTTGGATATTCCCGACGAAGAGTACGACCGTCTTACTATAGTTGACCCGCACGTTAAAAAAGAATCGCAGAACGATAAATACGGCATACTTGACGTTAAAGTTCACACAAAAAATAAGAGCGTTATCCAAGTAGAGATACAGGTCGAGCCGATTCCCGACATGAAAGAGCGTGTAATTTACGGTCAGTCGAAAATGGTGACGGAGCAGATTAAATCGGGACAGGATTGGGCGGTTATAAATAAAGTCGTGACAATTATTATTACGGATTATATATTTGTGCCGGAGAGCGCGAAATATCATCATAAATTCCGTTACCGCACAGATGACGGCGTGGAGTTCACGGATTTGGCAGAGATAAACACATTGGAGCTTGATAAACTGTCGAGTGACACAGACGGCTCGGAACTATGGTATTGGCTTAAGTTTATAAAATCAGAAGACGGGGAGGTTTTAGAGATGATAGCAGAAAGAAGCCCGCAGATGCGAAAAGCGGTCGGCGTTCTGAAAGAGTTGTCGGCAGACGAGCGAACGCGGATGTTGTTTGAGGACAGAGAAAAAGCAAGGCGCGACGAGGCTTCAATAACACGCGGCGTGATAAAAGACACTTTTGAAGCTGTGGGTTGCGCGACAAGTAAAGCCGGAATTGGTACTGGGAGTTTGAGTAAACAATTATGGAACAGGTTTAATTGTGACTATTATTACGACGGCAAACATTTCTCGCGTGTAAATATACTGGCTGATTATATAGGAGTCCCTTATACTTCTTTTATAGAGCCTCTTGACCAAGGTAAACCTATAAATATTGTTGTTGAGGAACTGCTTGCGATACAGCGTATCGTGAAAAAGACTAATATGCCTTATGAAATCGTGGAAGAACATGTTAAAAGCAATAATTTAAAAGAATTTTATAAATTTACTAATATAGATATTACCTATAAAAAACGCAGATATACCCTGTTATCCGACCTTGCGGCGGCAATGGAAATTAATGTATATCAAATGTTATATATGATGCAAAGTCATCCGCTGAAAAGAATAGTTGAAATGTACTCTCCCGTTGTCTGGAAGGGCTATTCATATAACACTGAAATGGATTGGGTGGAAAAATGCGGAACCAATTCATTCGTTGATTATCTTAACAGGCTCAGCGAGGGTATGACTAAAGAAAAGGCGTTATTCGCGCAGAAGAAAGACAAAAAAGAATTTGCTGCTAATACCATTGTTAATGACGGTAAATCTGTTTACAAAAATGAAGCTGAATTTGCTAAGAGCATACGGATTCCTCAGACGTTAGTGAAAAAGCATATTTACAGGAATAACGAAACTTATGAACAAATACGCCGGCGTTATACCTGTAATGGGTTTTACAGGGGTAGAAGCTGGAAATACTGGGGTGATGTTGCGAAGTATACAAAAACAAATCTTGCCGTTATTATGCGTTGGCTGGACGGCGGTATGAAACCTTCGGAAGTTATTAAGCAAGCTGTTGACACATATGAATTATGTATAAAAACCGGAATGACACGGGCAACCATACAAAAACTTTCTAAAAAATGTACCTATGACCATATACTTGAGATGTATACTATGTCGGTGGTTATAGATGGCGTTGTATGTACGTCGTTTGAGCAAGCCTCTAAATTCCTGCTTATAAACAAATCTGCATTATCTAAAATGTTAAATGACGGTGTGTCTTGGGATAAAATTATCAGAGATTATGCCATACCGAAATATCAAGGTATCTCCGTTTTAGATATTGCTAAGGCTTACAAGGTTGGAAAAATTACGGTTTTGCGAAATAAAGATAAAATGCAGGAATTTATAGAGGATAGCTTGTTCATGAAACACGCTGTTCGTACCGGATTCCGCGGGCTTAACGGTAATAACGAAATTATTATCAGGGAAGGCGACGCTTCACAAACGGTGACTTTACCTGAATTTTTAAGACACATATCTAAAGTTATATAAGAGTAATATTAAGCTCACTTGTGTGGTGAGTTTTTTATTGTCCGCATCATCAATTTTTTATGTAAACGCAGCATTGCCTTACCAAATATAAAACTTAAATCATCGTCATGAATGGGGTCAAATTATATTACTGCACCTATTCAGGTGAATAAAACGGAGGAAAATATTATGAAAGATACTATTGACTTCCTGGCTGTCGGTCAGGGAGCAGGAAATTTCGGGAAACTTCTTGAGGAAAAGGGGCATACTGTACTGTATATAAACACCTGCCTTGAAGACCTTGAGACACTTGACGGCGCCAAGCACACATATCATATAAAAGGCGGCGAAGGCACTAACAGGGACCGCGACAAATCAAAAAAACTTATAAGGGAAGATTTTGACAGCATACTCCAGCAGATAACCGATAAATTAAAAGCGGATATACTCGGAGTTATTTTCATGAGCGGCGGAGGCACAGGCGGCGGCGGTACACCTATGCTTATCGATTATCTTATTAGAAATACGAACAAGAAAATCATCGCAATTACCACAATACCAGCAAACACAGAATTGTACAGACCCTTTATAAATTCTTACGAATGCTTTAAAGAACTCGAAGATATTGAGGGACTCGGCGCAACCTTTATTCTGGACAATAACAAAGACGATAA
>Ga0099364_10007285_pt1 | contig 15847 bp, 14 predicted proteins | sample TergutTh196P3_FD_73070 | JGI IMG/M metagenome (GOLD analysis project Ga0099364, IMG submission 73070) | Microcerotermes parvus P3 segment gut microbial communities from Pointe-Noire, Republic of the Congo - Th196 P3 | ecosystem: Host-associated > Arthropoda: Insects > Digestive system > Gut ...
CGCCGTTGTCAATATAAGCGATTGAAATTTCAGTTTTGTAGTTCCCGTTTTCATAAAATACAAATTTTAGATAATCAGTAATTATCAGATTATTAAGCGCATTTTTGTATCTGTCAAACTGTTCTTTGTATTGTTTGCTATTGAGGTTTACGCCAATATCTTTTGTTTCGATGTACCCAATTGGTATTTCGCCGCGTTTAATGATATAATCGGGCGCCCCGCATGTTTTACGTTTTGGCTCGTTTATAACGTTTAGCGGCGATACAAGCGTTTCTAACAGACGCTTCAGAGCCGGACGGTATGAATGTTCGGTAGCCTCGCCCGATTTGTATTGCCTGCATAGTTCTACAATATATTGTTTTATATCTGTTTGCATTACTAATTTAAAATCGCAAAGGTACATCTTTTTTTTATTAGTTCGCAAAAATGTTTTCAACAATCTTTTATTTTTTCACAAACCGATTTTGCTTTTCTGCTTTGTGCCCGGATTTATCCCCACCTTACCTAAAAAATCATTATGTCGCTGTCTAAACCATGCCGCATCGCTAACGCCGTCAATCGTCAATCGCAGTTTTTCGGGGTTTTTGAGGTCAGGTTTGATTTCGGCAACCGAGCGTTCTGTTTCAAAATCGCGTTTGAACTCCGCAGAACGCAGTTTGCCCTTAAAATAAACAGGTTTCATGGTCAATATGTCGCGTATCAACTTGTCGCTGAAGCCCAGATACCTGCAAATGTTTTCGATGCGTAGTATTTCCTTTATTTTCGGGAATAAGCCGTGTATTTTGGTCAATTCGTCGCGCAGTTTGTCCGTTGTTTTGGCATGTTCTTCGGCGTTGTTCTGGATTTGCGCCGTCAATGTTTTCACTTCCGTTTGAAGTTCGGCGTTTTCGGTTTTCAGTTCGTCAATTTCCTGTTGCTGCCTTTTTACCTTTGAAATGCCCAAAAATGAACTAACTCCCTCGATGGCAGTGTTGGCTATATCTACTGCCGTATTTTTCATTTTTTCGGTCTTTATTTCGCTTTTGACGTGGGAAAGTTGTCGGCTGGCTGCTACTTTTTGTTCCTGCAACTCTTGAATTTCTTCTTTCAGATTTTCGTTTTTCACAAATAAATCCCTGTAATACTGATGCATGGAAATGTGTCGGGCTTCCGAACCTTCAACGCCGCGCATCAAGCCGTATTTATTCATCGCTTGGGCGTAACTGTCATGATAGCCTTTCAGTTTGTCGCGAGCCATCACGTCGTCAACGCACAGGCGAGCGGCGTTTGGGCTTTTTTTCCTGTACGTTTTCTTCCCTTCGGCTGCAGGCTTCGCTGTTTTGGCTTTGCGGCGTTCGCCTGTGACAATCGGAACTACTGTCGCGTGAATATGAGGCGTTTTCTCGTCAAGGTGCAAAACCGCCGAAACAATGTTTTCCGCGCCAAACGTTTGTTTCAGCCACTCAACATTGTCGCTGCACCATTCGTTGAGCCGCCCTGTTTCTGCTACGACTTTCATCTGGTCGTGGCTTCCCGAAAGGATTATCCTCATTGCCCTAACTTGATTATGGCTTATTTTGCGGGTAATTCCCGCCGTTTCAATGCGATGTTGAATGGCGGCTGTGCGATTGGTAACGCCTTCGGGAAACTCAATCAATTCTTGATTTAGATGCGTGCGGCTTTTATCCGCATTTTTTGGCTCTACTGTCCGCTCAATGTGTGCGGTCATGGCGGCATCGTTGCCCGATGCTTTTTCAATATGAAGTACTGCAAATTTCATTTATTTTTATCGTTTTTAAGTGATGATTTTCGTGATGCTTACATCGCTTTGCGCGGGGTTTCAAAAGGGGTTTACCCCTTTGCCTATGGACTTTTTTAGCGAAGCGTTAAGAAAAAGTCCTAATAGGCTATGGCTATTTTAACAAATAGTCCCCGCTGCACAGGCGCAATTACATTTTTAGACCTCGTTTTTTGGGTGGTGGTTGCGATGTTTTTACTGTTTTGGGCTGTTCAATTTTCGCCGTTTTCGACTGTTCCATTTTGACGCCTCTCAAATAATCGTTCAAGTCTTTGTATTCTGCATATCGCGGCGACATATCGCTTACCAACGGACAAACCGACTTTATCAGTTGGCTTGTTCTGCGCCCTGCATCATCGTTGTCGGGATAGATATAAACTTCGCGATGCGTCTTCAAAAATTCCATCGCTTTTTGAACGTTGGCAACCGAATTGAGAACGGCGATGCTGTGAATGGACTGTTCAACTTTCTGCATCACAAGATACGAAAGGAAGTCCCAAAAGCCCTCAAAAACAGAGCAAATACTGCTATTGTTGCCAAAAGTGGTTATATCTTAATTTTTGTCAAAGACTCCCAATAATCTATCCAAGCGTCGAATTCCTTCGGCTTTAAAACCTTTAAAACCGACGTTCCTTGTACATTTTTATTAACCTTTATTTTTGTCATTTCTATCTAATTTACAATTATTTACTTTATAATTACTTACATGGCATTAAAGCAGTATTATAACAAAAGTTGGGCAAAGAAGGAATAAATCATCAATGGAATGAATGCGACGCTGTTCTGAACCCAACGAAAAAGTAAAGCAAATATATCAAGCACTAAATTATAAACCGACCCCTTTCAAAAAGAAAAAAGTTGTAGTACACAAATTGGAACTCAAAAAAATGAAACGACTTATTTTCAGGATGTTCGGAGGGAGTAAACTCAAAATGGACTTTGAACTATCAACACAATAAAAAACTGTCAGCAGACTTGAAAGACCGCTGACAGTTTGATTATTTTAAGATGTAGAAGATTGAAACCAACATCAATGGTTAGAAAACCTTAGAAACCGGTAACTACCGCTGTTGGAGATGTGGTTCTTACGCCCCGCCCTCCAAAACTTACATGACGCGTTGTACCATTAGCGTTTATAAACATCCTGTCGGAAATTCTTGCTCTATCAGCCGGGTCTAAGTAACTCCCGCCTCTAAAGCCCAAGCCCGCGGTTGATGCAACTGCAGGCCATCCACCACCAATTGGCAGATCCGGGTCAGCTAACGGTCCCGTATCACCATTGCCATGACCGGATATAGACATCCCTGCATAATTATTTGCCATAAGTTGCACGCCTATCGAAATAGCTCTTTCCCAAAGATTACCCGACATTTCCATCACTCCGTAATATGTTGCGCCCGCTTTTTCACGACTACTTACAGGCGTAGCAAAACCGCCCGATCTCATTGGACCATCTAAATTTGCATTTGCGGCGCCACCTATCGCTGAGGCTGTTGCTATAGGTGAGACGGCTACATTACCATCCTGATTTGAGGGCGCTTCGTTTGCTTGCCCTTTATTCGAAAAACCAGCAGCGTTGGCTATTTGCACTGAACCCCAAGCATATTGAGGTTTTAGAGACGCTGTTGCCGGCACAGCGTCTGCTCCGCGGCATACCTTTTCAAACTCAAGCTCAGTCATTGGTCGAAGACCTGCCCACACTAACCAGGCTAAAATATCCCTGGTATTCAAATGGCTGGCTGGCAAAAAAGCCGCAGAAGGAGTTGTAAGTTCATATTCTCTCGGAATATTGGCTGTTCCCGTACCCGATTTTATTCTTATGGCTTGACGACCAGCCGTAGCCCCCGAAAAATAAACTCCATTAGTGCCGCTGTTTTTCACTGCTACTAAATTTTTGTTTAAAAACTGCAGGTACTCGCCTTGAGTTATTTCGTACTTCATACAATAGAAGGCAGAAAAGCCTTTTGGAAAATTGGCGTTTACAACCGAGGCATGACCGTTATTTAGGTTAAGGTCCACACGTGTTCCGTTATTTCTTCCGCCCGGATTTGCATCATCAGGAGTGGGACCTCCCGGAGGAGTAACATTAGTACTCGCAATTGCTCCATTGTATAAAGCATTATTATTGTTAGTAAAATTACCGCCAGAATTCCACAGAGTTGCATGATAATTAGAAAAATATACACCGATACCGGCATTTTGTGCTGTTATTTCCACTACTTTATCCTCAGCTCTTATAGAGTTTTGGGTTGTCGTAGGGTTAGTGCGATTTCTCATAAAATGGCCTACCGATGTATGGTCTCCTATGAAAAACCTTCTTTCTGGTATATGCACCATTTCTATTGCAATTACGCACACTTCCACCTGCTCGCCACCTGTTAGTCCATTTTGAGTAAAGTCCCATCGCAGTTCACAATTCTCAAAGACTATTGTTCCGCTTCCCGCCGCATTCCTGTGAATAAAAGCGCCTACCTGAACGGTTGTGTTAGCGCCTCCGACAACCGCTCTGCTAGGACCAAGCGACATTGCTGCATTGCTGGGCATTCTATGATGTGCTGTGGTCGCAGAAAGATATGCATGGAACCAGTTATCTCCCGGCAGTGTCCGGTACTTAATAATTACCCATGCTGCATCCCAGTTTGCTGGTCCGTCTGCCAAGCGCCACGAGTGGTCCCATGCCAGTGTGAAAGCCACCTGTGCGCTTCTTCTGTCCTCGTTTGTGGTTACAGAGGTGTTCAACACCTGTATCCCACTTGCCCCTACATCCTTGGCTATCAATGCCATCAGGGCTAAAAAAACTAAAAATTTCAATTTACTACTTGTCTTCATTTTTATTATATATTAATTGTTATTTACGATATTAATTTTTACTACTACTTTTTACATCTATTTACGAAAATATTTTTTAAAGGTTACATTTTTTTTGATGTTTTTTGACGAACTGCTTATTTTTGTTGATTAAATGTCTTAACTTTTCTTTTTAACTGTATATTTAAACTTCAATACTGCAAAATTTCTGTGCTGCCCGGGTGCATTGCAAACTGTCGTTTTTTTGTTGAGTTTCCTGGGGATACACGGATTGGGCTGATAAGACTGATGTTCACGGATTTTTGGGGAGGGAAGGAGTAACAGAAAAATATTTGATGCCTCGTCATACGAGAAAAATATTTAAAAATCCGTGCAAATCCGCTCAATCCGTCAAATCCGTCAAATCCGTGCATCTCCCCCCTAACATTCGCGACAATTTGAACTGTCCCTACGGGACGGCGTGAGCTACCGGAAACATTATTTTCTACCGATATTTTGTCCCTAAAGGGACACTGCTTCAAATATTTACGCCATTTTATCATTTACTTAACACTATTATATCTCACCGAAGGTAATCCGTCAAATCCGTGTATCTCCCCCCCCTAACATCCACGTATAACTCCTTCGGAGTTATCTCTAATATTTTTTTTCTTTTTTTTCAAAAAATATTTGCACTGTTTCAAAAAATGTATTATCTTTGCACCGTTATTAAATTTTTTTCAAACCAAAAAAATAAAAAATAAAAATGAAAAGATATTTGTACGCAATAGCCCTCGTGGCGATATTGGGTGTGGCTGAAGCAGCGGCACAGACAGTCCCGGTAACGGGTATTGCTCTGTATGAGTTGCAAGTTCTTCATAAAGTCGTAGGCGAAGCGCCTGTTACACTGCCGGTATTTGTGTTGCCCTTAACCGCCACTAACAGAAACATTAACTGGGCGACCTCCAATGCTGCTGTAGCTACTGTGACCAACGGAGTGGTGAACTTCACAGGAGCTGGAACGGCTACTATCACTGCGACGACAGAGGAAGGCAACTATACTGCTACCTGTAGCGTGACGGTATACGCTACGATACCCGAGCTCTCTTTTACTGGAAACAGAGCTACGATAAGTAGCGAAGGGACCTATACGATCCCCAAAAGTGTGTGGGATGATCCTGCTCTCCAGAACGAATTTGGGCATTCAGTGCTTTATCTGGATATCGTCAACTCCTTGGAGCCAATCATTGGCTTTGAAGGTGCCCTAGTTAATGTCATGTGGGGCCCCGAAGTTGGGAGCGTGAGGACATCAGTGGATATCAGAAATCAGTATATCCAAGTGGATATCCCTGGGTTCTGGGGATGTATGTGGACTCTCGAAAGCAATCAAGGAAAGTCTGCATTTCTCTACATTCGTAGGGTAGCTGATCCGACGTTGACTATCGGAGAGGAATCTAAACCATTGAGTCAGTGGGATCTGACCTCGCCGATCGATGTTCCGGGTGGAACAAGTGTGACGCTGGGGGTGGATGAGTTTTTTGTGGATAAGGGGGGGAATCATGTTCTCTGGAAATCAGGAGTTTTGCATGATCACAGTAAGACATCTTATGATTTAACAGGTCTCGGTAGTGGTAATGTTGTGTATACTGTGGAATCTCGGGATGGAATAAGCTCTAATCCTACTTATTCATTGTCATTCACTTTGAATTATGATGAGCCTGCTACACCTCAATACACTATCACCACGAGTTCGAACCCCAGTGATGGCGGCGTAACAAGTGGAGATGGTATCTTCGACGAAGGGATTCAAAGGACGGTATCGGTACTATCTTCCAATCCAGGATACAACTTTGTAAACTGGACCGAAAATGGTGTCCATGTATCTTATGCCTTTGATTACACTTTTACGTTGAAAGCCAATAGAGATTTAGTGGCGAATTTTGAGTCGCTCAATCCTCAATTTTCTGTCAGCCTCACTGCCGTCCCCTCCGAAGGAGGCGAGGTTACAGGCGGCGGCTCTTTCGCTTCGGGCACGCAGATAACCGTGGCTGCTAATGCCCACCCCGGTTTCGCGTTCCTACACTGGAGCGAAAACGGCGTGGCATTGCCTGTGCCTTCGGTCTACACTTTTGGCGTGAGCGCCGACCGCTCGCTTGTAGCCCATTTCGAAGCAATTGTTTCAGTATCCGGGGTTACTCTCAATCACACCGTCCTTTCGCAAACTATAGGCGATGCTTCTGTTGCGCTCGTAGCCACCGTATTACCCGAAGATGCGACCAATAAAGATGTATCGTGGTCGACCTCTGATGCTGCTGTAGCTGCGGTGAGCGCCGATGGCGTTGTAAGCTTCGCAGGCGTTGGCACAGCTGTCATCACCGTCACTACCGACGACGGCTCCAAGACTGCCACGTGCAGCGTAAGCGTTGCCGCCGCTCCCGTTCCCGATTTCACTGTCAGCCTCACTGCCGTCCCCTCCGAAGGAGGCGAGGTTATTGGCGGCGGCACTTTCGCTTCGGGCACGCAGATAACCGTGGCTGCTAATGCCCACTCCGGTTTCGTGTTCCTACACTGGAGTGAAAACGGCGTGGCATTGCCTGTGCCTTCGGTCTACACTTTTGGCGTGAGCGCCAACCGCTCTCTTGTAGCCCATTTCGAAGCCACGGGCACGACTAATGCCCCCGAGCTTGCCTCCACCGCGTCGCCACTACGCGCCTGGACACGCATCGGCGGCGGCATGTTGCACATCAGCGGCGCCACCATAGGCGAGCCGTTGAGCATCTACTCCGTCAGCGGAGCATTAGTATATCAAGCCCTGCCCCAAAGTGCCGAAATAGACGTGGCGCTGCCAATGCCGGCGGGAGTGTATGTAATTCACTCGGGCGGAAATACGGCGCGGGTGGTAGTTGAGTAGTTTGATAGTTTTATAGTTGAAAAATGTTAGATAAAAAGTATAAAAAATTACCAATTGGCGTAGAGTTTTTTGCCTCTATGATAGAAGAAGGCTATTACTATGTTGATAAGTCCTTATTGATAAGGGACATTTTGGCAAAGGGCTCTAAGTTTACTCTTTGCACTCGTCCACGTCGCTTCGGCAAGACGCTCAACCAGACCATGCTCAAATGTTTCTTTGAAGATACCGCCCCTTTGAGCGGCAAGGATACGCGGGCGCTGTTTAACGGGCTTAAAATAGAAAGCGCCGGCGAGGAGTATATGGAGCATCAGGGGAAATATCCGGTAATATTTATGAGTTTGAAGGAGGCTAAACTGAAAACGTTTGAAAAATCCTATAAAAAATTGAAATACGAAATCATGGACGAATTCAGGCGACATCGATACGTGTATGAAAAAATACAGGATAAGGACGATAAGGCACTTTTTGAAAAGTTGGCGTCCGGCAACGGAGATGAAGAGGAATACTCGTCGTCTATAAAATTTTTGTCTAAATGTTTGGAAGCCTGTTACGGCAGAAAACCAATAATCCTAATCGATGAATACGATGTGCCTCTTGAAAACGCTTGGCGGCAGGGTTTTTACAAAGACATGGTCGATTTCATCCGCTCGTTTATGAGTAGCGCATTGAAGAGCAACGAACATCTGCAGTTTGCAGTAATAACAGGATGTTTGCGAATTTCAAAGGAAAGCATATTTACCGGATTAAACAACCTTGACGTTATTTCAATCCTTGAGGATATTTACGACGAATATTTTGGCTTTACACAAAACGAAGTAGACCTGATGCTCAAACATTACGACCTTGAAGAGAAAAGAAATTCCGTCAAAGATTGGTATGATGGCTATCTGTTTGGAAGAAAAGAGGTCTATAACCCATGGAGCGTCATAAAGCACTTAAGCAGACTTGTAGAAAATCCGAAACGCACGCCCGAACCATATTGGGCAAACACAAGCAGCAACGATATTGTAAAAAAGTTGTTGGAAAAATCAAACGCCGACGTAAAGACAGACCTTGAAAAATTGATTTCAGGCGGAATAATTTCAAAAACGATACACGAAGACGTAACCTACAATGAATTAGAAAAAAATGTTGATAACCTTTGGAACTTTTTGTTCTTTACAGGTTATCTGAAAAAAGTGGGGTTAGAACGTCAAGACAAGGACGACAACTTAATTTTAGACTTGGCTATACCCAACAGGGAAGTACGATACATCTACGTTACTAAAATACGGGACTGGCACAAAGAAAAGGTAAAAGTTAAAGATTTCAGCCTGTTTTTCGATGCGCTTTTGAGCGGTAACGCCGAAATCGTCCAAAATGAATTGAACAACTCGCTTTGGGATAGCATCAGTTATTTCGATGGCAAAGAAGATTTTTATCATGGGTTCATCCTCGGCATTCTTGACAGGCTGCAATACTACCACGTAAAATCCAACCGCGAAACCGGTCTGGGACGATGCGACATAGTGTTAAAACAAGCCACGCGTCGCGACAAAGCCGTGCTTATGGAGTTAAAGTGGACAAACGAAGATAAAAATCTGAAAAAAGAATGTGACGCCGCGCTCAAACAAATCGAAGACAACAAATACGCAGACGAACTGATTTCAGAAAATTATACCGACATTATAAAATATGGTGTTGCGTTTTGCGGAAAATATTGCGAGGTAAAAAAAGGAAGCTTTTGATACAGCCCCATGACCTACAGGTTATATCACTTCGGCAACGACAAATGTACTTCCGCCAATAAATATCATATCCTGCTCAATGGCAGTACGTTGAGCTGTCTTTAGCGCTGTCCTTACATTCGGGTAGGCGCTCCCCTTCAGTTTATATTTTGCAGCAGCGTTCATTAATTCTGTTTCGTTCAATGCACGCGGATTTGCGGCTTTTGTAAAATAATAAACAGCATCACGCGGCATCATTTCCAAAATTTCCGAAAAGGCTTTATCTTTAGCAAATCCTATAACTAAATGCAGTTTTTTATACCTGCATTGTTCAATTTGTTGCAGTATATATGTCCAAGCTGCTTTATTATGTCCTGTGTCACAAATTATTAGCGGTTTATCACAGAGTTTTTGCCATCGTCCTTTCAGTCCTGTAATTTTTGCAACTGTAGGCAACGACTGTAAAATTGCGCTTGTTTCAATTTCGAGCGTTTTGTGCAGTCGCATCATCTGGGTGGCTATCAATGCGGTTATGATATTTTTTTTTTGATAGTTTCCATAAAGGTCAGCCACCAAAGAGAATGGATGCGCGCTTCCCTTATTGGTTAGATAGTAAACTTGTCCGGTTTTGTCTGCATTAGGGCGCCATTCATCAATTTTAGATTGCTGGTCTGCAAAAACTATTTGGCTACCTGTTTTCATTGCCATTTGCTCAAAAACCAAGTGTGTTCCGGGTTGTTTTTCGCCTATTACTACCGGCGTTCCCTGCTTAATAATTCCAGCTTTTTCGGTTGCAATACTTATCAGATTGTTGCCTAAAAATTGGGCATGGTCCATACTAATATTGGTAATAACCGACAAAATCGGATTTATTATATTTGTAGCATCTAATCGTCCGCCCATTCCTGTTTCTATCACAGCTATATCAACTTTTTCACGCGCAAAATAGTCGAACGCCATTGCTACTGTCATTTCAAAAAAACTTGGTTGCACTTTATCGAAAATCTTTCTGCTTCGTTTAACAAATTCTATAACTTCGTTTTTTGTTATCATTTGTGCGTTTATGCGTATTCTTTCGCGAAAATCAATTAGATGCGGCGATGTAAAAAGTCCTGTTTTGTAGCCGGCTCCCTGCAGTATTGCCGCAAGTATATGAGCTACAGAGCCTTTTCCGTTAGTGCCGGCAATGTGTATTGTTTTGAAACAGCGGTGCGGACTGCCGTAAAATTCATCTAATTCGCGAATGGTTTGTAAACCGGGTTTGTATGCGCCGCCGCCGGTATGTTCAAAAACGGGAAGCGAATTGAAGAGGTATTCAAGTGTTTCCGAATAGATATCTTTTTGTTCTTTTTTTTCTGACATGTTTTTTTCTTGGAAAAATATACGAAGGGAGGTTATTTGTTTCAATACATATGTATTCGCATTTTGCAAAAATCTACATAAATCGGCGCTATATAAGGTTTTCGGGTGGAGTGGGAGAGGGGAGAGCTGCATAAATCTCTATTGAGATATCTGCAACTAATTTATTATCAGTATGCACTACAAAATCAGCCCTGTTGTAACATGACTCACGGTCGGTTAATGTATTTGTAATGAACTGTATTAGTTGTTTTTCTGATTTGTCTTTCAATAATGGGCGTTCGGACTGCGATGTGCTTAGGCGTTTTAGTAGCGTTTGTGGCGTTGTTTTAAGATACGCCACTTTTCCACAGGCAGACATAATGTTCATATTTTCGCCGTAGCAGGGCATTCCTCCGCCGGTTGCTATAATAGCAGGGTGTTTAGAAAGTTGCAGTTTTGACAGGATTTCATGTTCCATGTCGCGAAAAGCTGATTCCCCGTGTTTTTCGAATATTTCTGCGACTGTCATTTTTTGTTGCATTTCGATAAAGCGGTCAGTATCTACAAAGTCTATGCCCAAATATCTAGCAAGATGCCGTCCAATCGAGGTTTTACCACAACCCATAAATCCGATTAGAAAAACTCTCAGTAATTGCGAAGCGCTACTCATGTCGTCCGGTACAACTGTATTCGCAATGTTATTCAATGTCGCTTAAAATCCTGACTAACAACCCCATAAATCTTTCTACACTCGGGATATGTATCTTTTCGCTTGGCGTATGAATTCCTTTTATTGTAGGACCAAACGAAATCATATCTAAATTTGGATATTTCTCTAAAAATAGTCCACATTCTAAACCTGAATGAGTTGTTTTAACAGTCGGCTCGGCATTAAACAGGTTACTGTATGCTTTCTGGGTTAATTTTAATATGGGCGATTGCAAATTAGGTGTCCATCCCGGATATCCTTCCGAACTTATGACGCCGGCATCCATCATTGCAAAAATTCTACGGATTCGTTTGTTTAGGCTTTGTTTGGTTTCTTCCTTATCGCTTCTCTGGCTTGTAGTTATAAGAATTTGATTATCATCTATAAATTTTACGGACGCAATATTTGTAGATGTGCTTACCATTCCCGGCATGTTATCGCACATCGCAACCACTCCTGAGGGGCACAAAGACAAGGAATTGAGCAGGCACGACTGACTAACTATATCCATTATATGACTTGGCGGCGTGTCTAATCGTTCGAGAGTAAAACTGAAGTTTGGCGAGGACGATTTTAAAGTTTCCTTCCAAAGCAGAGCCTCTTCGATGTAATATTGCTCAAATTTTTCGCAAAAATTTGTATCTACGAAAATCTCTGCAAATGCTTCGCGAGGAATTGTATTGCTTTGTTTGCCACCTTCAAACTTGTATATTGAGGCTCCAAACATCCCTGAGCAGTCTAATAAAAAGTGATTCAGTATTTTAACTGCATTTCCACGTCGCTTGTTAATGTCCTCGCCCGAGTGTCCACCTCTCATACCGCTTATTTCAATTCTGTACGCGATGCAATCCTCCGGTGTTTCTTTTTGTTGGTATCTAAACGTTGCCAGAGTATTTATTCCGCCTGAACAACCGATTAGCAATTCTCCTTCGGTTTCTGAATCAAGGTTTATAAGAATCGAGCCTGATAAAAATCCTTCCTGCATTTCTAAAGCGCCTGTCATTCCTGTTTCTTCATCGACGGTAAACAAGGCTTCTATCGGTCCGTGCGAAATTTTTTTATCGGCAAGAATTGCAAGCGTTGCCGCTACTCCAATGCCATCGTCGGCGCCAAGCGTTGTGCCGCGAGCTTTCATCCAGCCGTCTTCTACATAAAAGTCAATCGGGTCGGTATCGAAATCGTGAGATACATTGATTTCTTTTTCACAAACCATATCTACATGACTTTGCAAGATTACTGTGGGTTTGTTCTCAAGTCCGGGCGAAGCGGGCTTGGTAATAAGAATATTTCCTATTTGATCTTGTTTGCATGGCAAACCGTGAAGGTCAGCAAACGTGCGTATGTAATCGCATATTTTCTCTTCTTTTTTAGAGGGACGCGGTATTCTGCATATCTCTTCAAAGTACTTCCAAACTTGAGACGTGATATCTGTTTCCATTTATTTTTCTATTTAATTTAATTTTCCTGATTTGATGATATTATTCAATTTATCGTATGTATTTTGAGTTGCCGGAACTAATGGCAGTCGCACAATGTTTTGCGCAAGTCCCAAAATATTTAACGCGGCTTTTATTCCGGACGGGTTTCCATCAACAAAGATAGTTTCAAACAGTTCGAGCATTTCATAGTGTACTTTTTGCGCCTCGTTGAAATTGTGTTTCAAAGAGTTGTGCACGATGTCTGTCATTTGTTTTGGAAATGCGTTGGCGGCGACTGAAATCACGCCGTGTCCGCCGAGCGCTATCAAAGGAAGCGAAATTATGTCATCGCCAGATACCACCGAAAAATTGTCCGGACATTCTTTAATGATTTGCATCATCTGCGATAAAATTCCCGACGCTTCTTTTACGCAGACTATGTTATCAATCTTGTGCGCAAGCGTCAAGGTTGTTTCGGCGGTCATGTTCACTCCGGTGCGCTGTGGTACGTTGTACAGGATAACCGGCACGGGAGTGGCATTTGCTACAGTTTTGAAGTGTTCTATCAATCCGGCTTGCGTTGGACGGTTATAGTAAGGCGTTACCGAAAGAGTTCCTGATATTCCTGAAAAGTCGGTACGTTTAACTGTTTCAATCACTTCAGCGGTATCATATCCGCCTGTTCCTACGACTATTTTTACGCGTCCGCCGACCGTTTCAACTACGCAACGAACAACTTCACTTTTTTCTTTGGCGTTGAGCGTTACCGATTCGCCTGTAGTTCCCAGCGCCACAATATAATCCACCTGTCCATCGATACAATGGTTTACTATCCGTTCGAGAGCTTTAAAATCTATCGATTTGTCATCACAAAATGGTGTTACGATGGCTACACCTGTGCCTGTAAATAGCATAAATATTGAATTTTACTTTATTATTTTGAAATTTTTAAATTTGTCAAATAAACTACAAGGTTTTTTAAAAAATAATCAATTGTCCGTTCTTTCGAGATATCTATCAATAGGTCGTATCCATGCGCTTTTTCTCTCATAATGGCAACTTTGCATTTGGCATGAGAAAGTTGAGCAATGTATTCTACGGGAAAATGATTGGCTATGTTGCAATTGATAAGCATATCGAACTGCTCGTCGATAAATTTTTGGATGTTGTCTCCTTCAGGAATGTAAAAAAAACTCAAATCGTCCGAAGTAATAAAGTCCATATCTTTCAGATACAGAAAGTTTTCGGGGATAGTTTTCCCGATAAAATATCCAAAAACCGTATACTTGACGGAATTTCGCGCAAGATAGCTAAGAAACTCCTTCACATGCGCTATTCCGGCTTCGTCCTGCACAGCAGTTAAAATGCCTACATTTTTCGCCGAAGCAAAGTCGTATAGCGCCTTTTGCCTATTAAATCCCGCTTGTTTCCTGCGAAGCAGTAAATGGGCAACCCTATATCTTAAATTTTCGAAAATCACTGTTTTCTACTTTTTATTTAAAATACAAAAATAATGCTTTTTTTTTAAATGCACGTTTTTTTTTTTTTTTTTAATACAATTTTTGAAAAATTACCCCAATTATTAGAATTATGCACAGTAGGGAGTTTATTATTCCGATGTTTAGTAAAATATCGGAATAGTCAATATTTTTACTGAATATTTTTTTCAGAACCATCAGCGACAATACAAGTGTAGTCACCGCAATCACAAGCGACCATTGATAAATATGAGATAGTGGTGTATATAAAAAAGCATCTTCAACCTTACAAAATACATCTGTATAAACTTTGAATATGGGGGTCAGTAGAAATGTAACATTGTCGCCAATGTTGGTTTTTTCGTAAAATTCCGGAGCGGACTGAAATCGATACGATTCGGTGTAAATAAAGTAATCTACTTGAGTTGATGAAACAACCACATAGTACTTATTGACAATGCTTTCGTCTTTTTCAACATAATTTGAAAAGTAATCTATAGCAATCAGAACGGGAAAAATCACACCCAAAAAAGAAAACATTTGAAAAAAGTGCATCAAATAAACCTTAAAAATGTCTGTCCTTTGCGTGTCTACTTCTATTTTCAGCCTGTGACGTATGCCTGTTATCAACATAACACATTATATTAATGTAAAAATCGAAGCACAAAAGTAATCATTTTCTAGGAAATATGAAGAAAATTTTATGATTTTATTCGTTTGCAACATATGTTTTAAAAGTTTTGTCTGAATACAAAACCATCATCATTTCAATTTTCTTGGTTGAATCAACAGAAGGCAGAGAAGGCAACCGCACAGATTCATCTTGATTTTTTGCAACTTCGGTTTTAGCCTGTATTTTTTCCGGAGTTTTTTTAATCTCGTGTTCAGATGCGGAATACGAGGCAGCTAAATCAGTTGAATCAGGACTAATGAGCGATTCCGATGCTGCCATTAGTCTGTTATCACCGGCTTTATACATAGCCCCTTGTCCTAGAATTAACCACTCGGCGTTAATTCTAGGATAACGTTCAAGGATTTTTTTTATGAAGTCGTAACTTGCATGGTTGCGCCCTGACAATATATGCCTGACACCTGAGCTATGCACCTTCAATTCTTCGGCTAACATAGAAGTAGTAAGCCCTTCGGAGGTTAAAAACTTTGATAATCTATCTTTCATAATGACTAAAATATATTTGTATCAAAAATAAAAATACAAAAGTATAAAAAATAAAATTAACATCCAAGAAATTTGCTAATACAAATGTACGAATCGTGTGACACAGTTGTACGACTTGTACATTGGCAACAAAAGGTATGTTTTTACTGTTTCTTACTATTATCGGGAAGTGTAATAATAGTAGTTTATATAAAGTTTTAATTTAATTAATAGTATCTAAATTACTGATTTAATATTGATTAAATTTGATAATTACTGCGTTTTAATACATGATTCTCTAAAATGATTTTAAAACCGCAAAAAATATTGATTTAATAGTTTAATTAAATATATATTTGTGCCTGATTTATAATATTATAACCCTACATATTTTTTTTAAAAACAATACATCTTTGAATTGTAGATTAAAAATGGTAAAAAACACAATTGTCGACACAAATGTAAGATAAGCTTGTATACTTAGGCTCGCTACATATGTATTTCTGTGTATTTTTTTTGTTTTTTTGGATTCAAGTTTAGGAATAAAAAAAAAAATGTGTATTT
>Ga0099364_10007286_pt1 | contig 15845 bp, 13 predicted proteins | sample TergutTh196P3_FD_73070 | JGI IMG/M metagenome (GOLD analysis project Ga0099364, IMG submission 73070) | Microcerotermes parvus P3 segment gut microbial communities from Pointe-Noire, Republic of the Congo - Th196 P3 | ecosystem: Host-associated > Arthropoda: Insects > Digestive system > Gut ...
AGGCTACACTCTCCCTAGCGTCAGCCGCAACAAAAGCGGCAGGCGTCACGTAATTTGTTGAAGAACAAACGCCGCTTATCCCTTGCCGTTGGGGCGGCGTTTGTTCTTTGCCTTTTCCACTATCAGCCTGCATTTGACAGCAAAAAAACAAACAGTACCCGCAGACCGTAAGCGCATACACGGTTTGCGGGTATTATCATATGCTGGAAATCCCTAGCATATTTATTAGATTTTAGCATTCGCCAAAATATTTTTAATTTTGTTGAGCGGAAGTCTCCTCTTAGTAAAATCAATATCGAAAGCCTTGCCGATAGCGTCGGTAATCTCGTTGCGGCAATCAAACAAGTAGATATTTTCGTGTTCTAGGCTACAACTGATATTGTTGAGGGTTTCAACGATTTGATTAGGCGTGAAGAAGTAGTCGGTCCTCCGTTGTATGAGCCGCATAATAACCAATGAAATGAAGCATGTCAACATATGTGCGTTAATACGATCTTCTCGTGAGACATAGACCGGCTGGACATCCAGATTGCTTTTTGTGACTTTGAAATTGTCTTCAATCTCGGATAACCCCCGGTATATTTCAACAACCCGCTGCTGCGGCATATCAAGTTCGCTGGTAATGAGGCAATAATAACCGTCGTATTTGGCATCTTCAATAGCCTTCTCTTCATCGAAAAGAAGTGCAGTCCCAACTTTTTCAAAAACCTCCCCCGTTTTCTTATCAAACGCGATATTCTTGATATATGATGCAGCGCCACGCGCCGTGTCTTTAGTGTACTTTTTAGGGTTACCTATGATATCATGTGCCCTCTTGATTTGCTCTGCCCGTTCAGCTTGTGCCTTTAGTGCATATTTTTTATTCCAGTGAACCACCTGCTTCTCGTCAATCAGGACTGTTTTTTTTGAACCATCGGCCATGCTGATTTTGATTTCTCTTACATCAACGCGGGATTTTATCTTGTAATCGAAACCCTCCTCTAGCGGTTTGCCATCTATACCGGTGTAACCGGCTTCTTCCAGAACGTATTTCTTAAATGATCCGGATGCCTTGCGGATGGAGTAGCTAAACACATAACCGTTTATGCGCCTGTCCCGATCCCCACCTTTTAGAAAGAAAATATTATCGGATGATGTACAGCCCATATCCGCAACGGCGATAACACGGCCAGGCGAAAACCTTGCGCAGACTTCCGTGAACACAGGAATGAAAGTTTTGCTGTCGTGGGTGTTGCCGGGAAATTGTTTGTAGAATAGGGGAAGTCCGTCGGCATCCATGGCAAGGGCAAATTGAACGATTGGATCCGGGCGGTTATTCTTCTCTTTCCCATACTTGCGTAAATCGTCAGGTTTATCAATTTCAAAGTACATGTTTGTGACGTCAAAATACATGAGGGATGTATCACGGCCAAACTTAGCATAAATCTGGTCGCTTATGAATTTCTGGCACAAGGTGCTAATCTTTGAAAAATGGCTCAATGCCCGGTAAACATCATGCAACTCAAAATCAAACCTCTCAAAAAACATTTTCCTGTAATCGTAGGAGGCGCGCTTTGAAGCCGGGTGCAGGATTCTGGTAATAATCAGCAGCTTCATAATTGAATCCGAATTGTATTCAAAAGTTTCATGCCTTGCCTTATTGCTAAGAAATCGGTCTATTTCCAACTCGTGGTATACCTTCATGATTACTGTGTAGCCAAAGTTGTATCTGGTATGGCTATTTGAGGGAAGCTCCTCATTCATATCAATAACCAGGCTCATCTTGCTTTGGTCTTTTTGCTCTGCATTCATCTGATTTACTTCTTTTCTAAAATGCGCAATGGGGTCGGGATGTTCTTTCTGTAGGTCGGCCACATACCCCAGAGTCTGATAATGTTCCGTCTTTGAACTTTTACTTTCTTTGTCCCAGTATTTTTTCTCAATTATCAGGTATGTGCCTCTTTTCCTCTCCTTGATGTCCAATCGCAATGCCATGCATATCATCTCCCCTTTATAATGTTGTCAGGACACGCATCTAAACCGATCGCTGCTTAGTCGTTGTTGGCATGAAATATAATTTGCGGGCGAACTACCACTGGGGGTATGCGAAGTGCTGTGAGCCGATTCTGGGTTATGCGATGCTCAGCGTTATGCAAAGTTCGCAAAACATTGGGCACTTTGTCTGCTGCGTCGAGTTTTCGTTTATTATATCATAGTCTGCTATAATATGCTATCCTTTTATGCAAGAAAAGATAAAAAAAGTTCCCCTCGGCGCTTTCTGCTGAGAGGGTTTCCGAGTTCGGCTATTTTAGAGGGCTGTTAAACAAGCGAGTATTCACGAAAAAGCAAGCTTTTGCTTGTTGAAATTCACGTATCTCCATAGTTTAATTCAGTGCCTTGCGCTCGGACGGCTATTTCATCTCCCGCAATCGCTCAATGGCGCTTCCATGCGCCAATTCGCGAGCGCTCCACCGTCCTTGGCTACGCTTTGCGTGAGATGAAACAGCCGTTCCTCACCGGCACTGAATAGCTGCGTATAATTTCCATTTTTTTCGTATTTCTTGACAAAATATTTTAATACAGATATAATTCAAAGCGTAAAAAATATAGAAAGGAGCAATCATGGAAAACTACATACTTGAGCCCGAACGTAAAGTAAGCGTTGAATCTTCCTGTGACGTGCTTGTCGTCGGGGGTGGGATTGCCGGTATTGCGGCTGCGATGGCCGCCGCCAGAGGTGGGAAAAGGGTCATATTGCTCGAACGGGAGTACGCTCTCGGAGGCATGGCCACTCTGGGACTTGTTACAATCTACCTGCCTTTGTGTGACGGGGAAGGGAATCAGGTAATCTACGGCATTGCTGAAGAACTATTGAAGCTTTCTATAAAGCATGGCGCCGAGGCAAATTACCCGACTGCGTGGCTTGATGGCGGCAGTCTTGAGGATCGTATTAAAAATCGCTACATCACACAGTTCAACCCGCATTTGTTCGCTCTGAGTTCCGAGGAGCTGCTGCTTGAGCTGGGCGTGACTATACTCTACGGAACACTCGCTTGCGCAGTCAATAAAGAAGGTGATATGATAAAGCATGTCGTCGTGGAGAACAAGTCCGGACGCAGCGCAATAGAGGTACAATCCGTTATTGATTGCACCGGCGATGCCGATATATGCTGGATGGCAGGCGCCAAGACTGCTTTGCACGCCAAAGGTAATGGGTTGGCCAGTTGGTACTATTTCTACAGCAAGGACAAGGTGAGGTTGAAGATGTTCGGCCTTGCGGACGTTGCACAAGGCAAGATGAAAGATGCCCCAAAGAAAGGTCCGGATACGTATCAAGCGGCCAAGGTCGCCAGTCTTGATAAAACCGTACGCTTTTCCGGAGTGGATGGTGAAGAACTCAGCCGTGCAGTCATCACGGCGCATAAGAAAATGTATGAAGACATTCTCAAATTCAACGCTGAAGATGAGACTTATGTACCCGTCACTATATCCACCATCCCTCTCGTACGCATGTCGAGGCGTCTGGTTGGTGCATATACGATGGATGAAAGTGAAAACCGCAAATTTATGAAAGACAGCATTGGCATGACCGGGGACTGGCGTAAGCGCGGGCCTGTTTTTGAGCTTCCTTTTGGAACGCTTTACGGCAACGAGGTGAAGAACCTTCTCGCTGCAGGGCGCGACATTTCTGTAACCGATGCTATGTGGGATATCACCCGCGTGATCCCTCCATGCGCTGTTACCGGCGAAGCTGCCGGTGAAGCTGCTGCAATGGGAAATGATTTTACGAAACTGAACGTCTCCGAACTCCAGGAACGTCTGGTCGCCAATGGAGGAAAACTGCACATTGACTGAGTGCAGTCTTTGAACGCGCTAAAACATAAAAGGGGCTCTCGCACTTTCAACATTGTGCGGGAGCCCCTCTATATGATAGATCACTTTCGGTGCCGGCTGTGAGCTTTCATGTTAATAGATATCTTACTTCGCCGGAACTCCTTTTGTCAGTCCGGTTTTCATAAAATGATCATTCCAATTCCCCGCAGGGCAATATGTCAGGCACACGCCGCAATTATGCGCATCAATGTGCTGCAGTCCAGCCGGGCTGATAGGCATTTTTGCCAATGCTTCGCCGAATTCCTCGCGTGTCGGATCATCCGATGTGATATAATCGTCTCTGCCTCCGTGTTCCTTTTTCATTCCAAGCGTCGCTATTTGGCATTTAATAAGGTTGATTTTGCAGTAGTGTGTTTCTTTCCCGTCTATGTAGCTCCTGTAAGACGGTTCCTCTCCGAATTTGCTGATTGCACCGGTCGGGCATGCTCTGTTGCAGATACCGCAACTCCCCGGGTTGCAAATTGCAGGACCATCGTACATGGGATCCGGCTCGATTTCAAGCGTGGTGAGGATTACTCCAAATCGGTTGCGCGGGCCATAGTTAGGTGTAAGCAGAAGGCCGGACCAACCAATTACGCCGAGACCGGCGGCTACTGCCGCATGTCGAAGACTCATCTGTGCTCCGTTCGTCATAGGCCCTGTTGAACAAGGTGTCGCTATGGCTCCTGTATTCTTTTCAATATATCTTCCAATAGCGTAGCATGCGTAAGTGAGCGCAAAATTTGGTAGTGTTGAATAACCGTATGTTCCGTACAGACCTTTTAGATCGCGCCTTCCATCCTCGAACGCACGGAAGTTCGCTTGTATAATACCATCTAGCAAGCCTACGCCAATTGCTATTACAGATTTGCACCCGGGTAAAATGTCCTCCGGTTTTCTTCCCTCAGGCGCATCACTAAAGCGAGCCGTATTCGCCACGCCAACCATATCCATATCAAGACTAAGCGCGAAATCTTTCAATTGATCTTTTGTAATCATTTTTTAATGCCTTCTTTCTTTCTTATTACACTGCTACGCACGGTGGCACGCCAGAAAATGACCGCCGCCGACGTCCTTGAGCTCCGGCACTGATTCCGAGCACTCTTTCGCCGCCATCGGGCACCTCGGATGGAATGAACAGCCCGGCGGCGGGTTTAACGGCGTCGGGACGTCGCCGGTAAGGATAATCCGCTGCCTCGTTTCCTCAATGAACGGATCCGGCAGTGGCTGTGCCGACAACAGTGCTTGGGAGTACGGGTGCAGCGTATTCGCGTAGAGCTCCACCGAATTCGCAAGTTCAACGATACGCCCAAGATACATTACGGCAATGCGCTGGCTTACATATTGCACGGCCATTAGGTCATGGGATATGAATAGGTATCCCAAGCGGTTGTTTTTGGATTGGAGTTCCATCAATAGATTGATAATTTGTGATTGCATGGACACATCCAACGCAGAAATCGGCTCATCGCATATTATAAGCGAAGGATCTCCGGCAAGGGCGCGCGCCACCGATATGCGCTGCCTCTGTCCACCGGAAAACTCATGCGGGAATCGGTCCGTCATATCCGGACTAAGGCCCGTCATTATGAACAGTTCCTCTACCCGGCTCTTATATTCGCTCCTGCTTTTTACGAGCTTGTGTATCACCAAGGGTTCCCCCACAACGTCGCCGGCGCTTATACGCGGATTCAGCGAGCTGTACGGATCCTGAAACACGAGCGACATCCGCCGCCGCACCGCTCTTAGCTTATTGTAGTTGTAATTTGTAATCTGCTCCCCGTCAAAGTAGATAGCCCCGGCGGTTGGCTTGTACAGCCGGATTATGCAGCGCCCGACAGTCGTTTTTCCGCAGCCGCTTTCCCCGACAAGTCCTAGGGTCTCTCCGGGCTTTATTGAAATGCTCACATCGTCAATCGCTTTTACATCTGCGACTTTTCGCCTCAATATCCCCCGTCTCACCGGAAAATACATCTTGAGGTTCACAATATCTACTATGTTGCCGCTATCGTTTGCTTCTGTTTGCTTACTCACCCTTCTCACCTCCCAAGCTTTACGCTGCACGTCGTGTAGTGTGTGCCTTCGACATGCGTCAGCTCAGACACCGGCTCTTCAAAGCACTTCTGCTCGCGATACCTGCATCTGGCCAGAAACGGGCAGGTGTCAGGCCTATTTACCAACGTTGGAGGCATACCTCTGATCGGCACAAGTTTTTCCCCAAGTTTCGGTACGCACTTCAGCAAGCCTTCCGTGTAAGGGTGCATCGGCCTTGACCAAATCTCCTTGACGGCGCCGGCTTCTACTATCCGTCCTGCGTACATCACGTTTATCCTTTGCGCATATCTGGCGACAACGCCCAGGTTATGCGTTACCATCACAAGCGCGGTTTTGTATTCTTCGACTATACTGTACATGAGTTCGAGAAGCTGAGCTTGTATGGTTGCGTCCAATGCGGTCGTGGCTTCGTCGGCAATTATGAGTTTAGGTTTGCAAAGCATTGCCATGCCAATCATCACGCGTTGACGCATGCCGCCGGAAAATTGGTGTGGATAATCGTCAACGCGCTTTGCGGGATCCGGTATTCCGACTTGGTTGAGCATGTCGATACTGCGCTCGCGTGCCTCTACCTTGCCGAGTTTCAAGTGTTCCCGCATTACTTCCGACATTTGCTTGCATATCGTCATAGCAGGGTTAAGGGATGTCATCGGCTCTTGGAATATCATCGATATCTTATCCCCGCGTATCGCACACATCTCGCTGCTCCCTTTTGGGTATTTCAAAAGGTCGTCTCCTTCAAGTTCAACCGTGCCCGCGACTATTCTGCCCGGTGGGGTCTGTATCAGCTGCATTACCGACAGCTGGCTTACCGACTTCCCGCACCCGCTCTCGCCTACAAGTCCGATGATTTCACTCTCGTCCACTGTGTACGACACATTGTTTACGGCTCTGACGACTCCTCGCTCCGTCCTGAACTCGGTCGTCAGTCCTGTCACTGTCAATAACCTTCCCAATATTCCATCACCTCCATCAGTTTGTTGACGTGCCGCGAAGCTTGGGGTCAAGCGCATCCCGCAGACCATCGCCTACCATGTTGCATGCAAATACCAACAGCATTATCGCCAGGCCCGGCAGCAAGGACAGCAACGGACGGGTCAGCAGATATCTGTAGCCCACGTTGCACATCTCGCCCCATGAGGCAATTGGCGGCTTGAGTCCTAAACCGAGGAAGCTCAGGGATGCTTCCATCATAATGGATGCACCCATCATCATGGACATCGACACAATGAGCGGAGACATGCAATTCGGCAGGATATGGCGGTACATGATCCTGAGTCGCTTAGCACCCATGGATCTTTCGGCCATTACATAGTCGTTTTGCTTCGCCGACATGACCTGCCCGTTCATTAGCCGTATATATCCCGGGAAAAATGTGAATGACACAGCCAAGACAACCCCTAATAACCCTCCTCTGAACACTTGCACCAATATCAATGAGAAAATCAGCGCGGGTATTGCCATGATTGCGTCGGTCGCCCGCATCAGCAGCGTCTGTATTATTCCTTCCATAAAGCCTGCTATCAGTCCGATCGACGCTCCTACCGCCGCAGATATGAATACAGCGGACACACCAACCATCAGCGCAACGCGAGATCCATGTATAATCCGGCTCAGAAGGTCGCGCCCCAGCGCATCCGTACCAAATATATGCTCAGCGCTAGGCGGTGCCAAGACATTATAAAGGTCTAGCTCATCGGGGTCGTACGGGGCAATAAGATCCGCAAAGACAGCCATGAGAACTATCAGCACCACGACCACAAATCCGAATATCACCACTTTTCGCTTAAAGAACACTTTCAGGAAACGCTTAAATTCACTCACCGGCGGCAATAACTCATCTTCTAAGATTTCGAAATCCTCGTCATCCGCAACAGGCGATTTTGTTTCAACATACTCTGACATATTAACCCCCCTTCCTAACTGTATTGGATTCTGGGGTCGATCCATCCATATAGTAAATCGACAAGAAGGCTTGATAGGACAACTACGATTGTCATGACAACTGTGACCGCCTGTACTACCGTGTAATCCTGCGATAGCATTCCATCAACCATCATCCTCCCCATTCCGGGTACCACAAAGATCGTCTCGACGACCACAGACCCGCCGATGATCATCCTGAGCATCATTCCCTGCAATGTGACCACCGGCATAAGCGCATTCTTTATTATGTGCTTGAGTATCACTTTTCTTTCATTGAGTCCTTTTGCCCATGCTGTTCTTATATAGTCCTCATTCATGACCTCAAGCACGCTGGATCGCATCTGCCTACATGAAGAGCCTATCGGCCCCAAAGCAGTGACAAACACAGGCAGTATGCTCTGCTGGATGTTCATGCTCAGATCGACCCATGGCAACGTGTATCCATACAGCGGCAATAGGCCTAGCCTGAAGGATATATAATACATTAACAATATCGCGACCCAGAATGACGGCGCGGTTATTCCGATATTTGCTAAAGTGGTGACTAGGTTGTCGAGGAATTTGCCGCGACGTATGGCGCTTATCACCCCCAAGACCGGCCCCACCACAAAACCAATAACAAATGCCGTCAGACCTATCATGAGTGACACGACCACCCGATTCCCCATCTCCTGGCCTATATCGAAATTCCGCATGAGAGAATTGCCGAAATTCCCTCCGAGCATCTGGGTGAACCAGTCTAGGTACTGAACTATTATCGGCCTGTTCAGACCTCTGGCTTCTCTTATCGCATCAATTTGCTCCGGTGTGTATTCCTGCTGCTGTTGCGACGACAATAGCATGTCTATAGGGTCGCCGGGGAGCATTCGTATCAGAAAAAACACCACAAAGCTGACTAGCAAAACTATGACAAAAGCGTGTATGAGCCGACGCACAATGTAGCTTATCATTGATTACCTCCTTATTGCCTGATAGGCATTGAATATCACAACAGGCCGAGGGGGGAAGTGAAAAGATACCTCCCCCCTCCTGCGTTCAAAACCTATTGTCACTCATCGCTTGTCATGTTAGTTGTCTATCCATACATTAGCCGGCTGTATTCCTGCCCAGAATGCATAGCCGGTGTCATGTACATGGTCTTTGATAACAAAGAACTCAAAGATGTTCCACATGGGCACGCAAATCATTTCTTCAACCATAATCCTGTTTAATTCCAACAGCACTTCAGGAGGCTGAATTTCCGCTATAGTTGCAGCCTGCAGAAGCGGGAAGAAGACTTCATATGGCCTCCATGCGCTGATCATTTGATTATGCTCAAGCTCACCGGTTTCCGGATTCTCTCTGACGTCAAAATACATTGATACGTTATACGATGCCAGTGAAAACGCGCGCGTATGCTGCGCAAGGAATCCATCCCATCCGCCAAAGCGCCTGTCGGAGTAACCGCCTGCATCCGGGAATTCAACTTCCGCATTGATTCCGACATCTCTGAGCATGGCTTGAACCGCAATTATGGCATCTCTGTCCACTAAACCGGGCATTGCGTGAATAGTAGTGTTGAAGCCATCGGGATAGCCGGCTTCCGTCAAGAGCTCTCTTGCCCTGTCCGGGTTATATGAGTAGTTATAGGAATCGGGTAGGCGTGCGTGTGACGCTAGCTCAAGTGTGAAATACTGGGTTGATGGCGTCATTAGCCCGAAACCGCGCGCAGCGACGATAGCTTCACGGTCAATCGCATACGACACCGCTTGCCTAACTCTGACATCTGAAAGCGGGGAGTTTTCATCAAAGCTGCTTGGAACGAGCGAAACGGGTCCGATCGAGTTCATCAAAACGTACACGCCAGGCCTTTGCTGCATAATAACCTGCTCTGCGGAGCTAGTGCTGAGGATGTCGATGCTCTGGGGACCGTCGGATTGAAATGCTATGTTTTGTGTCATTTCATCCCTTATGAACACTATTTCAAAAAAGTCGAGATAAGGTTTGCCATCTTGCCAGTAGTCCGGGTACCTCTCAAATAGAATCCTCTCGCCGCGAATATAATTCGCTACTGTGAACGGCCCTGTGCCAACCGGGTTTTCGGCTGCAAAGTTTTCGCCATTTCTTTCGTAGTTTTCTTTTGAGACGATTGCGAATGAATGTGAGGCGAAACCGGCCCACAGGGTATTTTGCCAGCGGTCAAGCTGGAACATCACATGGTAGTCGTCCAACGCTTCAACTGATATAATAGCAGGGTTCAGTATGTCCGCTTCCATAGCATTTTCGTAATTCCACACCACAACATGCGCATCCAGCATAGAACCATCATGGAACTGGACGCCTTGCCTGATCAGGAAATGTACTTGAAGCGCTTCTGTGTCCACCCAGAAATCTTCCGCTAAACAAGGGTGGTAAGAACCGTCCACTCTTCCCCATAACAAGGATTCGGCAAATGGAGGGAGTAAGTTGACATCTATTCCGTAGATATTCCAAGGTAATCCGAGCGGCGTTGCACCTTCGGATGTAGTGGTCACCCTTACAGTGCCGCCATACTGTTCATGACCTATCGGTCCGGTGGGTTGTTCTCCTCCTACAGTTTCGGTGGGCTGCGAAGGACTGCTCGTGGGTGACTGTCCCGCTGACGTTGTCGGTGAAGTTGTTGGGCTTTCAGTGTCGCTGTCGCCGCCACCGCAGGCAACTGCCGCAACCATCATCAACGCAATCAGTATCATCGCGATAATTTTTTTCACAATTTTGCCTCCTAAATATTTTTTGTTACAGTTTACGGGGTAACCAGAAACAGGTGTGCCCAGCGACTGCCGTGAGGGAATTCCGGTTTTATCCCGGAACTGACCGAACAAAAGGCGCATAATACGCCTGTTTCTGGCGGGCATGAACAGTAACACCTCCAGCACTCTGCAGACATTCTTCGTGAACATGTATTGCGCCTTGCGCGTTTTTAGGGTATATTGGTTATTGGGCATCAGGTGCCGAGGATTGATATGAAAGGACTGATCGTAATATGAAAGATTTCAAGGGAAAAATCGCTTTTATCACGGGGGGCGCTTCAGGCGCGGGACTTGGACAGGCGAAGCTGTTCGCTAAAGCAGGCATGAAGGTCGCCATCACTGACGTGCGCCAAGACGCATTGCACAGCGCAGTCAGCGAGATCATCGAGTATTCCGGCTGCACGGCGGCGGACGTGCTTCCGCTATGCTTCGATTTGACAGACCGCAAAGCATACACCGCAGCAGCCGACGCTGCGGAAAGGATATTCGGAGGGCCGCCGCATCTACTCATACAGACCGCCGGTGTCAACTCATTCGGACCGATCGAGGCATCCACGTTCGACGACTTCGACTGGGTTATGGGCGTTTGTCTCGACCATGTCGTAAACGGACTCATTATCTTTGTCCCTCGCATGATCCGGGCATATGGCGGTAAGGACGGCGTGCCAAGGGAGGAGTTCCACGTTGCCGCGACATCATCGATGGGTGCGTTTATGGGAGGCGCCGGCACAGGTCCGTACTCTGCGGCAAAATCAGCGGTCAACAATCTTATGTACAGCTACGCAATGGCGCTGCGCCCATACGGCGGCGGCTCGACCGTTCTGTGCCCCGCTAATATCAACTCCAACATCGGTAACGCTGAAAGATTCCGCCCCGAGCATCTGCGTAACACGGGCTACCATATATCCGAGGGTACGATGGCGCATTTGAATTCCATCCATGCGGGCGGCATCGACCCTATAGAGCTGGCTGAGTACCTAAAAGAAGGTATTGAGAACGGGCGAATCATAGTAATGCCGTTCGGCGCTCCTGAAGAATGGATAAAAATGCTGCGCGACAATCATGCGACGATCGAGGATTATGCACTGACTACGGAGGAGCGCAACAAGAGGATGGAAGAGCGCATGGCAAACAGGGCCGGTCCTCCGCGAGGCGGTTGGGCAGTCCCGGAGGGTGCGGAAGCATTCGGCGGCGCACGCAAGGATCTCGACTACATCGACCCAAGCAGGATCCCGAAGTATTAGGCCGCGGAAAGGAAGAGATTTGATGGAGAATTTGAAAGGTAAGACTGCTTTTATCACCGGAGGGGCCAGCGGCATCGGGCTTGGCATCGCTAAAGCTTGCGCCGGAGAAGGTATGAACGTCGTCATCGCCGATATGCGCCAAAGCGCGATCGATGAGGCGCTGCCGCTGTTCAAGGATAATAACTGGCCGGTACTTGGCCTGCAGCTCGATGTTACAGACCGTAAGGCTTATGCAAAGGCCGCAGACGACGCAGAGGCTGCTTTCGGGAACATACATCTGCTGGTCAACAATGCCGGCATCGGATGTGCGAACGGGCCACTGTGGGAAGTTTCGCATAAGGAAACCGACCTCGCCGTGAGCGTCAACCTGATAGCTGTTTTAAATGGAATCCAAACGATTGTGCCGCGTATGCTGGGGCATGGCGAGGACAGTCATATTGTCAGCACAGCTTCCAAGGCCGCCCTGCTCCCCGTCCCTCGCTGCGGCCTTTATAATGTGACCAAGCATGCTGTCGTTACGATGATGGAGACGCTTGCTATGGATCTCAAGGGGACAAATGTCGGATCGAGCGCGTTTTGCCCGGGCGGGTATCATACTAACCTGGGCAAGTCTTCTGCGGAAGTCACAGCCGCGCTGCTCGGCGAAGCAGTGAAAGCGCCGCCGCCGCCCCCGCCGCCAAAGGATGGCGAAGCAAGACCTTCGCGAGAAGGTTGGGATGAGGTGATCCGCTCTGCGGACGACGCAGGTGTGCGCGTTGTGCGGGGAGTCAAGCGCGGCGATCTTTATATCCTGACGCATTCGGAGTTTAAAAGGGGCGTTGAGTCCCGCTTTAACGCTATCACCAAGGCTTTCCCGGACGAGACTCCGAATCCGCGTTACAGCGAGGTGTTCCCTTTCCTGACTTACAACGATGTGTTTGACGAGCAAACCCAAGTCCCGGCGTTATAATTATTTTAAGGAGATGAGAAAATGAACCTCAGAGACTATCCGCGACGCACGTACGCCATTGACCAATTTACGCAGCCGCAAAACACCGAACTTGAGGGCAGGTCTTTCTATTTCGTTATGGACGACGGATACGATTACGAGCTCAATGTTACCGGAAAGGATACAGTGGAGTGGAATTACGCAGGCGAGGAGCCCAAGAAAGCCACCTACCAATGCCTGAAAAGCGACGACACCACCTACATGCTGGACTTCGAACTTGAAGAATTTATCGATACGCCCAATAGGGTGAACCATCTTTTCATTATCGATTTAGAACAGCGGCTTGTTACGATGGCTGTGTGCAAAATCGGCACTAACCCCGTGTTCCCGTACTTGGTAAGCAGCAAATACATATTCGGCGCAATCCAGGTCGAGGGTATGCCCCTTCCTTTCAAAAGGCATGTTTTCACGGCTGACATGGTTGGAACAAGCGTACAGTGGCACTGGAATACCGACATGCAGACGCGGCACAACTACTATACCACATCCTTTTACCGCATTACCTCCCCTGCGGCTATGGCTGACCCGGAGCCCGCAAGAGGCGAGCGCCAGACTCATGTCCTGCCAACGTCCGACGAGGTCGCGCAGTACATCAAAATCAAAGATAACCTCTATCTTTTCAGCCTTTGCGAGGATAAGATGGAGCGGGCGCTGCGTGATGAGAATCCGATGTTCCGCGCTAACGACATGAAGTTCCTGCAAAACTACGACCGCATGTACCATGTCGGGCGGACTTTCGGCAGCGTGAACCGCGATCTCGAAAAAGGCAGTGCCGGCATCGTCCGTTGTTACTTATCGTTCGGAGCTTTCGGCCACCCGATTAAGTTAAATGACGATTTCCTAAATGAGCCCAACCCCTACGCGCCTTAACCTACTGCGGACTATTTATTGTGAGGAGTATTGATTATGTTTAATTATAAATTTGACGATGGCGGCGTTTATATCGGAAATCTTAGCAATATGGGGGAAAAATACGGGGTCGGCCAGTACCGTTTTGCTCGGAACTATGAACTTGTCGGCAAGGAGTTTAAAATCAGCGACGGTAAAACGTCCCACGTAATAAAATTCAAGTGTACGAAAAAGGCTGAGCTTGACGGCCATGAGTGCGAGTACGAATCTCTCAAGCTGACGCTCACTACTTATTTCATCCGCCTTGGCTATAACATAGCGGTATTTGATTTCAAGCAGGGCCTTGTCACCTTGATTTCGGGCGACGACTACTTTCACAGCAAAATTGAGGGCGCAACGATCCCTGACGGCGCGGCACATGTTGACGCGGGCCTTGATATGATCGGGACAAGCGTCGCGTGGTATCTTGGGTGCAGCCGTTTCGTATGGCATGAGTTTTTGGAAGAGGGGAAATGTCGGGTAAGGTGGTCGCCCAAGACCGGCCATATGCATGACCATCCCTGCAAGGCGACAAAAATCGATTATCCGGTTTTCCTCGTCGATGTCAAGGGTTATGCGCAGTTTAGGACTGATGCTCCCGCTCTGCTTGATCGCGCTGTGTTTTTGCAGGATTATGAGCATATGATGACCGTTGGTTGTTTATTCGTAGGCGGAGAAACACCTATCATGGTTTCCGGTTTCGCGAAGTTCATGGACGATGCCGAGGTAGAGTCTGTGGCTGCCGGGGCCGCAAAACCGGCGATAGATCTTCCCGGGGTGTGATTTTAAACAGGTAGCTGCTGCGTACCGGTGAGTAACCGGTACGCAGCAATTTCTATCCTGTCTTGGCACTGGACAGTACCGCTTGCACAATCAGGATGCGATGTGATAGAATGGCAGCATCTTATCCATGCTATCGAAAATGCGAAAGAGAATAACCTATGACGCATAGCGTTAGATAGTACGAATCACTGTGAAGGAGGAAAGCAATATGAAATACCCGAGATACGAATATGGAGACACATCGGCACCATCAGTTATGGTAAAGTCATTTATGGGGGGGCGTGAAATGACATTGCCGAAATTTGATTATCCGATATCACCTGTAGAAAACTTCAGGCGTTCCGCGCTGCGCAAGAAACCCATGTGGGCACCGCAGATGATGTTGGACGGACAAACGATCAGTCCCAACGACATGATCCTTCCGACCGAGGCAACGAAAGGCCTTTGCGTATGCATGGACTTCACAAGTCCCAAAACAGGCGATTATACCTTCACTGACTGGTTCCATACGGACTGGACATACGTACACTCCGCAGGCGGACCTATGCTGACACCGGGGTTCATGCTTTGCGAGGACGTGACCGAATGGGAAAAGCATGTGAAATTTCCGAAGTTTTCAGACTGGGACTGGGACACGTTCAGAGACGATTTTATGAAGAATAAATACGACCCGGACAAGGCTCTATCCGTCGATATAGGTCTTGGTTGTTCCGAACGGTTGGTTTCCATTTTAGGCGGTTATACGGAAACAATGCTTGCATTCGCCACTGAGCCGGATGCCTGCAAAGACTTCTTCGAAGCTTTTATCGATCATGAGATAGAGCAGTTTGACAAGATGATGGAATACTACCCGATCACTGTGCTGACTTATCATGATGACTGGAGCAACGAGAAAGACACATTCTTCTCCCCGGACATGCTTGAGTACATGCTAATGGGACCGACAAAACGGTTTATCGACCACGTCAAATCACGAGATGTCATTTTCCAGTTTCATATATGCGGTAACTTTACACGATTTTTACCGCATTTTGTTGAGCTTGGCGTCGATTTACTGCAGCTACAGCGCCGAGCGATGGACACAATAAAACTGAAAAAAGAATACGGCGAGCATTTCGGCTTTGGCGCGGGTATCGAAGGACTCGATATGGGAGCGCCCCCGCCTTCAAATGATGAGCTGATTACGATGATCATGAAAACAGTTGATTTATACGCTCCAAAAGGTGGATTCATGTTTTCCGCGTTCCTCAACGATCCAAAACTCATATGGGATGCGACAAGCGAAGTTTACGCGTACAGCCGCGAATTCTACGACAAAGAAAACTAAGCGGTCTGCGGACC
>Ga0099364_10007287_pt1 | contig 15843 bp, 15 predicted proteins | sample TergutTh196P3_FD_73070 | JGI IMG/M metagenome (GOLD analysis project Ga0099364, IMG submission 73070) | Microcerotermes parvus P3 segment gut microbial communities from Pointe-Noire, Republic of the Congo - Th196 P3 | ecosystem: Host-associated > Arthropoda: Insects > Digestive system > Gut ...
CTTGGATTGCTGCTGCTGTTCAGGCTAAAGCCGCCCAAACGGCCTATGTTCAAAGACGCCGCGCTTGAAACGGCCGCCGCCGGCGCCGATGCCGAAGAAGAAAGCGGCCGCCCCGGCGCCGGGCATATCAAAGACAAGCGCGTGTGGCGCCTCAAGGACAAAGACGAGGAGTGAATAGTTACTCAGGGCAGACGAATGAATGTGTATTGCACAATTCCCGATGTGCTGCCGTAGGGGCGACCGTCCCCGGTCGCCCGCGTCCGCGCGTGTGGTAAAATGAGCCGCGGACGCACACTGTGCGTCCCTACAGGGGTTGCCGAATTTCGTCGTGCCGGGGTGGTATTGTGTGGTCGTAGGGACGCACATTGTGCGTCCGCCGTTCCCCCGCGTTCATCGGCACGGCGCAGGGTTGCGGGCGACCGGGACGGTCGCCCCTACGGAGATTTGTGCAATATAGACACTCATGCTCTTGCCCTGATATGCCTGCCGGCAGGGATACGCTATAAGGAGCGAATTTCCAATGAAAAAAACAGGAATTTTCTTAATAATTACGGCCATTCTGCTGTTATCTCTCGCCGCCTGTTCGGGCGTGGACGCAGCGCCAACACCCTCGCCCGCCCCAACACCGGCGCCACAACCGACGCCATCGCCCACGCCCCAGACCGTATCCTACACACAAGCCGATTTAGAAACGGCTATGGCAAACTCAAAAAAGGGCATGGATAACTTTCTCTCGGCTTACCCCGATTATGTTAGCGGTAGACAAAGCTTGGGAAGCAGCACCGTAAGCAGCAGCGACCCTGCGGGGAAATTTGAGGGATATTGGGTCTGGGGAAGCATAAAAGACGGCGCGCCTGATGGCGCCTGTTCACTGTATCTCTCCAAAGGCGAAACAGCGCAATATAATTCATACGATTTTACCAACGCAATACTCGGCACATTTGTAAACGGGAAACTGAATGGGCTTGGCTATATCAAAAACAGCGGATTTACTTATTCAGGATACTTTAAGGATAATAAGTTTGACGGAAAAGGAATCTATGAAGAGCAAGATCAGCGTTGGGCGGGTGAATGGATAAACGGTTCGTTCACAGGCTATGGGGTTGTGTTTAATTTCCTGACAGAGGGCAGTTATAGCGGGTATTTTGAAAATGGTGTTTTGCAAGGATTAGGCTCTTTGCGTATCGACGAAGGAACATGGTTCGGGAATTTCAAAGACGGTGAGCTTGTAATGCCGCTTGGCTTCGACAAGCACGCCGACCAGGAACGCGCCGCAGATTCAAGCGCAATGGCAAACGCTTACGCGTAAGTTTGTATTCCATGTGCCGGCAATGGCTTGCCGGCGCGGGAGAATAAAATAATGAGGTAACACAATGTCAAAAAAAGACCCGAAAAAAATCTCCCGAACGGCCGCGTCTCAAAAGAAGCACCAGATGGAGTCCGGGGCGTTAGAGGCGCGCGGCGGCGCGCTGTCGCTGACAGCCGAGATATTCGCGCTGATACTGCTGGCGGTATACCCTCTGTATCTCAACAGCGACAGGTATATCGCGTTAGTCAAGCACAAGACCAACTTCCTGTGGATGACGTCGCTCATATTAACGGTGGCTCTGGCTCTGGTCGCGCTGGCCTTTTTGGGCATCGCCAAATCACATGATAAAACACGCCCGGTCTTATACGCGGCGGACTGGGCGGCCGTGGCCTACCTCGCGTGTATAATCCTGTCGTGCGTGACCTCGCCGCTCACAAGCGACAAGCTGGGCGCCGGCCGTTTTGAATACTTCATGTGGGGCAACGCCAACCCGTCTAATCCCCGGTTAGAGGGCCTTGTTACATGGAGCTGTTATCTGCTGGCTTATTTCGCGGTTTCCCGCTTGTTCAGGCCGCGTGAGCGCGACTGGGCCATCTTCGCCGTGTCGGCCAACCTGCTCGCGCTGATAGGCTTTTTCCAGTTCATCGGGCATGATTTTCTTGACTTATACCCATATGAGCGCGAGGGCATGGCATACCCTTATGGCTGGATAGACATCCATTTCCGCTCAACGCTCGGCAACGTTGACGTGCTGTCGGCGTATGTCGGCATCGTCATACCTTTTTTCATGGTGCTGTACTGCAAGGGCGCGGGCAAGCTGCGCTTCATATACCTGAGCGCCGTAGTGACCAATTTTATGCTGATGATACTCGGCGGGGCCGACGGCGGCAAGGTGGGGGTGCTGGCGGCTCTGACGGCCGTTTTCGTGCTTGTGCTGACCGACCGCACGGCCCTGACCCGTTTCGCGTCCGCGCTGGGGCTGTCGTCTCTGTCGTGCCTGTTGATAACCGCCGCGCAGGACGCGCGCGAGGTGTATAACTCGACCGGTTTCCTGCATAGGATGACATGGGGCGGGCATATGCTGTCAAGCGTTTGGTTTTTGGCGGGGCTTGCGGGGCTTGCCATAGCCGCCGTGATAAGATTCGCGCCCATACCCTTCAACCCGAAAGCGTACAGGCTCGCGGGCCTTATAGCGTCGGCGGTTATCGTGGTAGGCGGCGTCGCGGGTCTGGAAATCGTGGGCGCGCGCGCCGGCAGCGACCAAAGCGTCGTCTATCAGGCCAGACAGGTCATGCACGGGCGCATGGAGGATCATTACGGTTCGGGCCGCGGCTTTGTGTGGAGGCGCACCATGACGGTCATCGCCGAGCGCCCGCTGCTCGGCACCGGCCCGGACACGTTTTACAACGCCTTCTGGTCGTTTCAGCGCGAGGCCATGGACGTGACCGGCACGCCTTTTGACAAGGCGCACAACGATCTGCTTGAGATCGCGGTATGCTCGGGACTGCTTGGGCTGGCGGCATATCTGGCGCTGCTGGGCGGCGTCGCGTCGCGCGCCGTCTCAAAGCTCCAAAAATCGCCTTGGATGCTGGCGGCGTCGGTGGCGGCGTTCGGCTTCTTTGTCCAAAGCCTGTTCGGCGTGAGCGTGCCCCTTGTAACGCCGTTGTTCTATGTCATGCTGGGCACAATAATATCCCTGTCGAAAAACGGCGTCAAATCGGCGCAATCATGATTCGAGGTGCGTTTTATGCGGCCTTATCTGTTTGTAAAAAGAGCGGGCGATATCGTGCTGTCCGCGGCGGCGGCCCTGATTTTACTGCCCTTTTTGCCTGTGGCGGCATTGGTTATCAAGCTCGACAGCCCGGGGCCGGTTTTCTTCACGCAAAGGCGCGTGGGCAAGGACAAGCGGATATTCAAGCTGTATAAATTCCGCACCATGCGCACCGACGCGCCCAAGGATACGCCAACGCACCTGCTGTCCGGCGCGCGGGCGCACATAACGCCGCTCGGCGCCTTCATGCGGCGCGCCAGCATCGACGAGCTGCCGCAGCTTGTCAATATCCTGCGGGGCGACATGAGTATAGTGGGGCCGCGCCCGGCGCTGTGGAACCAGGACGACCTTGTGGCCGAGCGCGGCAAATACGGCGCGAACGGCGTCCGGCCCGGGCTGACCGGACTGGCTCAGGTCATGGGCCGCGACGAGCTGCCCATACCCCAAAAGGCGGCGTATGACGGGCAGTACGTGGCCGAGCTGGGCTTTTTGTCCGACTGCCGCATAGTAATGAAAACCTTTGCCGGCGTGATAGCCGGCAAAGGCGTTGTGGATAGCTGAGGGGGGCGCACGCCGCGCGTCAGCCGCGCGAGAGATACTCTAAATTTTTCCTTATAAGCTCGCCGCGAAGCCTTACGCAGTCCGCGCTGCGCAGCGGATCCTCCGGCGTGTTGAACACATAGTCGGTCAGACGCGCCAGCGTCGTCCTCGCCACATGCGTCCTCGTATCGGAGGACGCGTAATATATATACACATATTCGCCGTCAGCAATGGCTCCGTTTGTGAAAACGACGTTTGAGACGTCGCCCGTGCGCTCGCCGCCGCGCGGGGCTATCAGGTATCCGCCCGGCCTTGCCGTGCAGCGCGCGGGGTCGTCTAAGGCGGTCGCGAACGCGTAGATAACATACCGCAGGCCGGCGGCCGTGTTTCTAACGCCGTGCGCGATATGTATAAAGCCCCGCCCGGTCTTTATGGGCACGCAGCCCGCGCCGTTTTTGGCCTCCTTGACCGTGTGGTATACCCTATCGTCGATTATGGTCTCCGCCCCCGTTACGGGGTCGGTTATGTCGTCGCACAGCGCGAAGCCTATACCGCCGCCCGAGCCGGTTTCGATGAAACCGTCCTGCGGCCTTGTGTAAAAGGCATATTTCCCGTCCACAAGCTCCGGGTGCAGCACCACGTTGCGCTGCTGCGCCGACGGGGTTTTCAAATTCGGCAGCCGCGTCCATGTTTTCAAATCAGCCGTGCGGACTATGCCCGCGCAGGCGACCGCAGCCGAGGGGTCGGCGCTTGAATCGTCGTGTGATTCCGAGCAGAACACCCCGTATATGTACCCGTCCTCGTGCGGGGTCAGGCGCATGTCGTATACATTGGTCTCATTTGGCTCGGTATCGGGCAGCTCGACGGGATAATCCCAAAAGGAAAAGCCTTCCGTCGGGCTTTCGCTCTCGGCGACGCCGAAAAAGGATTTGCGGTCGCCGCCCTCGATGCGCGCGATAAGATAATATTTCCCGTTAAGCTTTATGCTCCCGGCGTTGAACACGGCGTTTACGCCGAGGCGTTCCATAAAAAACGGGTTTGTACTCTCGTCAAAGTCGTATTTCCAAAACGGCGGTATATGCTCCGCCGTCAAAACAGGGTTCTCATACCTGTCAAAGATCCCGTTATAGAAATTCGAGACGCTGTTTTTCCGGCCGATAAGCTCGCCGTACTCCCCCATCAGCTTCGCGTATGTACGCATATGATCTCCCTCTTCATCAGCTCAAAAACCATCCTGCCGTTATGGTATGGGCATTTCCACTGTCCCGCTATCGGATGCCCGGACACGGGGCGGTCATTCTCGTCCACTTCCCAGAACCACTCCGAGCCGCCGCGCTTGTCGGCAATATGCTCCATTATATAGCCGAACACCGCGCGGGCGGCCGCCAGATACTTTTCATGGCCGGATTTTTGGTATTCGTTTATAAAGCCGACCACCGCCTCGGCCTGCACCCACCATACCCTGTTCCTGTCCACACAGCCGCCCGTGCGCTCGTTATACAGCGCCCTGCCGTCGAAGGCGGCGTCCAAAATATTATCGGCGACCTGTGTGTTGAACGCGCTCATCTGCGCGGAGCGCGCATAGCCTATGGCGCCGCACGCGAGGTCGATAAGCCACGCAGCCTCTATATCATGCCCGTATGAGTGTACGTCGGCCAGCGAACGGTAATGGTCGTCGAAAAAGACCGAGAGCCTTTTGTTTTCACGGTCGTATATCCTGCTCTCTATAAGCTCCAGAACGCCCTCAAGCGCCGACTTTACAGCCGTGTCGCCTGTGACCTGATAAAGCGCCGTATACGCCTCGGCGAGGTGCAGGATGGTGTTCATGGTCTTTGTCACCGCCGCGCCCGACGCGTTGACCGTTTCGTTGTCGGCCAGCTTCTCGTTGCCGCAAGGCCTGAAGCTCCTGTCAAAGCTCTCGTTATAGCCCTCCGCGGCCTTGCACTTTGTCTCGATAAGCGAAAAGATATCGCGGGCAAGCCTGAGCGCGCCGGGATCCTTTGAAGCCGCGTGATACGCCGACAGGGCATAAACCGCGAACGCCTGATTATAGGTGTGCTTGAGCGTTTCGGCGGGCAGGCCGTCGTATGTCATAGACCAATACACGCCGCCGAACTCGCGGTCAACGGCCCGCTCTATGAACTCAAACGCGCGCGCGGCATAGCCTAAGCTATCCGCGTCGCCGGCGACCGAATAGGCGTTTGAGAAAAACCACAGGATTCTGGCGTGCAGCAGCACGCCCTTATCGGCTTGCTTATCGGTTTTAAGGCTGTCGTCGGTCTCGCCGTAAAACCCGCCGTGCCTCGTATCGGCCAGAGCTTTCCAAAAGGGCAGTATGACCGAGCGCAAATGCCGCGCCGCCTCGTCCTTCATAACACGGTCACTCATTTATACAGCCCGTAGACCTCGTTGACGTCTAAGACATACATAACGCCGTTGCCGGGCTCGTCTATTTTCAAATGGCTCCTTATCGACTCGACGATGCCGTCTTTTGAGTCGTTTTTGGTAAGGATAAAGACTACTTCCTTTTCCGGCTCGATTTCCACCGAAAACAGCTTCTGAACCTCATGGATGCCCGCGCCCCTCGCGTTCATGATGGTGCCGCCCTTGGAGCCGGCCTTGCTCGCGGCGTCGATTACATCCTCCGCCTTGCCCTTACTGACGACAACATATATTACGTTATACATACCCTTTCCTCCCTCGGTAATCGGCGAACTTTCGCCGACCACGTTCTTGCTGCCGATAAATTCAGGTACGGAATACGAAAACGCGATTCCCTTATGCGGTTTTGCAAACTCCATATCTCCGCTTATACCGCTTATCGCCCCGGCGGCCAGCTCGCTTTCGATCACCATGGTTACGATCTCCTTGCGCACCTCGTTCAGTCCCAAAAACTCCAGCAGGCGGCTGTTTACCGTGCCCCTGCCTATGGATATGGTTCCGCCCTTCACACCGTATTTTTTAGCGAATTTCAATGTCTTGGAGGCGTCGCCGATGGTTACTACGCAGCATATCAAGCTAAATCCCGCCATAGTCTTATCACACCTCGTTTTTCCTTGATTTGAATTTGTAGATCAGACCCAATACCTGCAGCGCTATCAGAGGCGTCATCGCGACCATGGCGATAACGCCGAAAGAATCAATCAGTATATCCGCGTATTCTATGGCCTCGGACGCCCCCTGCGCGAAGGCCAGAACAAAGGTCGCCGTCATCGGGCCTGACGCCACGCCGCCCGAATCAAAGGCTATGCCGACAAAAATCTTGGGCACAAAAAACGTCATGGCCATTGACAGCACATACCCCGGAAGCAGATAGTGCCAAAGCTGTATCCCGGGGACGACTATGCGCAACATGGCCAGACCCACGGCAAACGCCACGCCTATGGAAAGGGTCACCAAGACGATTTTCCTCTTGATATATCCGCTGGTGACGCTCTCTATCTGACGCGTCAGCACATAAACGGCGGGTTCGGTGAGAATGACCAGCATCCCCAGCACAAACCCCAAGCCCACAAGGAGCATTTTGTTATCATGCGACGCCAGGCTGTAGCCTATAATATTGCCCAAATTCATAAACCCGGCGTTCACGCCCACCAGAAAAATGATAAGCCCGACATATGTATATAAAAAACCCGCCAGCATCTTGCCAAAAGACCTGTGATGCAGCCGGAAGCTTCTTCTTTGAAAAATGAAAAGCAGTAAAACCATAGGCAGCAGGGCTATAAACGACTCAAACGCAACCTGTGGTATCTCAGCTATGAACGGGCCGAACAGCGAACCTGTATCAATGTCGTGGATCTCCAAAAAGCCTACCACGGTATCCGTTTTGACAAACAGGTTCAAAATCAAAACGCCGAGAATGGCGCCGGTGGACATCACGCCGACCAGCCCAAAGCTGTCGTCCTCCGCGGATTTACTGTCCTTCTTCATGGCGGCCACGCCGAGCGACATCGCCAGCACGAGCGGAACCGTGAGCGCGCCGGTGGTGGCGCCGGAGGCGTCGAATCCGATGGCCAGCATATCCGAGGACGAAAATACGGCCAGAATTAAGATCGCGCCGTAGGTCACGGCGAATACTACATTCAGCGCGACATTTTTCACTATCCTTAATATCCCCAGAGCGAGCATGATCCCGGTGCCGATCGAAACCGCAACCAGAATCACGGCCATCGAAATATAGCCGCCCATGACCGAAGATACCTGACCGGCCAGCACCTGCAGGTCAGGCTCCCCGATATTCACAAAAAATCCGAGCAGGAAGCCTACGATAATGACAAACCACAGCTTGTTTGATTTCAAAAACGTCTCGCCCATATGCTTGCCAAACGGCATGATGCCCAGCTCGATGCCAAACAGCAGTATAGACAACCCCAAAACTATGGCCGCCGCGCCAAATATAAAATGAAGCACAGCCATGCCCGAAGCGGGCGCCAGCGTGAAATTAAGGATAAGCACGAGTATGACCACCGGAGAAACCGCGGACGAAACCTCTTTGAATTTGCTCAGTAATACATTCAATCGCCTATCCTCCCAACGCCAGAATAGAGCCGCCCTGAAAAACACCGCGGAATAACGGCGGCGCGCGCTTGATAAGTATATCATCAAGCAGGCGGCAATTCAAGCCCCCGCGCGGACATTTCCCGCTCTTGGCCGTGGCATGGCGGCTCCGGGCCTGATACCTGCCGGCACAGGCCCGGAGCCGCCGGGATTGCCGGTAATCTCATTCCGGTCTCAGTTCCACGACGACCTCGCATGACAGCGCGCATTTTTTGAGGTCGTGACCCGACACGCATACAAGCCTCCCGCTTGACAGGGCCTTGTCAAGCCCGCCGCGCGACAGGCCGAGCTTTTTGCGCAAAACATGCTCCGCCCTGATTTTCAAAGGCTGCTCCGGGGCAATGCGTATTTGTACAGGCTCGCCGCGTCCCGCGTCCTCGCCGGTAATTTCGATTTCCGGCGGGCCGGGTTCGGCGCCGCTATGCTTTATAAGCGCGGCGTCCGAGGCGCAGCGCGTGGCTATGCCCGGCTCGTTATCGAGGAAGCCTCGCAGCAGGCCGGGAGGCAGCGACCTCGCGGCGGCGCGCGTCAAAACCGTGAGGTTCCATGTGGTATCGCAGACCGGGCATTTGTAAATCAGCCATACGTCTAAGCTTTTTTGCTGTGCGTTCACCCTGAAAAGCCCGGATGAGACGAACCCGGTCTTGACACCGCAGCGTTTGCAGTACCTAACCGCTGTCGGCGCGGCCTTTATCCGCACCGTCCATATTATGCTCTTCAATCACCAAAATCCTTCCCGTATTGAGCGTTTCAATCAGGAAGGCGCTGAACGGGGGACTATGCCCAAGGAATCTTTTCATTAACAAATCGCTCCTTTTGCGGTCATTTTTTGAGGTATAACTAAAAGCCGCGCGGGGCGCAATGGCCCGACACGGCTTTCGGCAATCGTCTATGGCCCGCCAAGCGGGCCGCGCTCCAAACCCGAAATCGTGTCCTCTAACCCTCGTTTTTGCCGCTCGGAGACAAGCCGCGCGTCACGCGGCGGCTCCGCTCAGGCATATACGTTTTGGTTAAAGGACTATAAACATCGGACGTCCTCCGTCGGTTTGGAGTGCGTATACAGTATACGCCGCCCAACACGAAATGTCAAATTCACCGCTTTACTTGAACCCGCGGATATGATATATTTATTCACAATGATTGAAACATGGAGCGTGAGCCTATGACAGAACTGCTTGAACTCAAACGCGCCGCCTGCCGCGTGCGGCGCGGCATAATCGACGCGACCCACGCAGGCAAATCCGGGCATCCGGGCGGCTCGCTGGGGGCGGCCGATATCTTGACCATGCTGTATTTCAGCGAGATGAACATAGACCCGGAGCGGCCGGATATGCCGGGGCGCGACCGTTTTGTGCTGTCGAAGGGACACAACGCGCCGTGCCTGTACTCGACGCTGGCCAACCGCGGCTTCTTCCCGGTTTCAGACCTGCTTACGCTGCGCAAGCAGGGCAGCCACTTGCAGGGCCATCCCTCCATGCGCAGCACGCCCGGCGTTGATATGTCCACCGGCAGTCTGGGGCAGGGCGTGTCGGCGGCGTGCGGCATGGCGCTGGCGGCCAAGGTCAAAAAAGAAGAACACCGCGTTTACACGCTGCTTGGCGACGGCGAGCTGGCTGAGGGAGAATGTTGGGAGGCTTTCATGTTCGCGGCGCATCACAAGCTCGATAACCTGTGCGTTATCATCGACGTCAACGGGCTTCAGATCGACGGCAGGACTCGCGACGTCATGAACAGCGAGCCGCTCGACAAAAAAATGGAGGCGTTCGGCTTCAGCGTGATCGATACCCGCGGCAACGACTTCGAGGCTCTCGAAAGCGCGTTCGCGGCCGCGCGCTCCGTCAAGGGGCGCCCGGCGTGCGTGCTGGCGCGCACGGTAAAGGGCAAGGGCGTGAGCTTCATGGAGGATCAGGCGTCGTGGCACGGAAAGGCCCCCAACGACGCGGAGCATGAGAAAGCGGCCGCCGAGATAGACGCCGAGCTTGAGCGGCTGGGAGGTGAGCGGTAATGACGGCAAAAATCGCGACCCGTGAGAGCTATGGCAAGGCGCTGGTCGAGCTGGGCGCTAAACGCGGCGACGTGGTGGTGCTTGACTGTGATTTGAGCGAGGCGACCAAGACGTGCCTGTTCCGCGAGGCGTATCCGGCGCGGCATTTCAACTGCGGCATCGCGGAGGGCAACATGATGGCCGTGGCGGCCGGAATCGCGGCCGGCGGACTGGTGCCGTTCGCGTCCACCTTCGCCATGTTCGCCGCCGGCCGTGCCTTTGAACAGGTGCGCAACAGCATAGGTTACCCGCATCTTAATGTAAAGATCGGCGCGACGCACGGCGGTATCAGCGTGGGAGAGGACGGCGCGTCGCACCAATGCTGCGAGGATTTCGCGCTTATGCGCAGTATCCCCGGCATGACGGTCATCTGCCCCGCGGACGACATCGAGGCCCGCGCGGCGGTCATGGCGGCCTGCGAGCATGAGGGGCCTGTATATCTGCGCTTCGGGCGCGCCGCCGTGCCCGTATTCCACGGGCCGGACTATAAGTTTGAGATCGGAAAGGGCGAGACCGTGCGCGGCGGCGGCGACCTGACCTTCATCGCGACCGGGCTGATGGTCTGCGAGGCGATGCTGGCGGCGGAAGCGCTGTCCGCGGAGGGCGTTTCGGCGCGCGTTATCAATATGGCGACCATAAAGCCGCTCGACGCGGAGTTAGTCGTCAAAGCGGCTAAAGAGACGGGCCGCATAATCACCGCCGAGGAACATTCGGTTATCGGCGGCTTGGGCGAAGCGGTCTGCGCCGTCACGTCGGAAAACTGTCCCGTGCCGGTCGTCCGCGTGGGCGTGGAGGACGTGTTCGGCCATTCCGGGCCGGCGGCCGCGCTTCTCGAGGAGTTTGGCCTGTGCGCCGCGAACCTCGTCGAAAAAGCGAAGGCTCTCCTGAAAAAATAACCGGGCCGGTATCCGGCGTTGGTTTGTCATGAATAAAGCCGGCGGGAGCCCCATTTCGGGTTTCCGCCGGCTTTTTAATTAGAATGGCATCTGCTATCTATCCTCGGAACATTCACCGGGATAATACGTCTAAAGCTTTATTAAATAAAGGGGGGTCGTATGCAATGAAAAATATAAGGGCATACGCCGCGATATTGCTTGCCGCGGCAATCGCTATGGGCGCCGCCGGCTGCGCCGTCTCCGCGCAGACCGGAGACTTGGAGGTAAGCGCGCAAACCGGCGACTTGATGAGCGGCGTATCGTCCGGTCAGCTCGGCGGCAGGCAAGCCGACGCCGCTTTTATCGGAAGCATGGCGGACTTTTCGATAAAATTATTCAAAGACAGCGTAACCGGCGGTGAAAGTTCCCTCGTGTCGCCGCTGTCGGTGATATTCGCGCTTGCCATGACCGCAAACGGCGCTGACAACGAAACGCTCGCGCAGATGGAAAGGCTGCTCGGCATCCCGCTTGCCGAGTTTAACGAATACCTGTACAGCTATGCCCAAAGGCTGCCAAGCTCGGATAAATCAACATTAAATATCGCAAACTCAATATGGCTGCGCGATAACGGCGGCAGATTGCGCGTGGAAGCCGATTTCCTGCAAAGAAACGCCGATTATTACGGCGCCTCGGCTTACAAAGCCGCGTTTGACTCACAAACCTTAAAGGACATCAATTCCTGGGTGAAGTCGAATACGAACGGGATGATAGATAAGATACTCGATGAAATAGACGAGGCTCATTTGATGTACCTTATCAACGCCGTCATGTTCGACGCGGAGTGGCAAAGCGTGTATTTCAAAGAAAATGTACACAAGGGCGATTTCACGGATATAACCGGCGCGTCGCGGCGCGTTGATTTCATGCACTCGACCGAGGGGATATACCTCGACGACGGTATGGCGACAGGGTTCATAAAGCCCTATGCTAACGGTGGATACAGCTTCGCCGCGCTGCTTCCGAACGAGAACGTCCCGATAGAGGCGTATATCGAGGCGCTCACCGGCGAGGGGCTTTTGAACACCCTGAAAAACGCGCAGGATGCCGTCGTATACGCTTCCATGCCGAAATTCGAGTATGAATATACGGTTAGCATGAACGACGCGCTCGCCGGACTGGGCATCCCCGACGCGTTTGACGAGGGGAAGGCCGATTTCAGCCGAATGGCGGTCTCACCGGACGGCAATATATATATCGGCTTAGTCCTTCACAAGACATTCATTTCAGTGGATGAGCTGGGCACAAAAGCCGGGGCGGTCACCATGGTCGCCATGAGCGGCAGCGGCGCGCCTGCAGACATAAAAACCGTCCGCCTTGACAGGCCGTTTGTGTACGCCATCATCGACGACGCCTCCGGCCTGCCGATATTCATCGGGACGCTTATGACGGTCTAAACCCGGAAATCAGGCGCTTTCGGGCGTTATCCGCCGCCCGTCAGGCGCTTGAGCGTATCTTTCAAAACATGGAACGCCTCGTCCGGGTCGTCCACGTTCAACACGGCCCGCTCCATCGGGCATATTCCGCTGCCGTCGCGGTTGGATATCGAAGCGGCGCGCGTGCCCCAGCCGGCCGTCACCCCGTTGGAGACCAAAACGTCATATGCCGCGCCGCTCATGACCTCGCCGTAAACGCTCGCGGCCGCGCCCTTCACAAACAGCAGCGCGGCCGCCTTGCCCACAATTCTGTCGGCGGCATCCGCGCCCGCCAGCAGGCCGGGCGACCTCTCAAGCAGGTCTAACAGCGGCTTTATCCCGTGTCCCGACGCCTTGTATACCACCTCGCCGTCTTTTATAACGACGCAGCCGGCGTTCTCGCGCTCCAGCGCGGAGCGCCCGGCTTTTTTCAGTTCTTCAGTCATATTCAGGCCCTTGTCCCATATCATAAAATTATCGGCAAAACACGTAAATAATCCCCGCGCCGCCGCCGAAATAATACCATGTCTCCGGTATTCTGTCAATCCGCCGCAAGCATTGGGCTTGCCTTATGTCATTATCAACAAAAGGAAGTGGAATATTAAATTTTTTTTGGTATGTTTATAATATTGACAAATATTTTCTAAGTGCTATACTGTAATCAGATAAACGACACCGATAATAGCAAAGCGGTCGAAAGGCCGTGACGCAAAGCTAAAGGGTCTAACCCGCGAGAGCGGCATGACAGCCAGTTGCCGAAAGACGTTTATTTGCGTTTGCCCCAATTTAATATGCTTCCCCATTTTACCCCCTCATTCTTCCATACCCATCTTATTGCAGACAGGAAACACGGCCCTACCCCGCCGTGTTTCCTGTCTGTCTCACATTACGCTTAGACGCTTGCCAAGCGCGGCTTTTATGTGTATAATGCACAGCAAAGGAGTGACACCATATGAACGAGCGCCAACTCGACTTGCAGACCCTGCGTCATTCGGCCGCGCACATTATGGCCCAAGCCGTGCTTCGGCTGTTCCCGGACGCCAAGACGGCCATAGGCCCGGCCATCGAAAACGGTTTTTATTATGATTTTGATTTCGTGTCCCCCATAAGCGAAACGCATCTTGAGGCCATTGAAGCCGAGATGAAGAAGATAGTCAAGGAGCGTTACCGCGTAGAGCGCATTGAGGTCAGCCGCGAACAGGCGCTTCAGATGACGGCCGGACAGCCCTATAAGACCGAGCTGATAAGCGAGCTGCCCGAGGACGCCGTGATATCGTTTTACAAGCAGGGCGAGTTTACCGACCTGTGCGCGGGGCCTCACACAGACCACACCGGGCGCGTAAAGGCATATAAGCTGCTTTCGGTCACGGGCGCTTATTGGCGCGGCGATTCGGATAACAAGATGCTGACGCGTATCTACGGCACGGCCTTTGAGTCGCGGGAGGAGTTAGACGCGCACCTCGCGCGGCTTGAGGAGGCCAAGAAGCGCGACCACCGCCGTTTGGGCCGCGAGCTTGACCTATACGACATCTATGAGGAAGGCCCGGGCTTCCCGTTTTTCCTGCCCAAGGGCATGATACTGCGCAACCTTATCGAGGGGTACTATCACGAAAAGCACGAGAAGGCCGGCTATCAGGAAATCCGCACGCCCATAATCCTCAACGAGGAGCTTTGGCGCCGCTCCGGCCACTGGAACCACTACAGAAGCAATATGTACTTTACAAAGGTAGACGAGGCGGACTACGCCGTAAAGCCCATGAACTGTCCGGGCGGGCTGCTGGTCTATAAGCGGAAAATGCACTCTTACCGGGATCTGCCGCAGCGGATAGCGGAGCTGGGGCTTGTACACCGCCACGAGCTTTCGGGTACGCTGCACGGGCTGATGCGCGTCCGGTGCTTCACTCAGGACGACGCTCATATCTTTATGACGCCCGACCAGATCGAGGATGAGCTGCTGGGCGTGATAACCCTGATCGACGACTTGTACAAGACCTTTGGGTTTGAGTATTCGGTTGAGCTGTCAACACGACCGGAAAAATTCATGGGCGAAATCGAAACATGGGACATGGCCGAGGCCAAGCTCGAAGCGGCTCTGAAGCGCTCCGGGATGGAATACAAGGTCAATCCCGGCGACGGCGCGTTCTATGGCCCTAAAATCGACTTCCATCTGCGCGACAGCCTGAGCCGCACATGGCAATGCGGTACGATACAGCTTGACTTCCAGATGCCGGAGCGCTTCGAGCTTGAATATGTCGGGCAGGACGGGGGACGCCACCGCCCGGTTATGATACACCGCGCGGCGCTCGGGTCGATAGAGCGGTTCATCGCCATTCTGACCGAGCATACCGCCGGCGCGTTCCCGCTGTGGCTTTCGCCTGTGCAGGCAATCGTGCTGCCGCTGACGGACAGGCATCACGACAGGGCGCGCGAGGTGCGCGGCGAGCTGGCCGGCATGGGCTTCCGCACGGAGCTTGACGCGCGCGGCGAGAAAATCGGCTACAAGATACGCGAGGCGCAGAACTGCAAAATCCCGTATATGCTTATTATTGGCGACAAGGAGTCCGAAAACGGCACGGTCTCGGTGCGCTGCCGCAGGCAGGGCGACATCGGCGTTATGACGGTGGACGGCTTCGCCGCGCTTATGCGCCAAAAGGTTGACGCGAAGGCTATAGACTGAAAGGGCAAACCGCTATGAGAATGACCGGCGCGCAAGCGCTTGTACAGGCCTTGATAGAGCAGGGGGCCGATATCGTGTTCGGCTTTCCGGGCGGATATGTGCTGAATATCTTCGACGCGCTTTACGAGCGTTCCTCGGAGATACGGCTTATCATACCCGCTCACGAGCAGGGCGGCGCGCACGCCGCCGACGGTTACGCGCGCGCCGGCGGGCGCACCGGGGTCATGATAGCCACCTCCGGCCCCGGCGCGACCAACCTCGTTACAGGAATCGCCAACGCTTATATGGACTCAATACCGCTGGTAGCCATAACCGGAAACGTGCCGCTCAAGCCTCTTAACATGATGGGCCGCGACTCGTTTCAGGAAATAGACATCTGCGGCGTGACCATGCCTATAACCAAACACAATTTTCTGGTGCAGGACGCCGAAAGCTTGGCCGATACTGTGCGCGAGGCTTTTGTCATCGCGAATTCCGGCAGACCCGGCCCCGTGCTGATAGACATTCCCAAGGACGTGACCTCCGACGTTTTTGAATACGCAAGCCCCGGCAGATTCGCCAAGCGCGCGCAGAAAGCGCCGTCCGAACACACGCTGCG
>Ga0099364_10007288_pt1 | contig 15842 bp, 13 predicted proteins | sample TergutTh196P3_FD_73070 | JGI IMG/M metagenome (GOLD analysis project Ga0099364, IMG submission 73070) | Microcerotermes parvus P3 segment gut microbial communities from Pointe-Noire, Republic of the Congo - Th196 P3 | ecosystem: Host-associated > Arthropoda: Insects > Digestive system > Gut ...
CTTATTATATCTTACTTAGATATAAAGATGAAATGACAGAAAAGAAAATTCAGAAATGGATTTCTACAGATATTCCTGTAAAGGGAAATAACAAAAGAAAGGCGGAAGAAAAACGCAAAGAAATTTTGGAAGAATTAGAGAAGAAAAATGTTGATTTAAGCAGAGATGTTTTATTCACGGTATTTATTAAGGAATGGCTGGAAAATTTGAAACCGTCAGTCGAAAAGGTAACGTATGACACCTACAGGCTGATTATCCACAATCAAGTGATACCCTATTTTGAGCCGAAGAAACTTAGAGTAAGAGATTTAACCCCTCTGCATATTCAGAAGTATGTAACTTTTAAGCTCAAAACAATATCTTCTAACACCGTAATAAAGCATTTATGGAATTTGTCAAAGTGCCTTGACAGCGCGGTAAAGCAAAAACTTATAGATTTTAACCCTGTAAAAATGATAGACAAGCCTAAAAAAGTAAAATACACGGGCGCGAAATTCTATAGCGAAACGCAAATTGACAATCTTTTAAACGCTGTGAAAGAAGATAAAATCGAAGAAATAATCTTGCTCGCAGTATTTTACGGCTTACGCCGTTCAGAGATTTTGGGTTTAAAGTGGGACGCGGTAAATTTCGACGAAGAAATATTTACCATTCAACATACCGTCGTTAGAGTTGATAAAGAGCTTCATAAAAAAGACTCTACAAAAACTAAAAGCAGTTACCGCTCAATGCCGATGGCAAGTATAATCGTTGATATGTTCAAGAGAGTCAAAGAACGACAAGAAGCCAATAAATTATTACAGCCGAATGATTATATAGACGAGGGGTATGTCTTCACTCACACAGACGGGCGGCTTATATCTCCGAATCATGTAACGAAGCGTTTCAAGAAAATACTTGAAAGAAATAATTTGCCTGTTATAAGATTTCACGATTTAAGACATTCAACGGCAAGTTACCTGTTATATCTCGGATTCAGCCTAAAAGATATACAGTCATGGCTCGGACACGGCGATATAGGCACAACGGCAAATCTGTATATTCATTTGAGCATGGAATCTAAACGCAGTATCGCCGATACTCTGAACAAAAAATTTCAACGCTAAAATTAATTTTCTTCGATTAGCATAGACAAAAGCATAGACATTTTAAAAATCAGACAAAAAAATAGAACCGCAGTTCCTGAAAAACTGCGATTCTACCATAGCTTTGACTGGCAACAGACGTCACCTCTGATAGAAACGCACCTTTCGTTTTACATTAGAACTCCCAACAATTACTTGTCTTTTTGGGTGCATAGTCAAACGATATGCCTTTTGATGGTGATGACTCGCTACTTTCTAGCTATTCATCACATTCGTATTATACCACAACTTTGGTTTTAGCCCAACTTGCCATGGCGGGGAGTAAGTGTATATTATAAACATGGTATTTCACCGCTTCATCAATACCGCTATGTCGCAGTCAACTATCGGCTCACCGCAATACGGGCATACTTCAGAAATACAGTTCCAGTGATGATACTGTCCGGAACCGACGTTGCATTCGGAGCAACTGCCGTCTGCGTCTATACCGGGGCAGTAATCTTTTTTGCCGGCCTTCATCCGATCATAAAACTTGCCGTTGCAGGAAACCAGCGATATTAGGCAGCCGCGTTTTGGTGCCATGTTTTCGCGGCAAATTTCGCAATATCCCCACTTTTCCGATTTATCTTCTATTGCCGGAGAAACTCCAATCGTTACACCTAAAACATCAAGCGCGGATTCTTCACCCTCCGGCGATACCAGTTTTGCTCCGCGCTCTTCGATATATTTTCTTAGATTAAGCAAGACGCTAACATCTCGCGACATCATTGAGAAATGCGGCACAATCACATAATCAACTTTATTTTCAGACAGATATTGCAGCATTCTCTGCAGACCCGGACGCTCTGCAGCGTCGGTTGATTCGTGACGGTCGGAAAATTTTGCTTCAATTTCAACTCCTGATTCTTTGGCTTTCACCTGCACCGAATTGGCATAACGGGCAATTCTCGCGTGGTCATAGCTGCCTGGTCTGAGTTTATCTGTTCTAATATACGAAACGGCGATTTTTGGCTTACCGCCTGTCTTTGATTTGTTTTTTTGTGGCATATATCCTTTCGTTAACATTGAATCTACCTCTATTGTAGCGTGGATATACAGAGAAAGCAAGGTTTTCAAAGACTTCCTCCAAACAAAATAAAAACGCAGCCTGTTCAGCAGCGCATCTCGCTTAATCCAAGTGAAATCGGCATTTATGGCCGCCTATAATGAACGCAGACCCTCTGACTTGTTGATTCATACAGACCGCGGGACTGCCTATACTTCATACAGTCTGCATAAAACACTAAAACAGGCTAGTGTCGCCCAATCATTCTCTCACCCCGGCAAACCCTACGATAACGCGGTAGCAGAGTCGTTTTTTGCCGTCTTCAAGAAAGAGGAGCTTTATCGGGTAAATTATCGCTCTGAAGCGGAGTTTCGTAAATCCATAGAGCGGTACATAAGCTTCTATAACACGGAGAGGATTCACCGATACTTGAATAATCGGACGCCGGAGCAGGTAGAGGTTGAATTTAGACAAAGCGGTGTTTAATAAGGGTTATCGTCTAAATGTCGGGGGTCCAGATATGGTCATATATGATTTTTGCCTAATAGTTTTTGGATTTTTTCATTTTAGCACAAGCAAAAAAGATAATCTGTTATTTTGGACGATTCCAAAATAAATGTTGCAGATTGCCTGGGTGGTTCCAGCGCACCTTTCGTTTTACATTAGAACTCCCGACAATTATTTGTCTTTTTGGGTGCATAGTCAAACGATATGCCTTTTGACGGTGATGACTCGCTGTTTTATAGCTATTCATCACATTCGTATTATACCACAACGTTGGTTTTAGTCCAACTTGACTCGGTGAAGGTTGATGCCCAATCGCAAAGTTTTATACACAGTTGCTCATCTGCATTTTTCTTCATACACATATTTTATATCATTCAAGCAAGCTGGGCAAGCTGATTTACCCCCATTAATGATGAGAGCTTAAACTTGCCAACGATAGTGCCAAGTTATACAATATAATCACTAAAAAGTAAAGGTTATTTATGTATAACAAAATCAACGAAGACAGCAAGCAACGGTTAACGCAACGCTACCATTCGGGGGAGTCGGCGGGGAAGATTTGCTTGGAATATGGTATTCCTCGCAGTACGCTATATTATTGGGCGAAAATTTATAAGGTACAGACGGCAAAAACGGGAGGAGCCGCAACGCCCAAGGAGTTTGACTCAGTTAAGCGCCGGCTAAGAAAATATGAGGCTATGATATGCGTGCTAAAATCTGTAGACTGTACGGCTACTGCGCCAATGGGCTATCGGCTGAAAGCGTTGGAGCCACTATATGGACAGCACAGCATTCATGTGCTATGCGAAGCTCTCGATGTGCCGCGCGGTACCTTTTATAACCATATCCGGCGTAATAAGCGTGACAAAGCTTGGTATAACCAAAGGCGCGGCACTCTAATGGCCGCAGTTCAAACTGTCTATGACAAGAGCAACAGAATCTACGGGGCGGGCAAAATCAGGGCTGTATTAGTAAAAGAGGGGCACGTGATTAGCGAAAAATATGTTTCGGAATTAATGCGAGAGATGGGGATTTCTATTATGAGTGTCAACGCTAAGAAAAACGGCCGTGCGCTGGCTCAGATGACAAAAAAGAGCAATTTGCTCAAGCGCAACTTTGATGTAGACCGGCCAAACAAGGTCTGGGTGGTTCCACCGCTAAAAATATTTTATATTTTTTCTTTAAAACTTCATGAAATATTTAAAAATATATGCTATAATACGTTGTCGGCAAAAGATTTTATTATGCAATAAATCTTACTTTGTTGCGTAATATTTTTATTCCGTGTAACACCCTGTTACACGGCTTTTTTGAGCGATTTTCCGGCAAAATTAGCTCTTGCAACAAAGTAAGCCTTTTTGCAAATTACTGTTGCCGGAGGTTAATCGTGAGTAAAATAACGGAAGAAAGCGCGTTGAAAACGTCTGCGAAAAAGCGGGTAGTCTGGGAAGCCTCACCTGAATATAAGATTAAAGATTGGCGGACGAAAATGCTTCGCGTCGCAATTTATATTCGTGTTTCAACTGATTCAGATGACCAGCAAAACAGTTTCGAGAATCAGCGGATATATTATGAAGAATTTGTAAAACGCCACTCACACTGGCAATATATAGGTATATATTCGGACGATGGCGTAAGCGGCACCAGTACAAAAAAACGCGCTGGGTTTCAGAAAATGCTTGAGGACTGTAAAGACGGTAAGATTGATTTAATCGTTGTCAAAGATGTTTCGAGATTTGCCCGCAATCAGGTTGACTGTATCAACGCAACTCGCGAATTGCTGCGGCTTCAGCCGCCTGTAGGTGTTTATTTTGATGCTGTAGGCATTAACACTCTTGAAGTTGGCAGCGAAGTATTTCTTTCGATATGGGCAATGTTTGCACAAATGGACAGCGTGTGGAAATCAGAGAATATAAAAATAGGATTGGCCGGGAATTATGAAAAAGGCAAATATCTCTGCCCCGCCGCCAATCTGCTCGGCTACGATAAAATAGTGAGAAAAAATGCTGTAATCGAACCCAAAGGCGCCAAAGCCGTTCAATTAATTTACAAGCTGTTTTTATCCGGCGTAACGCTTGCGGAAATTGCCGAAAAGTTAGAGAAAATCAAAGTGCCGACCGGCGGAAATGCGTTTAAATGGACAACGAAAAATTTAACGCGTATTATAAAAAACGAACGCTACTGCGGTGATATTGTGGTGCAGAAGCAATTTATCGAGGATATTTTCACGCAGCGCGCAATAAAAAATACCGGGCAAAAAGACATGATATATGAATCTGAACATCATCAGGCGATTATAAGCCGAAAAGAGCATATACGTGCATTACTTCTATTGAAATCGAATTATAAATCGCCGTATTTTAATCTTCACTATGAGATAAAAGTTATACGAAAAGGCATTTTATCCGGCTTTATACCATTGAATATTGCCTTTGGCGGTTATGAAGCGGACTATTATTTAGGCGCGGTATTGCACGCTGAAATTCCCGAAATACCGTTTGACGAAGAATTCGTGCGTATATCTAAAAGTATCCCTGCGGAAATGTTCGGTTCAAGCGAAAGTGAATGTGTGACTATAACGAGAAATTCGATTGCCTTCAACACATATTGCGTTAAGTATATGAACTGCGCTTATTTTGAAATATTGTTGCACCCGCAAGAGCGATTGCTTGCAATAAGAAAATCTTCGTCAAAGAACCCGAACGCTGTACCGCTTACCACGAAAACGATGTCAGCGGCGGTCAGTAAAATTATATATGATTTAATGGGTTGGAGAAAAGATTTTTATCATAAAATTATCGCTGATATTTTCGAGAAAAACGGGCAGTCTGTGCTGTTTTTTAATTTGGGCAGCAGTGAATACTGCAATAAATTAAAACGTCTGCTGCCGGAAGAATGGCTTAATGTTTTTGACGAAGCCCCTGGGAATCGGATGTTGCTGACACGGTTAATACTGGCAAAAAAACTAGGCGATTGGGAAATCGGGGCGAAAGCCGCGCCAGTGCGTGATTTTGATACTGATGTTCCCGAAATTAAAAAATCAGAACAAAATAAATTATTACAGGAATTGGAGAAAGAATATGTCGGATGGCAGCCACCCCCAAAACGAAAGAGAAACGAAGATAAGCGCAACGCAATCTGAATATAAATACGGCGATAATATAATAGCTGAGAGCGGCAGGAAAAGCCGCGGCGGATTAAAAACTATATCAGAATTGTTCGCACCGGGAGTCGAATTAGTCGGCGGTGAATTACTCGCGCCGACATTTAAATCAAAAGTAACATTGACGATTGACAGCATTACGTTTAATTCCGCTTGTGTTCGGCTATTTGAGAATATTCAGCAAGTCAAGTTTATTGTAGATAAACCGACACAGCGAATGATAGTGCTGCCGTCTACTGCGATTGCCAAAGAGTCGCTGAAATTTGCTCTTGTCAAAGACGGCGTTAATAAACCGCGCAAAGCGTCAGCCAAAAAATTCTGCGCTTTACTATACAATTATATGCAGTGGTCGATTGATTGCAGATACCGGATTATGGCGATTTATCAGGTGTTGGACGGTCAGGAAATGCTTGTTTTTAATCTTGATGAAGCCGTTGAAGTGCAAAGCACTACTATTGTCAGCGATGACGGCAAGAAAAAGACGGTGCGCGAGTATTTGCTTCCTGTAAGATTCAGGGAGAGCTTCGGATATGATTACAGCGAATCCGAAGAGCGCAAGAAAGTTGATTTGGACGATATGTTTTTGTTTATCGACCCTAACACAGGAGAGGTGCAGTCACGAAAGATAGAGCCGCGAATACCCGACGCCGAAGATATTATTAAGAGCAATTACCGACCTGACCCCGAAAAAGCGCAGATTTCGGAAAATCCGGGAGGTGGCGGAAGTGAGTAAACGCAAGCCAATAATGAAAATCTATTTAAAAAATAAACATATTGAATTGAACAGACCTACAATAGCGCTACTTGGTAATCCGCTGCACCTAATTTTCATGTTTGACAAGCCGAATGAGCGGCTGATAATATTACCCGCTTTCGAAGAAACAATGAGCACTTATGAAATTCCAAAATATTACTGGAGCGATAAACGGCAAACCTGTCATGTTAATCGCTTGCCGTTTTTTCTCACTCTAAAGCAGAAATTCAACTGGAAAGATGACCGATTATATGTGGTCCAAGGGATATTTCAAATTTTAGAAGATAACCAGAAATTAGTAGTTTTCAACTTATCTGATACCGAAGAAATTCTTTCTTCGGTATCAGATAACGATTAATTAATTCTGCTTTCGCCACTCCGCCGTTAAATTATAAAGCGTCCGCACACTAAAGCTGCAGAGGTTAGCTGCTTCTTCATTCGATAATTCTTTATCACGCCATTTCCGGTAAATCATTTCAAAATCGTCCGGCACTCCGACCGGTCTGCGCCCGAATACCACGCCTTTGGCTTGGGCGGCAGCAATGCCGGCGGCTTGGCGTTCGAGCGTTTTTTCTCGCTCCTTATGCGCCGTGAACGACAAAACAGACAATACTAAATCCGCGATGAACGTGCCGAGCAAATCTTTATAATAAGTCGTATCTAACAACGGCATTTCAAGCACTTTAATATCCACGCCTTTTTCTCGTGTCAAATACCGCCATTGCTCAATGATTTCATTATAGTCGCGCCCCAAGCGGTCAAGTTCGCAAAAATAAACCAAGTCGCCTTTCCGTAGTTTACGGAGCATTTGCTTATATTTTGGGCGGTCAAGATTTTTGCCCGACTTCTTCTCGATAAATAGATTTGCCGATGGAATACCGAACGGCTCTAACGCTATGATTTGACGGTCTATATTTTGCTCTTTGGTGCTAACCCTCACATAGCCGAAAATCTCCGGCTCGCGTGTAATTGCTTGACTTTTTTGCATAAATAATCCTCCCTCTACTTTTTTTCTTTAATTGTAAAGGGAAAATAAGGCGCTAAAATAACGGCGGCGGTAAAAGCCGCCGCAGACAGCGGAGAAATTCCGGTGAAGTTTTTCTTAAAACTTCTTGCAATTTCGCAACTCTTATGATATAATATATGGGTAAAGTTTTTGATTTTGCAGTAAACTACGATTTGTTTCATAATTTTATTTTAGCATTTATTTGCCGTGCGGCGTCTGCCGCGCGGCTTTTTTGCGTGGTTTTCAGAACAAAAATTCTTTTGCGAAAAAGTGTACTTTTTTGCAAAAGTGTTTTTATCTGGAAATACGGGGCTTTTATACAGGCAAATAATAATAAATTTATCAGGAGGGCTTTGCTTTATGAAAAAAATCCAAAAACTCGGTTACATGGTACTCGGAGCGGTACTCGTACTGATATTGACACTGATGACGCCGATACCGGCGTCGGCGGGAAATTCAATGCAATTTCCTGAACTTGCATCGGCAGGTCAAAAATTCACTATAGCCGTAAACTCTGATAACGGCTACGCCATTAAAAATGACGGTACACTCTGGGCATGGGGCAGAAATCCGTTCGGGTGGGCTTTTGGCAATGGAATGACCGAAAGCAGCGATATTCCCGTACAAGTTATGTCCGATGTTACGAGTGTCAGAACAAACGGCGTTCAGACTTTCGCGCTCAAAACAGATGGTTCTGTATGGGCTTGGGGAAATTTGACTGCTTCAAACGACCCGGAAGGTCAAACCGGTTGGTCAACGGCGCAAAAAATAATGGAAAATGTTATAACTATTAGCGGAGATGACGGGAACAATGGGGTTTTTGCCATAAAATCGGATAACAGTCTATGGCAGTGGACATTTCGCGGCGGCGAAAGCCTGTGGCTTTCGGATGTTGAATCAGTGTTTATTTCCCGTGAGGTTATCTTCGCTGACGACCAGCTGCCGGGGATTTTATCATTCAACGGTATTTTTGTGATTAGAACGGACGGTACGCTTTGGAGGGTAGGTAACGCACAAGAGCCGGTAAGAATTACAGAACAAACAGAGGTAATTACGGCAGCTTTCAACGATACCGCTATCGACAGCGAGGGCAATTTCAGGGGGCTTTCAAATGTGGCGGCATATTCGAGGAGCGGAAATTTGCACAATACTCTCGCCTTAATGACGGACGGAACGCTCTGGTTTTCGAACCCGTTTGAAACAAATTTTGTATTTGTTCAGATTTTATCTGACGTAAGGTTACCCGGCGGCGTAACCGAAGTACCTTCGGCGTGGGCAGAAGCGCAAGTCAGCGCGGCAATAGCGGAGGGGCTCGTCCCGCTGCCGCTGCAGACGGGGTATACCCGGCCAATAACCCGTGCGGAGTTTGCGGCTCTTGCCGTTGCGCTGTACGAAAATCAGCGCGGCGAAATAACAGGACGCGAAACTTTTGACGACACTGATGATATAAATGTAAAAAAAGCGGCGTATCTCGGCGTTGTAACGGGCATTGGCGGCAACAGATTTGACCCCGGCGCAGGGCTGACACGCGAGCAGGCGGCGGTTATGCTGTCGCGTTTGGCTGACTCATTAGATAGACCGTTTCCGGCACAATCTCCGGTATTCGGCGACAACAGAAATATATCTTCATGGGCGGTTGACGGGGTAGGAGCGGCACAGGCGGCAGGAATTATGAGCGGGGTCGGCGATAATAGATTTGACCCGCAAGGCCCGTATACAATCGAACAAAGTATTGTTACGATTATGAGGCTGTTTGAGTTTGTAACAAATAATAAAGCAGAGGGAAACAGCGCGGCAAGACTGCCGTTGCTGCGTTATACATTGTCGGCGGATACCGCTGTCGGTTACGACAGTTACGCGCTTACCGCAGACGGCGAAGTGATGGCTTTCGGTGCCGGCGAGGACCGCGAGGTTGACGGCGAATGGATTTGGATTGAAGCCCCTGTTGTATCGCTGTTGTCTGACGCCGTTGCTGTTTCCGGTGTTCACGCCGTTACCGCAGACGGCGGTTTATGGAAGTTAAGCCGTGACGGCTCTGTACGGATTATGGACAACGCATCAGGGTTTTCCGGATTGCGGGCAGTAATGGCAAACGGAACTTTATATGACCTTTCGGGCGGAACTCCGGTAAGAGCAGAGGATAACGCAAGCGAAACAAGCGGTGATTTTGAAATCAGGGCAGACGGAAGTCTTTACCGTATACGCGGGCGCAGCGGTCACCAATATTTACCTGACGCTGAAGCCGGTCATATTATGGATAATGTCGCCGAACTTATCCTATTTAACGAGTTGGTAAAAATAATAACGACCGACGGTGCGCTGTGGGCTTTCGGGCTGAACGGTTCGGGGCTTTTTGGTGACGACCCTTGGTTTTATCAGGAAACTCCCGTGCATATTATGGACAATGTTGCTGAAACTCGAACTGCCGGTTGGTCCATCTCCTGGACAACGCTCATATACCGTGCCGACGGTTCTTTGTGGACGATAGACCGCTATGTAACCGAAGGCGAACTCATGAAAATTTTAGACGATGTAGTTGCATTTACACAGTACTCTTCCGGTCAGTCACTATCGGTAACACACGATGGCGCGTTATGGGTGGGACGAGAAAAAATTATGGATAATATGATGACAGTTGCGCCATAAATAAATTTGAATCCGAGAGACAAACTAAATTTGAAAAGCTCGCCATGACAGCAATTGGACGCTCCGGCGACCCACTCAGTTATCTGACCGCAGCTGAAAAAGCCCCGCTTAAAACCCTTCCTCCGCCCGCCGTTCTGCGGTTAGATTATACAGCGTTTTCAAGCTGAACCCGCATAGTTTCGCCGCTTGCTCGCCCGATAATGCTTTACTGCGCCACAGTTGGAATATTGCCTCGAAGTCGTCCGGCACTTCCACAGGCGCGCGCCCGAATACCACGCCTTTGGCTTTGGAGGCGGCAATACCGTCCGCCTGCCGCTGAAGTGTTTTTTCCCGCTCTTTCTGCGCCGTGAACGATAAAACGGACAGCACCAAGTCCGCGATAAATGTGCCGAGCAAGTCTTTATAATAAGTTGTGTCCAGCAGCGGCATCTCCAGCACCTTGATGTCCACGCCTTTTTCCCGTGTCAAATACCGCCATTGCTCAATAATTTCGTTATAGTCGCGCCCTAAACGGTCCAGTTCGCAGAAGATAACCAAATCGCCTTTCCGCAGCTTGCGCAGCATTTGCCTGTACTGCGGCCGCTCGAAGTTCTTGCCCGATTTCTTCTCAATGAATAGATTCGCCGGCGGTATACAGTGCGGTTCCATCGCCAAAAGCTGGCGGTCGATATTCTGCTCCCGTGTACTCACACGGATATATCCGAAAATTTCCGGCTCGCGGCTGATTTTTGTGTGTTGACTTTTCGCCATAAATATGTCCTCCCTTATTTTTCTTATCTATATAATTTTACGAGAGGAGTGAATACGCCAAAAAAATAAAAATCGGAATTACAAAAAAATTCTTGAAATATTAACATTCTCATGGTATAATAAAATTTAGCAGTTTTATATATTGCGTAACAAATCATACTTACTTACATAATATCATTTTGCCTCGGAACACCATGTTTCGGGGCTTTTTTGCGCATTTTTTCAACTAAAATCCCCCTTGTAAAAAAGTATACCTTTTTACAAGAGGTATTTTGGGAGGGATGAAATGAGACGAACGACCTTATTACTGCTGCTTTGCGCGGCGGTTATTTTGACTCTGTTAGGCTGTAACCGCAATATAAATACCGAACAAGATGCAGGTTCGGATGAGATAGGTGTGGTTGACACTCTATCTGATAATGGAACACCTGAAAGCCCTACACAGGGGGACGCAACTGGCGGCTTGCCGAACTGGGCGAATGATTTTACGGATGGGTTTATCCCGCTGGGAAAGTTTGCCGAGTATTTGGCTGCGGCCGGGAGTTCGTTTGGTTTGCTGAACACGAATCCGATTGAGTTTTCGAACGGGCAGATGATATTTATGTCGTCGCCTGCGGAGTTTGTGCTGGCTTTTGACGTGACGAACGCGCAAAGGAATGCCGGTGGGATGGGCGACGGGATTGTCGCTACGTCGATTGGGTTCTGGAGTAACTGGCGGCAGGAGAGCGATGCGATAAGCCTGCACATGGCGACTTGCTTGTGGTATTTGCTGGCTGATGCTGATGAGTTTATGGCAGAGGCGGCTTTTACCGGCAGCGCGCTGGAAGACACGCAGGAGCTGATGCGCTTTAACGAGGTGCGCAGTCGACGGCAGAATAGGATGCTGGCGACTTATCATGAGTTAGAGTCGGTCGGTTTGCAGCGAGCTAACACAGATATGATACATCTGGGCAGTCCGCTGAGCCGTGAGGCGAATATTTCGCCGGCAGGTTTTAACGCGGTGATGCGCGAGAAGAACACGAACTTCCAACCGACTGGCGCGACTGGCGTCTGGAGCAACGGCTGCTTGACAATCGAGGTTGTGCAGGACGAGCGCGGCTGCGGGATAGCGGTTTATGACGGTAGCGGAACGCGGATCGAGGTTTTTGACGATTCGGGTTGGTATGCGATGAGCGGCGATGGCTCGATGAGCTATGCGTTGGTCAGCGGGCTGTGGAGCGCTATTGTGTTTGCTGACGCTCATGCATCGATGGAACCGCTGTTTGTCGAGAGCATTTATTATGGAACGGCTCAGACGATGGCGATGCAAGGCAAGATAGTGGCTGAAATGTTTCCGGATTTGGTGAGGTAGGCTTAAATAAACTGGGAGGTTTATATGATGAGATTTCTAAAAGAGCTTTTTACCGGCACAGCAAAAGTAAAAGCGGGTATGAATACCGATAATAGTAGATTAGGCGCTTTGCTTGTGCTTGCTTCTATTATTCTTTTCGCGGGTTCGATTATCCAAACGGTTAATTCGTTCAGAATAGAAAGCAATACGTATAAGATTGAATCCATCGGGCGCGCCACGCAACCAATACAAATGGCGGCGGGGGTACATAACGGCATTGATGCGTTTGTGGAACGCATCGACGCGCTGCCCGGCGATGAGGTTCTTATTCAGGTTTCTTTCCTGAATGTTAGCGGTTACAGGATGGATTCTGTGGCGGGGCGCGTTGTTTTGCCGGATGCGTTGGAGTTTGTTTCGGGTACAACGAAGATTTTTAACCGAACAAATCCGAACGGCATTTATATGGAGGACGGAATAGCCGATGCATGGGTTAATCTCGGAGGATACAGCGATTATGACGGTCAGGGACGCGGCGCGGGGAGCGTTTCATTCAGAGTAAGGGTGACGGAGAACCATGACTTGTTTGTATGTGGGGTGAACACTCTTAAAATAACCTGTCAGATAGGCGGGTATATAAACGGAGTGCCTTCTACGGACAGCTTCGCGGCGTATACGGCGATAGACGTGGTAATTGATTAGGATGACCCCTGAAAAGCCTGTAGCCCGGTGTCTTTTTGAAACCGCTTTTCCTTGCAAATCTTGGAAAATATGATTTATTAGTAATAAATAGAACCTTAAAAAGCAGTTGTTAAGCGATTCCCTATGCTTTTAGGGTTCGGAAATTAGGAGGAGATGAACATGTACAAAAAAATGCTGATTCCACTGCTACTGGTGTTTGTGATGGTGCTGACAGCGTGTAATGATTCAACGCAAAGCATCAGCCAGCCACCCGAAGAACCTGACTTGAGGGCAAGTGTGCCGAGCGTGACACCATCGCCGCCGGAACCAAACGAACCGGTATTGGTGTCGACACCTGACGACCCGCAACCGACCGAGAACCCGACAGATGGCCCGACAACCACACCGGATGTGACGGCAACACCCGACGCGACCAACCCGCCGCCTACCACGCAGGAACCCAGTCCGCCGCCGGCACAAACGGCTCCGCCTGCCACCAATCCGCCGCAAGCCGATGCGCCGAGAGCGGATTCACAGGCGGCAAGCCCGCCACCGACTAACCAACCGACGCAGAATCCGACTTCCCCGCCCACTCCGCCTCCAGCCTCACCCCCGCCAGCACAAACCGGCCGTCAGTACAACATGGACGACCCTAATGTAAAAGCATTTCCGATTTATGTGACAGCGAAAAATGCATCGGAGTTGAAAGCGGGAGATGCGGGATGGCAGTCTGCGGCAGAGATTATCGCGGCGATGAAGAATGATGACCCAGACTATTTGATTGATGGTATGACCGTTTACGACAGGAATATGCCACGAGGTAAAGAGTGGTTGGATAATTACCTCACTCGAAATGGTCTTTCCCTCAGCGGTAAAACCGATTTCCAAAAAACGGCCATTATCAGACAGATTATTGCAGACGGATTACTCGAAGAGTTTATTGGTCTTTGGCAACCCGGCTTCAAATTCACAAGCGGCGATTGTTTACCGCGTGCCCAAGCAGTACACTCTCTGATGATTCTAATGGACTTCAAGATGTTCAAGCAGATAAGCTGCCGCCTTACCGACGTTTTGCATGAGAATAATGCCTATTGGGACGATACAGTGGGTGCGGTGCGCTTCATCGATGCGGATTTTGGTTGGGATATTTGGAACATCTATATTTATGAACTTGACGGGAAGAATGTTAGAATCAGCGTCTTCTAACAACTGCTTTTAACCTCGCATATCGGTGTATATGCGAGGTTAAAACTGTCGATTTTGTTATCATAAATGCTTATGATACAATTAAAATATGAGTATTTTTGAAAGCAAGACACAAAGGCTTTGGCGCAGGATGCGCGAGGGGTTAGGGAAAGGATTTAGCGCGGTAGGCGCATGGTTTAGTAAGCTGGGTACAGCGTTTCGCCAGTTGCCGCGGGGTATTCGAACGACAATAGGGTTCGGTGCATCGATACTGGTTGTGCTGATTTTAGCGTCGGTGTTCTTCTTACCCATGCTGACCCCGCCTAAACCGACACCGGAGGAACCGCGGGAGGAAACCGTTGTAGAGGCGATTGACAGGATTGACAGCGATACGCAGGGGCAAATATTGCCGGAAAACTTGCCGCAATGGTTAGACGATATAGACGAGCAGATGGAGAGAGCCTATACCGACCAGCAGCTTGCGCAATTATACATACTGCGGTTCAAGGTTTTGTTTAATGCCGGTCAGTTCCACGATGCCGCTGTTGTTGGTACGGAGGCTGTCGAGCGTGGCATTTTACAAGGCGAGGATAGGTTTGTCGTTTACTCGGGACTGGTTTTCGCTTACGAGCAAATGGGTGATTTGGCACAAAGGCGGCATTTCGCGGAATTGGCAGTCGGTGAATTTGAAAACGGCACGGTGGAAGATTATGGCTCGAAGCAATATTATGAAGCCATTGTGCGCGGTTCGATTTAGGATAAATAAATTAAAAATGCTTATGATTGGACTTGCGCTTTGAAATTTATCATATATAATAGTAATATGAAACTACGACACGGAGTTCTGGGGGTATTGGCATCAGTATTTAGTGCGCTGCTTTTGACTTCCGGACCGGTGATGGCGGCTGCAGACTTTACAATTGCAAACTGTTTTCGCCCGCAGCTCGGCTCATTCCCCTCGCTAACCGAGGACAGTTTTAACGATATTATTAGAAGCTCGGTCGGTAACAGCAATATTCATATTAGTATGACGCATACATGGAGCGGTGATCATAATAATCCAAAAGATGAGCTGGTTATTAATAGCGTGACAGTAAACGGACAAAGTGCTAATACCGAACAACTCACTCATACCGAAAATACTTATATGAACAATACTTGTTCGGACTTTGTTTGGTATACGCATACTCCACAATTATCGGCAGTATATAAATTGCCAAATGCGGACGGTACAGAGAGCGGTTTCGCATTGCGGCACGACTGCGGGAATTTAATTAAATACGAGATAACTGATGCTAGTTGGAGCAGTGCGGGGGAGACTCAGATTCAATCTAATAGTGGTATGACTACAGGAACTTGGACTAAAACGCATGGTCGAACCAATCCGATGAGAGTGCGCGTGGGCGAAACAGTAAAATGGAGGCATCGAGTAAGCGTTAATGTAACAGTAGGTACACCGATAATTACCGGTGACGTGAGGACAGTTTCCAAAAGAGGTGTAACCGAACAGCGATTGCGAAACACAGCTAACGCGGATGACCCGAACGCCAACTTCCCGAGTGCTGGTGTGGCGTTTAATAACAGCGGCCTGGCTTGGCGGGAGACAGTCTGGACTGTGCCTAATGATGTCGATGCCGTATATTGCCAATATATCAGATGGACGCCGGCTTCCGCAAGCAACGCGGGCGCGGCA
>Ga0099364_10007289_pt1 | contig 15842 bp, 18 predicted proteins | sample TergutTh196P3_FD_73070 | JGI IMG/M metagenome (GOLD analysis project Ga0099364, IMG submission 73070) | Microcerotermes parvus P3 segment gut microbial communities from Pointe-Noire, Republic of the Congo - Th196 P3 | ecosystem: Host-associated > Arthropoda: Insects > Digestive system > Gut ...
TAGCGTATTTTTGAGAAAAATGCTCAAAAAATTCAATAGCATCACCTATTCTCAGTAATGGAGTTTTGTCGCTTAGTATATGCCAGTCCACAAGAACATACATATCCAAGTCAATACATATCTGTATGCCCTCGTCCATTTTCTGCCAAGTGCGTTCCTTGTTTTCGGCTGTATAACCCTCGTCCTCGCCTGTATACATGGCAAGTCTAAAAACATTGGTATTCCAATCATCGCGAAGCTCTTTTATAGCTTCTTCGTTTATGAATTGCGGAAACCAACTAATACCGTGAGAGCTTATACCTCTAAGCTGAATAGGATTCCCGTGTTGGTCTACTATACCCGTTCCCTCCACTCTTAACTGCCCGTGCTTTGACACAATGTCAGCCAAATCAACGGCGAGTTCGCCATCTCCATACGCTGTCCCGTCATCCGCCGGATTACTATCAGGGGGTGTTATGTCAGACGGGTTGATATGGTCAGGAGAAGGGCTTGCCTGTTCTCCAGTCGGCGCGTCACCTCCGTCGCAAGCGACAAGTGCCAACAACATTACAGTTGATACTATGATTGCAATAAACCTTTTCATTTTTCGTCCTCCTCGTTTATTAGGGCGTAGTTTTCTATGGGGAATATCAATCTATGTAAATCGGGTATGTCTTCAAATCGGGCAGCTTGTCGTGCGTAATGACATACTCGCTTTGATAAACACGTTTCAGCGTACTAAACTCGTTATATTTTTCACTTGTGGCGAACTCGCCGTTCCAAGTACACCAGTAACCCCACATTGCGCCGTCACGCATCGCCAGCTCCGGGTCGAAAAGGCAGCCATTTTCAGAAAGCACTACCATTTTAGGTGTTTCGGTATATGCCGCAGCTTCAAGAAACTTGTTGACCTGCGACGAGTGTATCCGTTCACCCGCATAGATGTCCATGCCGATGATGTCTACATATTCATCGCCGGGATACCAGTCCTTATGCTGACCGTTCCATATCCAAATTAGGTTGTTAAGACTGTGATAATTGGTTAGCCTGTCATAGAGCAGCTTGTACAGCTTGAGATACGACTCCCTATCCGTCCCCCACCAAAACCAGCCGCCGCTCGCTTCATGCAGCGGACGCCACAACACAGGAACGCCCGCGTCCTGCAATCGTTTCAGTTGCTCGGCTATGGCATCTATATCATCTATCAGCATTTGATACCCTGTTGTATCGCTGCCATCCATCATTTTTTTGAAAAAACCCTTTTGCACCGAGTCGGTATAGAACGCACGGTGCCATTCACCAGTTATATACGGCTCAGGCGCGTTCCAGTGCCAGCAAAAGGTGACAATGGCGTTGTTATCCCAAGCCTGTATAGCTGCTTCGACCTCTGTGGACTTCGCGCCATTAGCCACACGGGAAAGTGAATAATCAATCATATCCAACCCGATAACTGCGGGACGCACCCCTGTTTTTTCATAGATAAACTCCGCTTCGCCGCCGAACAGCCCGTGGTCGCTGCCCCAGTTGCCTTGACTTTGCTGCCCCGAAAGATTGACCTTGCCATAATTCATTACCATATAACTCATCAGAGCAAGCGTATTGTCGTCGGCATTGGGATTCACCAACGCGATAGGCACTTGGTAATATGCGCTGTCAATAGGCGGTTCTGCCGTGACAGTCAGCGACCGTACCGCAAACCATCCCCAAACGGCGGTCAGCGCGACCGTATGCCGTCCCTCGGTCAGTTAGACGTGGTTGAATGAAGCAGGCTTGTAGTCATCGCTTTCTGTAATCAGCACCCCACCTGCGATTTCGTCTATATGTACAGTGTTTTCTTTGTATCCGCCGAACGACTTGGAATCAAAATCCAACCGATAAAAGCCTTCTTGGATAATATCAACAGTAAACTCCAGTTTGTCCTCGGGGTCTTTCTGTTCAAAGCGCCCAACCTCGCCGTTATCGGAAATGGTCAGACTGCCATACAGCACCGCTTCAGATGCAAGGTACAGCTTGGGTTCGGGTAATGGCTCTCCCGAAAGGCTTTGCGCTGGCGTTTCATGCGGCGGACGCGGTAAACGCTCATGGACTGATTCACCCGGCGTCATATTCGGTTCGGTAACTTCGGCAGACGGCGCATCGGGAACTGGTAATTCCCCGTTAGGCGATGGCACGGGGGAGCATCCGAACAAGGCAATTAACAGCATAAAGCATATACCCCTTAATCCCCAATGACGAAATTGTTTTTTCATGTGCCACCTCAGTAAAATTTGTTTACCACTCCACATGGTCAAAGCGCAAATCCTTGTAGTAATATTCACTATCGCGCTCCGTAATCTCCCGCAAAACCCTGCACGGGTTGCCAACGGCAATCACATAAGCCGGTATATCTTTTGTAACCACACTCCCTGTACCGATTACGCTGCCCTTGCCGATAGTAACACCGGGTGCAATGACCACGCCGCCGCCAATCCAAGCGTCATCTTCTATCACCACCGGCAAAGCGAACATTCCGCCTTCTCTGCGTTTATCAGGATGTAAAGGATGGTTAGTCACTGCTATAGTTACATTGGGGCCGAACATTACATAATTTCCAACAGTTACCTTGTAATCGTCCACCACTGTAAGGCCAAAATTGATGTAGATATAATCTCCCAACGTAGTATTGCTGCCGTAGGACATATAAATCGGCGGTTCCATCCAAACATGGTCACCCATTGTTCCAAAAAGCTGCTTCATCAAAGCAACTCGGCCTTTGACATCGTCGGGATGCAAACGATTTATCTCCCAACAGAGTGTTTTCCCGCGTTGCCGGGCGCGCGCCAGTTCCTCCGCTTCTTCTGGGTAGTGAGCATCGTGGTCTGTAAATAGTTGACGGCTTGCCATACGTTCTTTGATAGTCATACTCTTTTTCTCCTCATCACTTTACGTAAAATTGTTTTTCCACATACTGTACACCATCTCCGACATAAATTGTGAACGCACCTTTTTCTACGACACGTTCGTTGCGCTGGTTTATAAACGACAGACCATCCATAGGCAAGCTCAATATGACTTTTATACATTCACTCGCTTTTAGTGACACGCGTTGGAAAGCTTTGAGTTGCTTTATTGGTGTCAGTACTGACGAAACCATGTCCCGCACATACCACTGTACGACCGCTATCCCGTCTATTTCAGAGCGGTTGGTTACATCCACAGTAAACCTTATATCCATTTCGTTGGCATCCACTTCATTCTTACAATCAAGATTCGCAAACTCAAAATCAGAGTAGCTTAGTCCGTACCCAAATGAGTACAATGGTTCTCTTGGCAAATCGACATACTTCTCCCCATGCCATCCGGGAAGCTGATTATAGTAAACCGGCAATTGACCGACATGCTGCGGGAAAGTTATAGGCAGCTTGGCCGAAGGGTTTACATCTCCAAATAGGACTTTTGCTACAGATTTTCCTCCAAACATTCCGGGGCAGAATGTCCAAAGCACAGCATCGGCATTATCCTTAGCCCAGTTGACGAGCAGAGGTTTGCCGGAAACACCTACCACAACCAGTTTGTGTCCGGCATCCTTCAAAGATTCCAACATTTTCTGCTGCGACTTCGGAAGTTCGAGGTTCGCTCTATCTTTTTCCTCGCCGTTAAAATCCGGAGTATCGCCGATAACAGCAACAACAACTTCGGCATTTTCGCAGCATTTTAGCATCTCATAAAAGCTATATTTCTCATCATCTTCGTTCCAATCAATCAGTACTGCTCGGATGTCCTTGCCCTCTGCAATCTCACGAATACCATCCCAGATTGAGACGCACGTTGATTTGGGTTTTCTGGTGTAATCAACAGTTGGGTGAGTGAAAAAAGCCCAGTCACCGTATTGTGACAGAATATTGTGTGCGTTCGGCCCGACTACAGCAATCTTTTTTATATCGTTTGATAAAGGTAGTGCGCCTTCCTTATTTTTCAGCATAACCACGGTTTGGTCAGTAAACTCAGAGCATAATTCCAAGTGTTCACGGCAGGCCATGACAGGTTCGGTGACATTGTAATAGTGGTTTCTCTTTTTCTCGTCAAACAACCCCATTTCCAGTTTAACTTTAAGTATCCTTAGCACGGCCTCATCTATCAGAGTAACATCCAGTTCGCCAGACTCGACTATTGAGAGCGTCGCCTCGTAGGAACCAGGGGTACACATCATCATGTCATTTCCAGATTCAATAGCGAGTTTCGCAGCCTCACGCAAATCAGAAACTGTAAATTGCTGGTTCATCATGCGCCCAAGGTTATCCCAATCAGTCACAACAAATCCTTCAAAGCCAAGTTCGCCTTTAAGCACATCGCGGAGCATCCACTTATTTGCCGTGCAAGGCAGTCCGTTGATGGTGTGATAGGCAGTCATAATCGTTTTGCAACCTACATCAACCGCCTTTTTAAAGGAAGGCAGGAATATCTCCCGTAGTTGCCGCTCTGAGGCCGAAACATCATATGAATCACGTCCACCCATGCTTTCTCCGTGAGCCATGTAGTGCTTCGCACAGGCAATCACGCCTGTATCTTCTCGAAGATGTCCATCCCCTTGATAGCCTTTTATCATAGCCGCAGCCAATTCCCCCGACAGCAGCGAATCTTCTCCGAATGATTCATCGACTCTCCCCCAACGCGTATCTCGCCCTAAACAAAGAACAGGAGAAAACACCCAATGCAAGGCATCTTCGATTACCTCACGCGCCGACGCCTCGCCTACGCGCATCACCATTTCTGGATTCCAAGATGTAGCCATACCAAGCTGGCACGGAAAAACAGTCGCGGCTGGGTTTAGGGCGTGGCCTCTTATGCAGTCAATACCGAAAATCAGAGGGATTCCTAACCGAGTTTCCACTGCAATATCTTGAAGCCGCTGGGCATCGTTGCCCAGTACATGTAAGAACGACCCAATCCCTCTTTTTGCCCACATTACTCTTTCATCCTCGGTCAAATTAACATAGGATAATTGCGTCATTTGCGCAACTTTTTCCTCGAGTGTCATTTGTGAAAGAATTTCATTTGCTTTGCCATGTACCTGCTGTTTTGTCATAACAACTTCCTCCTTGAAATCCTTATGGAACTGTTTTTCACTAAGTGAAATCTCGTGTGATATTCTTGAGCCACCGATATTGACGAAAACGGTAAATAGCAACAGGCAGCTTTACAAACTCGTCAAGGCAAATCACTATGTAAAGTATGAAAGGTTCGACGCGCCACACAAAGGCACAGAGGAACCCCAGCGGCAGTATAATTCCCCACATAACGATTGTGTCACACCAAAACCCGAATTTCGCGTCACCGCCCGCCGGAAAAATACCTCCGATTACGGTGGAGTTGAGTGCCTTACCAATGCAGTAGACGGCGCATATATATAACATACTGTCAAGATAGTCACTCGCGTTTGCGGTAAGGCTGACCATTCGGAAAATCAACGGTTTGAACAGTAGTATCGTACCTCCGGCCAATGCTCCGAACAATAACGCATATAGAAACAGCTTTTCTCCGGCGGTTTTAGCCATTTTCGTTTCGCCGTTTCCTAAGTATTTTCCGATAAGAACACTCCCGCCGCCTGCGATGCCGCCGCATAAAACTGTCGCAAGATTCTTCACAACCGATGCCACCGAGTTGGCTGCCACCATATCTGAGCTGACATGACCGATAATTGCGGCGGTTGCCGCCAACGCGCCGCCCCATATAACATAATTCGCTAAAACAGGCGTAGTGTAACGCAAATAATCGCTTGTGAGTTGCTTTTGCGCACCGTCACGGTGCGGCAACTCAAACCGTATATTTTTCTTTGAATGAAGCGCACAGCATATAAGTTCAATACAGCGGGCGGTTATTGTGGAAACTGCCACACCCTGTATGGCTTTGTCAGGAGCGTTGGGAAATAAAACAAATATGCTGACGGCGTTTCCGGCGATGTTCAGCAACAGGCTTGCAGAACTTACAGTGGCAGAGAATCTCGCTTTCTCCATAGCCTTTATCGTGGCGAGATACATCTGAGAAAGGCTCACTGCAAAGAATGAAAAAGATACCGTGCGTATGTACATCGCTCCGTAATGAATAAGCTCCGTATCATCTGTGAACACACGCATCAGATAGTCCGGGATGGCAACAGATACCGCGAAAAACAGTAGGGACACGCAAACTGAAAACATACAGGCTATACTCAATACGCGCTTTATGGTTATCTCATCACGTTTTCCCCAGTATTGAGCCGTGAGGATTCCCGCTCCGGTGGATAAGCCGAAATAGAATAGCATCAGTACAAAAGTTATTTGACCGGCAAGGGAAACAGCGGACATGGCTTGTTGACTTATCTTGCCAAGCATAACAATATCCATCGAACTGACTGTTGCTGAAATAAGGTTTTGTAATGCAATCGGTATAACGAGCTTTATCAACGAACGATTGAAACTACTATTTGCTTCTACGAATTTCACTTTATCTACGCCCCATTTTGTGATTGACAATATTTATTATATATGTTATAATAACATCATTATCGTTACACTGCTACAATAATTATCTCTATTTTTAACACTATTGAATCAAGTGGGTGATTGCTATGCTTAACAGAATAGATGTCGGCAAAAACCTTAGGGAGCGCGTCCCGTATTCTGACATTACTTTTCCATTCAATGTTTGGTTGGATATCTTTAATGACTTTATCAACCATACTGTTAATTGCCATTGGCATTATGATTTTGAATACGGCTGTGTGCTGTCCGGCACAGTTGATTATTATATTAACAATACCCATATAAAACTAAGGAAAGGCGATTGTTTTTTTGTCAATTCAAATGTATTACATATGGGAAAACAACCAGATAGCTGTTCGGATGCCGTAATGTTTACCATTACTTTTCCAGTGACATTACTGACGTCAAATATAAGTGATACCATTTACGCGAAATATTTTCAATCTGTTATGAACGGTAGAATAGACGGGTTTCATGTGGAATCTGGCGACCTTCGCGGACAGGATATAAAAAAATTGCTTACAGACTTGTACAACTCCAAACCAACTGATTTTTGCTATGAGCTTAAGTGTATGAACCGTGTTAGCCGTCTTTGGATAGAAACATTGCGTTATATCGGTAACGACGATGATGGGTTTGTCCTTCGGACAGGCAGTACGCACCACGCGGAGCGTATAAAGGAGATATTATCATATATCCATGAGCATTACGAAGGAAAAATTACGGTTGATGACCTCGCAAAATACGCGAATATCAGCCGGGCAGAATGTTTTCGGTGTTTTTCACGGTTTATGAACAAAAGCCCTGTAGAGTATATAAATGAGTATCGCATGTCGGTCGCCGCAAAACTCCTCAAAGAGTCAGAGATGAGCGTTACCGATATATATTCCAAATGTGGATTTGAAAACGCCAGTTACTTTGTAAAAGTGTTCAAGGGGAAATACGGCGTCACTCCACTTCGGTATAGAAAGGGTGATACAGTAATTGCCGAACAGCGTCAACGCTGCAATCGCATATAAAAACAGCCGGGGGCGCGGCAATCCGCGCCCCGGCCATGAACTCCTGATCCAGCAGGTGCTGAATCTGGGATATGGCGCTGGCTTCGGCGGTGTCGGTGAACACCTTGGCGGTATTGTATTTGCCTTGCAGTTCGAGCATAATGAATCCCCTCCAATACGAAAACAGGAGAGGCTCAGCTCTCCTGTCCGTGTGAATATTATAGCCCATCGGGCGCAGAAACGTAGCGCCGAGCAAAACTTTTTTCCTACGGCGGTTGTAAAAACTGTGGTGTTTTCCCTATATAACTTAATAGAAGGGTATTGATGGTCAGCGGTCATTGTTATTCGACCATTCGGGAAATGTTGAGCCAGCGGGTTTCTGTTGAAGGATAGCGACAGTGAATCTTAAGTTTAGTATGCCATCATTTCTGCGACGATGGGTTTTAAGGCAAAGGCAATTTTAGCTCGACGCTCTATTGATAGAGCAGGCTCGGTATGCCATAATAAGTACACGACTATATTGGCATTTTTAAGTCCGTAGCGGAGCGGGATAGGGTCGTTTTTGACGTAATGTAGCTTATCGGATGCGCTGCAACTGTTGGTATCACAGGGTTTTGCGTAGATGTTGTATCGCCACTGCGACCAATCAGCCGCTGTGCAGCTTCACAATCCAGTCGCCGTTTTTATCAGACCCCACACGCTCAACAAGGCCGGCGTCTCTGAGTTTTTTGATGTTGCTTTTAATGTTCCTCGTCGTGATACCAATTTCAGAGGACAGCATCTCGGCGGTTATTTTTGGATTCGCAGTCATCAAGTCCAATATTTTTCTTTGCGTCTTATTTACAGTGATGTTTACAGTGACGTTTTTGTCGGCATCAGCATCACTGTAAAAGGTCACCCGAAGTCCGTCGCCGACAAGTTCAAACTCCGGCTTCGGTTTCCCCGCGCCGATGTTTGAGTTAATAATTTTTTCAATGCCGCGCCCCCAAGCCTCGGTGATGCCCGAACGGAAAAAGGTGCTGGCAATATTGGGGTTGCGCGGCTCCGAAGCGTGAAATGACAAAAGCTGTTCGATAGACCAGTCAGCCGGCAGGCCGCCGCTGTTGAAAATCGTAACCTTATCATCGTAGACCCGAATTTGAATCGGGTTGCCGGATGCGTAATTTTTATGCACGATAGAATTCAAAACGGCCTCGCGGATGGCGTCCGAGTTCACCGGATACTTCTCTACACGCTGGATGCCCGTGTAGCTGATGATGCCTTTGAAATACTTGTCGTAGAGGATATCAACCACCCTGTCGGGCATGGTAATCAGTGAGCCGTGGATTTCGTCTTGGTAGACCAAATCATCGTCGCTCTTAAAATAACCGATTTTTACATACGCGCCCGTAACCCATTTTTCTGGGTCTTCATGGAAACATAGGATCGCAGCGCGTTTGAGATAGCTGCCGTCAAACAATTTCAATGTGCCGACCAACTGCTCGTCGGTGATGTTCAAATCCTCGGCGCTTAGACGTTCCTTCGCTAATGCTTTTTTGCGGAACTCACGAAACGCCACCACATCCAAATCCGACGCGCTCACATAGGGAACAGGAACGCCGTCCCACGTTTTGCCTTGCGCGCGGAGCAAAAACTCATCCAGCGCCACGCCGGTCAATTCCTGCGTCGTGCTGCCGGAGCGGGTATAATACTTGCCTCTGTAGCTGATTGGGTTAGGGTACGGCATCGTCTCTATCACGATATACGGCAACCCGTCCTCAAAACACAAATTCACATCGGGTATAATGCCCATCGTGGATTTAATCTTGTTCGGCAAGTCGTCCATCAGCTTTTGGAGATTGGAAAGGGCGACGACCTTTCCGCTGTCGTCTTTTCCAATTTCCAAACGCCCGCCCTGCGCGTTGGCGAAGCCGCATATCCATTTCAGAAACTCATCGTCCCATTTGGACTTCCAGTCAACGATCTGATGTTCCAATGCCGCCCGCCTCCTTTGGGTTTTTTGGTCTTGGCCCCGGCTTTGTCCGTCGTGTAATCGTAGGCTTTTCCGTTTCACACGGAATCGCCCAAGCGTTTCCAAACCGTATCACGCCGTCTATCTTTCCGCCGCTGCACATTTTCTGAACCTGACGTACGGTCACGTCCCACTTGGCGGCCGCGTCTTGTACTGATATATAATCTTGAAAATTCATGCCGCTAACGCCTCCGAAACAGTTTCGGGCAAACAAATAAGACTAATTTTAGTATATTCGTTTACACGTCTTTTGTCAAGTAAAAGTTTTTGGTGTTTAGTTTTTTTAACATTATTTATAACTCCCGCCTTGCGCCCTCTAACCGTTGCAATATCAAGCCCTGCGGTGTCACCCTCTAACCGTTGCCGCCCGTTTGGTCTTTGTTTGGTCAAGATTTTCTACTAAGGGTTGCCAAGAGATACCGGGCGTTATTAGAAGTTAATCGCGCTTGCAATGGCTTCCATTGCGCGGGTCTGTGCGTTGCTGAAAACGTGGGAATAGATGTTGAGGGTTGTTGCCGCTGTGGAGTGTCCGAGAGCCGTCTGCACCGTTACCACATCAACCCCGGCGTCAATGAGCGCGCTTGCGTTGAAGTGCCGAAACGAGTGGATTGTCACCGGGCGGAACCCCGTCTTTTTGCAGAACCCCTTTAGGTAGTTATACGGCGCGGTAGTTGGCATGGGGGATCCGTCTAACTTGGTGAACAGCCTGTCACTCTCGACCCATGAGCCGCCGTATATGGCACGCTGTCCGTCCTGCCAGTCCCGCAACCCCCGGAGCGCGTCCATCACGTTAGCGGGGAGTTTTAGGCTCCTGCGGCTCGTCTTGGTCTTGGGCGTGTCGGTGAAGTGTTCGCGGTTCTCTGAATCGTAGTAATACGCCCGGTTGATGGAGATAACATCGTTAAGGAAATCAATGTCTTTCCATTCCAGCCCCAGCAGTTCGCCCTTTCTGCACCCGGTATAAGCCGCCAGCGTGAAGAATACCGCATAGGGTGTCTTGTCTGCGCCCTCGTCCCGTAACCGCCTTAATAGCGTCTTAACCTCTGCCGTGCTGTAAAAGTCGCGTTCCGTTTCCCGCCCCTCTGGATAGTCAACGGTAATACACGGATTAAAGGTTATAATGCGCTTTTTCACGGCGTAATTGAGAATGACAGACGCGAACCGCACATAACCCTTGACCGTGTTTGGAGCCAGCCCGTCGGCGTTGAGAGCGCCTACAAAGCGTTGAATATCCAGCGGGGATATACGGTCAATGCGGATATGCCCCAGCGCGGCATAGGTGCGCTTTTCCATGTTGCGGTAACTGCAAAGGGTGAGCCGCTTTAGCTTCAATTCGGCGTAGTCCCTGAACCAATCCCCGGCGAACGTCTCAAACTTCGCCGCCGTCACCGTCTGCCCGTGCTTGCAACTTTCCTCAAACAATACGGCTTGCCTGTTGACCTCCTTTTCGTTTTGTTTCTCGCTCATACCCTCGCGCGGTTTGTATGTCATGGACTTTATGACCTGCTTCCCGCTTACATCATAGCCGCATGAGGTACGAATCCGATACGTGTCACCACGTTTTGTAATTGTCGCCATTTCCATTTCCTCCCTAATCATAAGAAATGGCGCGTTTCCATACTCTAAGTATAGCACAGAAACGCGCCGAAAGCAAGTGTTTTCAATAGGTTTAGCCGAAATAACTGAGTATTTCAAACTCTGAAACCATATACTTTGTGCCGAAACGATGATATTTGATTTCACCGTTTATGCACAACTGGCGTACCCTATACTCCGTCAAGCCGTCTATCAGCTCCGCCGCCTGTTTCAGCGTCAAAAGGCGCGGCTTGGTTTTCAACATCTCCATTGCATATCACCCTTTCCGTCGTTTTTAGGATTATGGGGACGAGGGGGTTTTCCCACCCTCCACGCCCTGTTTTATGCGGCGCGTCGCTGCGCTCCGATTTGCCATCCGGCAGGGGTGCGGGGGACGCGGATCACCGTCAAAGGATTGTGCCTTGTTCTCCCGGTTCGTCAAACGGGGTCGGCGTATCGTCAGGAAGTTCTTCCCACTTAATCGTGCCGGACAGGTAATCCTGTGTGTCATACTCCCGGCGTGTACCGTCCTCGAAGAAACGTATCACCTTATGTATGCGACGAATAAACGCCGCCCACACTTCGGGCTTGTACCTCTGCTCCTCCCGGTACTGTTCCTTTAAGTCCAAATTACTGACAATTATTGCCATTTCGTGGCACGCCTGTTTGTTGCTTTACCGGGCCGGGAGCGACAGCGGATACCCGTCAAGGTAGCAATTCATGTCCTGTATGCGGATATTACTGTCAAACTCGTCGAACAACATCACATTTTCCCCGGCGTAGCCGTCAAACGGGTGCTTGTAATTGTTGATGGCGTACACATTCGCGTACCCTTGCCCCTCCATTACATAGCGCGTCTTGCCCGTCCCGGTCGGCCCCCATATGTAGGTCACGGTCAGGTCGCGCCACCGTTCCCGGTTTTCCTCCGCCCGTAGCGTCTGCCGGACGTATTCCACATCGCGCAGACCCCGGAGGTATTGCGGGAACGCCCGCAGTATCTCGGCATTGGTCGCGCCGTCCTGTATCCGCTCGATGATTGCCGCTTCCTCACAGCTTACGCCCTGACGTTCTTCGGGCATTTCGCCGTATTCCTCAAACGTGCTGTCAATCTTGCTGTCAGCCTTGGGGTCGTTTTCCCACTTGCCGAACTTGCCGACGTAATCCCGGTTTTCCGCAGAAGTCCCACGGCATGAGGTTATGTCGCCGCCCATTGAGAACACATTTTTGATAGTGGAAAATCGAACGACGGACGAGAACGCCATATAGATATGGATATGGTGTGTCCCGCACTCTAAACCCTTTTCCTCGGCGGCGCAGAAGTAGACGAGGGATTTTAGGGCGGTTATCCGTTCCCGGATATTTTCGCGGGTGTAGCCGTGGTCAAGAAAATTATTGATTGTTATCATATATTTCCTTGATTGAGTATCTTTTTTTGGTTGTGTGTTGTTGGACATAAAATCCCCTCCTTTGCAGAACTGCGTCAGCGTCAGAAGCGTCAGAGCCGTGACGCAGGGTGAAGCCCTTGCGGCTGTTAGTGTTTGCTGTGTTGCGTCAGAACAACAGGCAATGATAGCTGTTGTTCCGCCGTCCGCGCCTGCGGCGCGTCCGGGGGGCTGGGCGGGGGCTTGCTTGCGCCCGCCCCCGCTTCGCCCCGGTGCTTACAGGCGCACGATCTCCCCGATGAATTTATTCGGGTGGACATTGAACCGGGTCAGCTTTAAGCCGCAGTCCAAAGTACAATGCAAACTGCAAAATCTTTTGTACTGTTGGGCGCATAGCTGGGCGAACTCTGCGTTGGGGAGAATCATTGTGTCAAGCCACACGCCCTTGATGTAAACCTCGAAGGGTACATTTGCCCTTATAGGGGAACTGCCCCCTCTGAAGTATCTGACAAAATATCCTGTTTGATTGTCATAATCCAGCAAGCCCATATTGACAGCTTTCACCGTCCCGTTGGCGTATCCGGCGTTGGTATGGATGTAAATGGTGTAGCCGTCTGTGTTCCGGCTGAACTTGACAGAAAAACTCTTGTAGTCGCACGACATTAAATGCTCTTTGATTGCTGTGCAGACTTCGACCGCTGTGGCGGCATTTCCGCTTTCGGGGTCAACGCCGCTTTTCCACGTGAGTTTATACGGAAATACGTTGGGGTCTTCCGGCTTGAACTTCGGCGGCAGGAGGTTTGCCGGCGCTTTCGGCTCTTCCATATTCAGCCGGGCGTGATTTGCTGCTACCGCTTCAAACACGGTAAGGGCGATTTGCCAGTATCTCATTTCGTAACGCATCGGTTAGATCAACTCTTTCTATTTTTATTTTGGGTGTGCGGGGTGCGCGGGGGCGGGTTTTCAGCCCGCCCTTACGCACGGGGTTTGCTTTAAGATTTCGCCGCCGCTTTGCCTATGCCACCGGGCGGCGGCGCGGGCATTGTCGTGGGAAACGTCGCGGCGATTTTTGCGCTGTCCGCTTTCACGCTGTACGCTACCCCCCGGCCACTTTGCGCCGCGTAGGGCGTGGCGAAAGCGTTGCTCAACTCCACGTTGATATACTGCCGGGATTTCAACGATGCCGTGATCTGCTCCTCGGTTATGCTCATGAGGGCGGGGTCGAGGGCTTTCACCGTAACAATGAAGCGGTCAAGGGTGTCCATGACACAGATTTCGATTTTCGGGTCGCCTTTTACGCCCTCAATCGGCTTGCCGTCTGCGCCGTAGGCGCGGGTGTTCGTGTTGATTGAAACTAACGCGGTGTCGCTGTCCGCCGTCAAAGCGCGGAAATGGATTTTCGGTGTTGCCATTCCTGTACCTGCCTTTCTTTTTTCGGGCGAGAACGGCGTGTACTTTGCCGCCTTCGCTTTGCCGTGCCGCCCGTCGGCGGCTTCGTTCGGTCAACCTGCTTTAAGACTAACACAAATCCGCGCCAAAACTTCGTAGTTAACTGCTTACCGACTGGTAGCGATCTGCGCACCTTTGCGATTTAGCCCTGTAAAATGAACCGCTGGCGGGTTGGCGGATTTGCAATTCTACCATATCATTTATATCAGAGATTAACTTGTACGATAATTACAGATCACACAGTTAAATCTTGCGAACTGCTGAAAACGGCAAAAAAACCGCCGACGTATCAGCAACGTCAGCGGCTTTTGTCTATGGGGTTCTTATTTGAATCAGTCTTGCATGAAGTATCCGAATATGTAATTCAGCTTGTAGAAATCGTCCGCGCTCAACGCGCCCAAATCTCCCCATGAATTGCGTTGCGCTTCATAGGCGATCTTAAACTCCGTCAGGCTGTTTCCGTCGTTTACATAGTCGTATATAGAAATATCCGCGCCGTAGAATTTTGCGAGAGTGTTAACATCTTCGTAGACATCGGAATCGCGGTATATGTTTTTGCCTGCAACGTATTTGTCAACATACCTCTCAGGCGTTTCACCAAATGTTCTTGCAATTTTGTGCATATCATCATCGCGCGGATAAATTATATCCTCGTCTCCCATCTTGCACCGTCCAAAGGAAAACCGCGGCAAACCGTTTCTGTACTCTAACAAGAAATTTCTATTGTATTTTTCCCTTAACGCTTCCCTTAGCGTTTTTATGACATCATCCAAAACAACGTCAGCGGATTTTTCCCCGTTTCTGATCGTTGTCATGCCTAAAAGGAAGCCCGCGCTTACTTCCAATACTTCCGCTATTTTCTTTATCGTTTCTATGGGCGGTTCGGAGCGTCCTTGACAATAACTGTTAATAGACATCCTCGGAAACTTGACAAAGGAAGCACGTTAGTGATACAATGGTAGTGGGCGCCGCCATGAACCACTATGAAAAAACGAAACGGTTGAAAGATGCGGATTTCAAGCAAATAATCGGAGTGAAGCGAGAAACCTTTGCCGCGATGGTCGAAGTGTTGACTGCCGCCTATTTGAAAAAACACGCGAAAGGCGGCAGGAATCCGAAACTCACGCTCGAAGAGCAGTTGCTGATGACCTTAAAGTATTTGCGCCAATATGTTACCCAGAAAGAGTTGGCGTATGAATTTGAAGTAGGCGAAGCAACGGTTCACGATACGATTGAATGGGTTGAGGATACACTTGTCAAAGACGATACGTTCAAATTGCCCGGTAAAAAAGTGTTGCTTGAGGACGACAGCATAGAGGTAATTCTCGTTGACGTAATGGAATGTCCCATCGAACGCCCCCAAAAAAACAGCGGCAATGGTATTCCGGGAAAAAGAAAAAGCACACCATAAAAACCCAAGTTGTCGTTAACAAACGAACGGAGGAAATCATCTGCGTTGCGGAAGATTGTGGGAAAACGCACGATTTCAAATTGTACAAAGACACCCTCGGCGGACGAGTTCTTGCAAGCATAAAAGCGCAAATGGACAGCGGGTATCAGGGGATTGCGGAAATCCACAAGAACAGCGAGACGCCGAAAAAGAAACCGAAAGGTGGTGAACTCACCGGGGAAGAGAAGTTGGAAAACAGACGGATTTCTCGTGAACGAATACTGATCGAGAACATCAACGCGAAAATCAAAGTATTCAAAATTATGGCGAACAAGTACCGCAACCGCAGAAAACGCCATAGTTTACGCGCAAACCTTATCTGCGGAATGATCAACGCAGACGCTCGGATTTAGTTCCCGAGGATGTCTATTAAAATTGTTCAGTTTGGTAGTGTCGTCCTTACATTTAATAAATTCCAATACATCTGGGTGGGTTACAGGGAAGACGCCCATGTTGGCTCCCCGTCTCACTCCACCCTGTTTAACCGTTTCCGTAGCA
>Ga0099364_10007290_pt1 | contig 15840 bp, 19 predicted proteins | sample TergutTh196P3_FD_73070 | JGI IMG/M metagenome (GOLD analysis project Ga0099364, IMG submission 73070) | Microcerotermes parvus P3 segment gut microbial communities from Pointe-Noire, Republic of the Congo - Th196 P3 | ecosystem: Host-associated > Arthropoda: Insects > Digestive system > Gut ...
ACCCCAAGGAAATCGAGGACTTTCTCTACACCATGCCGGGTGTTAAAGACGTGCAGGTTGTCGGTATTAAGAGCAAGAGGTATGGTGAGGAAGCCGGGGCTTTTATTATTGGCAGACCTGATGTTACAATTACAGAAGAGGATGTAAAGGACTACTGCCGCGGCAAGATAAGCCGTTACAAGATCCCCAAATACGTTTTCTTTGTGGATTCCTTTCCGCTCACAGCAAGCGGCAAGATCCAAAAGTACAAACTTAGGGAAATGGGTGACAAAGTTGCAGAGGAAGCCGGTGCACCCTAATCAGCAACCCGCCGCTTGCGGTTAGTTGTTTCGATAAAGAATTGGAGGATAAGACAATGGAAAAATTTAGATTTGGTAAAACAAACTTAATGGTAAGCAGGGTTGCCTTTGGCGGCATCCCGATAATGAGGCTCAACACGGCGGAGGCTTCTGCCCTGGTAAGCAAGTCTCTCGACCTGGGATTAAACTTCATTGACACAGCCAACGGTTATGCAGACAGCGAAGAAAAAATAGGAGACGCAATAAAGGGAAGAAACAGGCAGGACATAATCATAGCCACAAAGTCCGGTGCAGGCGACAAGAAAACCTTTAACGAGCATCTGGACCTAAGCCTTAAGCGCCTGGGCGTAGACTATATAGACATCTACCAGCTCCACAATGCAGGTTCCACAGGCAAGGACAAGGTAGTACTGGCGGAAGGCGGCGCAATGGAAGGGCTGGAAGAAGCGGTAAAGGCAGGCAAGGTGCGCTTCCCCGCCTTCTCCGCCCACAGCATTCCCATCGCAATGGAACTAATGAAGACAGACCGCTTCGCCGCAGTGCAGATCCCCTTTAACTATATCGATGACCTTGCCGCAAAGGAGATTATTCCCCTTGCCAAGGAACTGGATATCGGCTTCATCGCCATGAAACCCATGGGCGGCGGACTTTTGGACGATGCAGGACTCGCCTTCCGCTACCTGGGACAGTTTGACAATGTGTTCCCCGACCCGGGAATCGAAAAGCTCGAAGAGATCAGCCAGATTATTGATATAGTGAACAGGAAAGAGCCATTCAGCGTAGACGACAAAAAAGAAGTGGAAAGGCAGAAAAAGGAGTTCGGCCCCGTCTGGTGCCACCGCTGCGATTACTGTCAGCCCTGCCCGCAGGGAATAGGCATTAACCCCATACTCTGTGCAAAGAGCGCCCTTAAGCGAATGCCATTGGACAGGGCAAAGGCCTTTGTTGAGGCATCCATGGAAAAGGGAAGGAGCTGCACAGAATGCAGGGAATGTGTTTCACGCTGCCCCTACGATCTGGACATACCAAACCTCATAAGGACACAGATCGCCTTCTGGGATTCACTCTCAGCATAAATAAAGAGCCCGTGCATGTGCACGGGCTTTTTTTTGTCAATATTTAGATAAAATTCCCAGGAGCCTCTCTTTATCGATGGTGCGTAAAAAACTCGCAAGCCTTGGCCCCTGCTCCTTACCAATCAAAGCCAGGTAGGCAGCCCTGAACAGCACCTTGCCTTCCATAGCCTGCTCTTCAGCAACCTTATAAATTGCCTGGGAGCAGGTCTTGTCGTCTGTGAAAGTATCGATGCAGCTTATTACATTGTCCCTTAGGGAACGCACTGCCTCTTTTTCGGCATCGTTAAGCTCAGCTGGAATTTCCTCACCGGCACTTCTCAACTTAAAGCGGAAGTCCTCCGGGGCGTAATTCTCCGCCCAGAACTTTGCACAGACTGCCCTGCTTCTTAATGCAGAAACTTGCTCAGCTGAAAGCTGTCCGGCAGCAAGCGAAGGAGCAGTCCCACCTTCCGATCTCTCGCCGGCAAGGGCAGTCAATGCCTTGTCAATATCTCCGTCGGCGATCTGGATCAGATTGCAAAGGTGGCGGAAAGGAACCTGGACAGGCACAGTGCTAAGGGGAAGAGTCCTGCCCTCGGCATCGGTCTTTACCTGGGAGAGTTCGTAAATACGTTTTTCCCTTAGATAGGTCTGCTCATCTTTTGCAGCTTCGAGTTTCAAAGCAATGCGCTCGCATTTATCGTAGTCTTCGTAAATCTTAATTACATCCAGGTCAAAAGAAATTGTGAATTCCGTATTGGGTTTGGTACCGACGAAGATATAACGGACAAGCTCCGGAGTGTAAACTTTAAGGAGTTCATCAAGATTGACAACATCACCCTTGGAACTGGACATCTTTCCGGACATCCCCTTTAGGCTGATAAAATCATACTTAAAGCTCGATGGAGCTTCCCAGGCGTAAATCTCCTTGCTTATGTCACGGGCTGTATCAAAGCTGCCGCCCGGGCTGTGATGCTCTTTCCCCGCAGGTTCAAAATCCACCTTCTCATGCTCCCACCTCATCGGCCAGTCCACCCGCCAGAGGAGCTTCACAACACTGGTTTCCCTTAGGTTGACAGTATCCTTATAACCGCAGGCATTACAGGTATAGGAAAGGAGGTTCAATTCCCCGTCCCAGTCATCAATCTGGGTTTCGTCCTTATTGCAAATTTTACAGAAAACGCTGACAGGCCACCATTCGCCCTGTATCTTATGTTCATCATCACGGAACTTGTTGAGGATCTTTTTTAACTCGCTGCGTTTTTCCAGGGCAAGCCGCATACCTTCGGCATATTCACTTGCTTTATACTTCGCGGCCTGGTAGAGGAAATCCGGTTTAATCCCAACACGGGGAAGAGCGTTCTCTATTTCTGCCTCGTTATGCCGGGCATAGCTTTCTTCCCTGCCATAAGGATCGGGCACTACGGTAATTGGACGGCGGAGATAATTTGAGAGCTCATCCTTATTGGGCATATTCTCCGGCACCTTGCGGAATACATCATAATCGTCCCAGGAGTAAATAAACCTGGCATTCTTCCCCATATCCCTGAGCGCCCGGACAACCAGCTCCACGGAGATAATCTCCCTGAAGTTTCCTATATGCACAGTCCCCGAAGGCGTAATCCCCGAAGCACAGGTGTAAAGATCCTTCTCGCCTTTCTCTCGGATCACTCTAAGTGCTGCTTCATCTGCCCAATGTGCCGGGCGTGTTCTTGTTGTGTTATTGTTCTGTTTCATTATTGTATCAATATAATAGAAAGGAGATAAAAATTATAGGGTAGGCTTGCACTGTATCGATCCAGTTCAGGTAACAAAGCTTATTCCTCTTGTAATTAAGAATATTGCCCATTTTAATATTTTACATTAAACTGGTATGATAGGGAGCCAGTATGGTTGTCGAATATCACGAGGCGGCATTTGCCCATCAAATAGCAGAAGCCGACATTGAGTGGGCACTAAGAACTATATTTTTTGAAAGACCAGCTTCTGACGGCAGCTGAAGGGGAGAAACATGGCAAAAAGACCGACTAACGAAGAGGCATGGGCACTACAAAAAATGTGGGAAGAAAACCCACCAGAACTCCTTGAAGGAATCGGTCCCCTGACACGAAGCCGTGAACTTTTAAGTCTTCTTGACGATGTAAGTGCCAGTTACATAATGACAATATCCGATCGCGAACGCAAAACCCCTTCACAAGTAGTAGGCGAAATGGTAAGAGGAAAAATAATGTTGCAAACCACCGGATGAGAGGCATATTCAGGTGAACATAGGCCTATTTCTCTACCCATTCAGTAATTTCAATCAACCTTCTTCGACAAATAAAACAAGAGCAGTAAACTTAACATCTGAAACAGAATGATATGCACAGCCGGCAGAAAAAAGCCGGCTGCTGTGCTTATTAATACAGGCAAGGTTGAGCTCATAACAACTATTTTCACCCTTTTACTAAATTCTATTTTTGTTGATGCCAGTCTGAAAATTCCGAGGAATATGGCAGACATTAGATAAAAAAAGAGCTGTAAAATAAGCAAAACAAAAAATGCAATTCCAAGCAGGGGAAGAAGGAATGACGTAATATACATATTGTACATTGCTATCATACTGAACACTTCGCCAAAGGAAAGCGGTGTTCTGTCGAGATTAAATAACTCAGGAAAAAATTCAATAGGGGCGGATAATACAATATTTGAATCGGCATACACTACAAAATCTGCAAACACATAAATTACAGGCTGATCCTGGCTTATTCTTTCCGACAGAAAGTTTCCCTGATTATGATGCAATATGACAGCATCTTCAAAGTTTTTGGAGAAAAATCTTGCATATAACTCATCGGGCTGTGTTCTTACCACAAAAGAAAATATTGGAATGTATAAAAGGCAAAACACCAGCAGAAAGTGAAGAACAACATAGCTCCGCTTTGTACTTATTGCTGATTCAAAGAAGAGCTGCGGCTTACCCAGGCAGAGAGAGGCAGTGTAAAGGTAGGTATTAATAGAAGAATTCATGCTATTTAATTAGTCGCCTTTCACTCTAAAAAAAATTATTCCAAACTTTAGACCATCAGTTTCTCTTTTACTGCTTCAACCACCCATGAATTAAGGCTCATACCTTTAGATTTTGCATTTATCGCAGCACGTGAATGGACTTCAGGTGGTACTCTTAAAACAAGTCTCCCCGATGCAGGTGTATCAGGTGTTTTACCCATACGTTCACAAAAGGAAATATATTCATCTATACTTTCTTTAAATGATTTTTGGAGTTCCTTAACACTTGTACCTTTAAAGGTAATAACATCCCTAAGACCCAGTATCTCACCATAGAAACATTTGGCATCATCGTCATATTCGATCTTTCCTGTATAACCCTTATAATTCATTGTAATTAACTCCTGCATTTTCTAAAAATCGCCTTACAGATTTTAAAGCACCCTTATCCGTTTCTTTATGCGGATGCGGTCTATGAAATACAGCGACCACATCATTCAAAACTATACATACCTTAGAACCACTCCCCTCTTCAATATAAGCACCACAAGATCTAAACAAACTTTCAATATCTGACCATATTATAGAACTCTTAATTGGATTATGGAAAATATCTTTTAATGTTTTTCTTTGTTTAGAGTTCACAATATGATGATATCATATACTGATACTAATTTGTCAAGGGGTAAGGCAGAGTTACTATAACAAAAAATAATGATATAATATTTCCATCATATCTTACAAAGCAAAGAGAGGAGAAGAACATGGGTAAAGGAATTGAATTTTTAAAAGAGGCAGGGGTGTATTTTATTGCCACCTGCGATAATGGTCAGCCACAGCTCCGCCCCTTTGGTTCCAATATGGAACATAAGGGCAGATTTTTTTTCAGCATGGGAAGGCAGAAAAATGTGTTTAAGCAGATAAGGGCAAACCCTAAAGTTTCCATCTCGGCAATAAAGCCCAACAATGACTGGATCAGAATTACAGGTGAGGCCATCCTGGATGAGGATGAAGAAGTGAGGACTTCACTGTTTGAACAGGCTCCTAGGCTTAAAGACATATACAAAGACAGGCTTCCTGAAGCAGCCTTTTTCTATTTAACAAAAGCAAGCTGTGAAATTATTGAAGGCGGCAAGAAACCTACGAAAGTAGATCTTTAACTTAGGCAGTCAGGTAGAGACTATTTCCCTACCCATTCGGTAATCCATATCTTCCAGGCTTCTTCGCGTGTAGGGATTTTCGTTTTTATCCATGTCCAACAATAACAAATGATGAGCCGCAGTTTTTCTTATACGATCTGGACATTTTCTAATCCTCCTTAGTGGAAAACTAGAAAATGTGATTCCTCCATTGTGTTTTTATCATTTCTTTATGCATACATTAATTTACCTTGTGGTACTTGAATCTCGCAACCCTAGATTCCTTTACTATGCAGAATAATCCAATCAGTAAGATTATCTTTTGTAATACTTCCATCAGCAAGTCCCCACCCAAGGGCTGCCAGTTCTTCATTTGTACATACAATCTCAATCCCATTTGCTTTAAGAAAGACAATCATGACAGTTACACCAATACGCTTATTTCCGTCAATAAAAGGATGGTTTTTGATTAAAGAATAAGTTAAATGAGCTGCTTTTTCTACCAATGTAGGATATAAATCAACACCGCCAAATGTTTGAAAAGTTGCATTTACTGACATATCAAGGAGATTTTCATCTCTTATTCCAGAGCTGCCGCCAATATGCCGTATCAACTCTGAATGGATGGTAACAACATTTTCTACTGAGGGTCGGACTATTTCCTTCACTTCGCTAATTCTTCCAGAGCGGAACGATATTTTTCGATAACTTCCGCAGTCATTGAGACAGCTGCTTCCTTTGAAAGGCTTGTGTATACTGTTTCTTCATCATTAACTGCAGATTTAAAAAAGAGTACAGCTTTCCCTACAGGAATCTCCGAAGGAACATCAACTGTCAACCGTCTATCAGCCGGAATATCTACCATTTGTGTTATGATCATATATTACTCCAATTGTATTCATATACCACAAAAAAGAGCAATTATCAACAAGGAAGCTCCCCAACCCAACTCCCCCAACTACTCCCCCTAATTCGCTCCTCGCATGGATAATCACCAATTATTTATTGACAAAATTACTGAAAAGAATTAACTTTTGCTGAAAGGAAAAAACTATGAACACAGCAACATTATCAAGCGATTTTGAATTAATATTCCCTACAGAAATAAGTCAATCTTTAGGTTTAAAAGCCGGTACTACCTTTGAAGTAATATCATATAAAAATCGGATTGAATTAATCCCAATAAAGCCGATGAAAGACTTAAAAGGCATTTTTAAAGGAATTGATACTACAATTAACAGAGTAGATGATAGACTATGAAAATGACTGAAGAAGAAGCACGAGAACTATCTGAATTATTGACCCGCATTGACCCAGAAATTGGACCTAATGGAACCGGTTATATAAGTATGCTGGAAGCCCGTCAGATGGGACTTGATAATTTGACAATTAACTATTTACTAACCAAAGCTTCTGAAGCTCATACAACCCCGGGTCAAATAATATGCGAAATGGTACGTGAACAGATGGAGAAAGTATCACATTTATAACATCAAAATTTTGCTTTTTAGAACTTTGTAATATCACTCCCCCCAACTACTCCCCCTTATTCGCACCGGAAGCAATACCTGCGATAAGGAATTTCTGGCAGAACATATACAGCACCGTAATGGGTATGGCAATTAACACTGCCCCGGCACAGAAGGCTGTAAAATCAGTTCGTCCTCCAGTTACTTCTCTTGCCATATCGTATAGTCCTATAGCCAAGGTGTTTATCTCATTTCTTGTAATTAAAAAACGAGGAAGCATAAAATCCATCCATGGCGACATAAAGGAAGTTAATGCAATAAATGATATAATTGGAACCGAAAGAGGCAGGATTATCTTTGTAAAAACCTGAAGCTTGGTCGCGCCGTCTATATAGGCAGCTTCGTCCAGGGATTTTGGAAGGTTCAATAAATTTCCCCTTACAAGCCAGACATTAAACGGAATAGTGTTTGCAACATATATAATAACAAGCATGTTCAGGTTATTAAGCATATTAAAGTTAAGCGCAATCATATAAAGAGCAGTTAGACCCATAAAACTTGGGAAAGTTCTAAGTACCATGACAGTTAACAGCCCTGCTTTTCTTCCCACAAATTTAAATCTTGCAAAAATAAAAGCTGTCAAAGTATTAAGCAAAACAGCAAAAAACATTGTCAACATGGCAACATAACCGGTATTTAAAAACCATTGTACATATCGTGTGTCTCTTATAAGTCTTATATAATTATTAAAAGTAGGGTTTTGGGGTATCATATTAGCTCTGGCAATACCGTTTATTGGATTTAATGAAGAGCTTATTACCCATAATAAAGGATAAACTACAAAAACCACCATAACTATTAATTCAATGTAAATCAATGACCGAGTTAGGATTGTTTTAATTAAGGACAGTTTGTTTCTTTTTCCGCTCATTTAACTAATCCTCCTTAAAAGCACGGGTTCTCATTAAATTTATTGCAGTAATAGCAGCAATAACTATGAAAATCAATATAGAAATGGCGGATGCATAATTATACATTCGTTGATCTAGGGTAAGTTTAAATATCCAGGTAATTAACAAATCTGTTGTACCTGCCATTTGGTAGCTAGGGTTAATAGGTCCTCCTTCCGTTATAAAAAATATGGTACCAAAACTGTTAAAATTACCTGTTATACCCATAACTACCAGTGGTGCAGTTGCAGTAAGAATGGTTGGCATGGAGATATACCTAAATTTATGCCAGCTATTCCCTCCATCGATTTCAACAGCTTCGTATAACTCAGGAGAAATCGAAGTCATTACGCCTGATATTAAAGCCATATAAAAAGGAAAACTCAGCCACATATTTATTAGTATTAAAATAGTTCTTGCCCAGAAAGTATTGCTCAAAAATGGAATCGCTTCATTGATAATGCCTGAATTCATTAAAAGCTGATTAAAAGCACCTTCCCTGTGAAACATGGTTCTGAATATTAAGAGAGATACCATTGTTGGAACAGCCCAGGGCAGAATAAGGATACTGCGCCACATGGCTTTAAAACGAATACCCTTGGCATTTATTAATACTGCCTGTAAAAGCCCTAGCCCGTAAGCCGTGAGGGTGGAAACAAAAGCCCAGGCAATAGTCCAGGTAAGGACTCTTAAAAAAGTAGAGCTCCAGATGGGAATATTCATTATATCGGAGAATGTCTTAAAACCTACCCATTCCATTATAAAACGCGGTGGAATGGCATTACGGTTATAATTAGTAAATGCAACAGCAACAGAAAACAATACTGGTATTACAGAGAAAAAAAGCACAAGGATGGTACCCGGGGTGATCATAATGTACTCAAATGATCTTTCCCATAGGTTCTTGACATATTGTACACTGCTTACTTTTTCTCCCTGCTCAATAGCCAATCGGGATCTATAAGCATCCCTTATATTCCAAATCCAGACCAGAGTAAAGAGGAGGAGTACTATTGTAGAAATAATACCGCCGATCATCAGCAAAATGGAGTGATCATAAACAAGGGTGGTGGAGCCTAATCTGGGAATTTCACCCAATGTAATTAGACCCCATAACCCTTTGGAAAAATAACCGCAGTTACGAAATGCTGGCTCTGCTACACCCATAAAAACATTAAGTGTACCTGTTGAAAGCTCTACAAAGACAAAAATACATTGTATGAAGAAAAACACTAGCCCCTTTAGCTTTTGTTTATTTATGATTTGCCCGCTGCCCCAAATTAAAGCCGAACACAAGGCTGCGATTATTTTCATATTATCCACCCTTGTAAAAAATTCATTGAACCTATGGTACTAATCAAAAATAGAACGGCCAGTAACATTAATCAGAGTTTCATAGGAGTCCATTGCTCTTGCCTGTGCTTCCGGAATAGTAAGCTGTCCATCCCATGTAAACATTGTTGTCTCACCCATAATCGTTAAAAAAGCACTCATTTCCGGTATTATAGGCATGGGAACGGTATAAGGGGTTTGTTGTAATATACCCAAAGCGTATTCATCATCGGCTAGTCCGGGGATACCAGAAATATCTTTTAATGCAGTAATTGTATTACCCAATGTGTAATAAATATAAGCTGCTTCTTCAGAAGCCATAAATTCTGCAAAAGCAAAAGCGGCTTCAAAATTTCTGGAGTAACTGGAAACGACTGCTAATTGTACACCAGAGAAGCAAACTGGCTGAACACCGTTTATAGTCGGGAACCTTGTTATGCCAAAATTAATCCCAGAATTAATAATATTTGTTATATCCCATGGTCCGGTAATAAGAAATGGAGCATCACCCCTCATAAAAGCATTAGTTCCGGCACTTCCGCTTCTTGCATCAGCTGCAGGTATATTTTGTACTTGGCGGAGAGAGTTATAAAACGCTAGACCTCGTGCCATTGCAGAGCTGTCAAAACCCGGATTCCTATAATCGTCCATAGTCGAACCAAAAACACTAAAACCAAAAGGAGTGAAAAATAAATAATTAGCATAGGCATTGCCTACCCTAAAACGTAAAGCATATCTATCATTAGCAGAGTCATTCCAGGTTCTTGAAAATTCTATTATTTCTTCAAAAGATGATGGAGGGCTGCTTACAAGGTCTTTGTTATAAAAAAAACCAATATTCTCAGTCTGGTAAGGTACTCCATATAAGATTCCGTCTCTTGTTATTGTTGCCATTGCAGTTTCTTGAATCCTCCCTTGAAGCCTTGTATGTATACTTGCTGGAAAGGGTTCCAGTATACCATCTTCAAAGGCAAGGGAGCTCTGATCATGTGGAATAGAAAAAACATCAGGTCCTGCTCCAGCAGGTCCAGCAAGAGTAATCATATTCCGGGCATCAAGTCCAACACGTTCAAACTCAAAAATAACATTGGGATGTATTGCGTTAAATGCATCCATTAAAGCTTCGGCAATGTCCTCATAACCAAACCAAAAGACCAGAGTGCCGCTTAAGCCTTCCCCGCCAGCACTGCTTGAGCTTTGTCTGCTCCCAGCAGCTGTAAATACCAGCAATGATACCAGTATAATAATAATTGCAAATACAGATAGCTTTTTCATCATAATTCTCCTTAAAATTTTTTTCGTATACCAAAATGTCATTAATCAAAAATTGATTTACCAGTAATATTAATTAGGACTTCATAAGAATCCATGGCTCTTGCCTGCGCTTGAGGAATAGTAAGCTGCCCTTCCCATACAAATTCTAATGTCTCACCCATAACAACAAAGAAAGGACTCATTTCAGAAAGAACCGGCATGGGAACAGTATAAGGTGTTTGTTGCAATATACCTCTTATATATTCATCATCAGCAAGTCCAGGGATACGGGAAATATCAGCAAGAGTTGTAATATTATTCCCCACTGAATAGTATATATAAGCAGCTTCTTCGGAAGCCATAAATTCAGCGAATGCAAATGCAGCCTCAAAATTCTTTGAATAACTTGAGACCACGGCTAATTGCACACCAGAGAAAGCTACAGGCTGAACACCGTTAATTGTCGGAAATCTTGTTATGCCAAAATTCACCCCGGAATTAATAATATTTGTTATATCCCATGGTCCTGAAATAAGAAAAGGAGCATCACCTCTCATGAAAGCATTAGTTGCAGGACCTCCAGCACTAGTATCGGCTGCAGGCATATTTTGTACCTGCCTAAGAGAATTATGAAAAGCAAGGCCTTGTGCCATTGCAGAGCTGTCAAAGCCCGGGTTTCTATAATCGTCCATAGTGGGACCGAAAACACTAAAACCAAAAGGAGTGAAAAACATATAGTTGAAATAAGGATTATCTACCGGCCAGCGTAATGCATACCTCCCATTTGCCGGGTCATTCCATGTTCTTGAAAACTCAATAATTTCTTCAAAAGATGAAGGAGGATGACTTACAATGTCCCTGTTATAAAAAAAAGCAATATTATCAGTTTGAAATGGTATTCCATATATGATCCCATCTCTTATTATAGTTTCCATGGCAGCTTCATTAATCCGCCCTTGAAGTCTTGCATGTATACTTGCAGGTATAGGCTCTAATATGCCATCTTCTAAAGCCATGGAACTTTGATCATGAGGAATAGCAAAAACATCAGGTCCTGTTCCTGCAGGTCCGGCAAGGGTAGCCATAGGCCGTGCACTGGATCCAACACGCTCGAATTCGAAAACAACATTGGGATGTATTGCATTAAATGCTTCCATCAATGCCTCAGCAACAGGAATATTACCAAACCAGAAAACCAGTGTACCGCTTAGACCATCAGAACTATCACCTGTCTGACCTGTGCTGCTTCTGTTTTGGCAGGCACCAAGCAAAATAGTTAAAACTAAAAAAACCAAAAACAACTTTTTCATATCTTTCTCCTCATTTATTTTACGCATAACGCCATATTTACAAGCGATATGTTAATCACTATAATTAATTGCCCTCTCAAACCTTTCCGTATTCCCGTTTACGATTAATTCCTCCGGGAAGCCTATCTCTTCCAGCATTGCCAGAGCCTTAGGGAAAACACCGATTTGTCCAAAGCTATGAGCATCACTGCCTACGGCTATCATGGTACCAACTTTAGCACAGCGGATCATAATTTCCCTGGCTCTCTGGTCTACATGCCACCCAAGTTTCGCCTCGTTTAATTCGATGGCCTTGCCCATTGCCTTTGCCGCTTTCACCACCTCATCTATATCAAAAGCATGATGATAAATATGTGCCAGAATAAAAACTTTTGGATGACTCATTGCATTTATATACATTGCAGTGCCTTCATTTTCGGTAGGCACACTGGGGTATTCTTTTAAACTATGAACACCGGCAATGGCATAATCTAACCCATTTAAGAATAATTTCGTTAATACATCGCCATCACCGTTTTGAATATAGGAAACGCTGCCATCGTCTATGGCATCCTGCCCAAAGAGACTGCCGTCCTTACTGTCAATACAAATCTCCACACTGCGGTACAGTTTCACACCTTTTCTTATGCGGGGTAAAGAAACCTGACTTTGCACATAGCTGTAATTAGTAAAAAGTGTATTTACATCGATCTTGCTGCCATTTATCTGGGTAAACATTCTCCCCATATGATCTGTTACGCCAAAGCCTTCAAGTCCTGCCTCCGCAGCTTCATCCCAAAGTTCCTTATACGTTAAGAAGGCATGACGCGAAAATATCGTATGAGCATGTGTATCAATTGCTATTTTATACATAAGCCCTCTTCCTGCTCCTTAATATTTATGAATGCTTCAAAGCTCTGTATATCTCTGTTTACAATAAGTTCCAACGGAAAAGAAATTTCCTCCAGTATTGCCAGGGTAGAAGAAAATATATCTGAATTAAAACGATCAAAGGCATGGGAATCACTTCCTATGGAAATCAATGTACCTGTTTCTGCACAATGGCTTGCTATCTTCCTTACCTCATCAGGTGTTTTAAGGGAATCCCCTTCGTTTATTTCTATTGTCTTTCCCAGTTCCTTAACAGCCTTGGCAACTTCGCTTAATTCGTAGGGTATTCCTCCCCTTCCAATATGCCCCAGTATGGAAATCCTGGGATGCTTTATTGCATTTATATACATATTTGTGCCTTCGCTTGCCGTGATATTCAGAATTCCTTCGTCCATAGTATAATGATGGGCACTTGCAATGGCATAATCGAGCTGGCTTAGAATCAAATAATCTAGAGTCCCGTCAAAATCAAAAAAATCATTTTCAATATCACTGCCCCAAAGGCTTCCGTCCTTATTTGCAATGTCAATTTCTGCACCGCGGTATAGTTTAACTCCATATTTTTCACGCTTAATAAGTTTTTGGCATAAAAAATAAGAGTTGTATAAAATAAACCTTTCGGCATCAGTTTTACCGCTTGGATCGTTATGTATATGGCCTGTAACACCAATACCTTTTAAACCTATCTCCGCTCCTCTTTTCCAAAATTGTCCAAAAGTACATTGTGCATGATCAGAAAATGTAGAGGTATGAACATGGGTATCAATCGGAATCTTATACATTCAATCCCCCAAATAAGCCAATATGAAAGCCGCCTGCTTTAATCGACGTTCTGTCCCCGGCACATTCTGCCAGAGATGACAGTAGAGTTAATCCATTAGACGCTATCTTAATGTCTTTTTTACCATTGTTAAAAACACCGGTCACTTTATTGCACTTGTATTTTTTTACAAGTTTTATTATGCTCTTTTCCTTATCCACTTCCCATTCGGCATTTGCAAAGGAAATAAGTTCAGAATACTTCCGCCTGAACGCAACCAGCATGGAAGTAAATCTGTACATATCCCTGTCCCACTTATCCTCGTCCCATTCCATGCAAAAGCGGCAGCCCGGGTCTTCGCCTCCTGTCATGCCAATTTCGGTGCCGTAATATATGCAAGGGGAGCCTGTAAGCATAAACATAAAAGCCAGGGAAGACTTAACCTTGTTTTTGTCCCCCTTTGCAAGAGTCATTAACCTGGGAGTATCATGGGAATCCAGTAAATTAAACATCACCTCGTTAGTCTGGTTTGGATAGCGCATTAACTGGTGATTAATTGCACCTGCCATTTTTTTGGCATCTATATAATTATTGATAAAATAGTCGCGGATGGATTCTGTTAATGGATAATTCATTACTCCATGAAACTCATTCCCCAGAAGCCAGGGCTGGGCTGAATGCCAAATTTCTCCCACTATATAAATATCGCTTTTTATTGCACTTACTTCCCTATGAAACTTTTTCCAAAAATGATGATCCACTTCCCCTGCCACATCCAGCCGCCAGCTGTCTATGTCAAAATTTTCCGTCCAGTACCTTGCCGCACTTAAAAGATACTCCTGTACTTCGGGGTTAGATGTATTTAACTTGGGCATATGAGGGGTAAAACCAAATGAAGCATAACTAAGATTCTCCGCCTCATCCACCCTGTCTATGCTGTTATACGTAACAGGGAACTTGTAAATATGAAACCAGGAAGCGTATCTGGACTCTGCTCCCTTTTCCACAACATCAAGCCATTCTTTGGAGGTATCCCCAATATGGTTGAACACAGCATCCAGCATTATTTTAATGCCCCGTTTATGACATTCGTCCACCAGTTTTTTGAGGGTTTCCTTGGTCCCAAAGGCAGGGTCAACCTCAAAATAATCGGTAGTGTCGTACTTATGATTGCTTGGAGATTTGAATATCGGACAGAGGTATATCCCGTTAAAGCCAAGTTTTTCAATATGGCTTAATTTGTCAATAATTCCCTGGAGGTCTCCGCCAAAGAAATCATAATGATCAGGCTCCTTGCTCCCCCATTCAAAAGTGCCGGGAGGGTCGTTTGATTTATCTCCATTCCAGAAACGCTCTGGGAAAATCTGATACCACACAGTCTTTTTCACCCAGTCCGGTGTTTTCACCATATCCGCCTCATGAAAATATGGAAATCTAAAAAAATAATTATGATTGGAAATAAAAGGCCTCTCCACAGGGTATATTCCATAATCGCAGTAAAATTTTTCTTCCCCGTCATTACCCTTCAAATAAAACGCATAACAAAGCCTCTTGTCATCCTCGCCGGTTTCTATCTGCCAATAATCATTTACATCGGTACTTGTAATTATTTTCATGGAACGTTTTTTATCAAAAATCTCTTTATACCATTCACCCCACAGCTTAAAGGGATCAATCTGCACAAGAAACACTTCCCGTACATCATCTTTTGCCGTCATTAACCTTATATGCAGCTTTTCAGGAGTATTTAAATATGCAAATTCGCACTTGCTTCTGTGGTAAATCGCCGCTGTATTCATTTTTTCTCCAAATTAATGCAATTTAGGAATACGTTTTACTATAATTACCCTTGCATTATTACAAAAAAACCTTTATAATTAACTTATAATAGGCTATATTGACAAGATTAAGCCCATTTTGCTATGATGTCAATAAAGTTTATGAAGAATTTTTAATTATTTTGGGAAAACGCTTTACTTTAATATCAATATGGAATATAATTTAATGAAGGGTATTATCATACCCTTCGATAACCGTCGTCGCCTCAGTCATGTGCAAACTACGCTTGCCCGCGACATTCGGCTCCTAGGTTATTAAACAAACTGGAGGAATATATGCCAGCATTGGACATGCCTTTAAACGAACTGCAAAATTACAGAGGTTCCAGCCCCCTACCCAGGGATTTTGATCAATACTGGGACAAAGCCATAAGTGAACTGGACAAGGCAGGAACTGCATATACTCTGGAACCTTCGGAATTCAGTGCGGAAGGTGTAGAATGTTCATACCTTTATTTTAAGGGTGTGGGCGGAGCAAGGGTCTGCGGCAAGTTTCTGCGTCCCTTAAAAACCACCGGTAAAATCCCCGCCATTGTCATGTTCCACGGCTATTCCGGCCACTCAGGGGACTGGCTG
>Ga0099364_10007291_pt1 | contig 15834 bp, 16 predicted proteins | sample TergutTh196P3_FD_73070 | JGI IMG/M metagenome (GOLD analysis project Ga0099364, IMG submission 73070) | Microcerotermes parvus P3 segment gut microbial communities from Pointe-Noire, Republic of the Congo - Th196 P3 | ecosystem: Host-associated > Arthropoda: Insects > Digestive system > Gut ...
CACCAAAGACAAACTCAAACTCGCTACCGAAAACCACATGAACATGCTCACCCAACACCCTGATCGCGTCCAATCTTATTTCAATGATCCTAAAACCAAATATGCCGCATAATATTCAATACTTAATAGCCGGGTGAATAACCGGGAAACGCATATCTTCCGTCTCAAGCAACAGCGATATATATCGCCATCTGATCTTTAATGCCGATCCTGACACAGGCCAGTTCTTTTGGCTGACTGCAAAACACATAGAGCGCTATAGCGCCGATGGCCGCCGCCTGCTACCCAACATCTTAACCAAAGGAACCGTCGTTAGTTATACGACTCGTAATGGCAGGCTGGCGGCACTGTATGAGGACGGCAATGTGCAGGTTTGGCAGTTGGAACCTCGCGGCGAGTCGAAGACTTATAAGCTGGACTTGGCGCCTTTTGGTGATGGAAATTGGTTCGCAGAGGAGTTTTCTGCGGATGGCCGCTATTTGCGGGTTGCTTTCCCAGACCCCAGCGGTGGGCACTACCTAACTCCGTATAGAACCTACCGCCTTAGTTCAGGAGAACCGATTGGCGACTGGGCGCTACCTTCTTCACTCTTCCCCGCTCACGCCAATCGCGGCGTTGTCGCGGACACTCGCCCGCACCGTCTCGCCGTCTGGGATTACGACAAGGGCGAGATCATCGCCCGTCTGCCGCGCCAGCGCAGTCGGAACAATGACGGCGCATATCACCCGCTACGAGCCGCCATAAGCGATGACGGACGCTTGTTAGCCAGCGCCTCATACGACGGTCTGATTAGAGTCTGGGATATTGACGCGCATAAAATGATTGGTGAAGGGCGCGTTGGCGGCGCAGTAACGGCTATCGTCTTCGATACGGCAGGCGAACGACTCGCGGCAGGAAGGGCGGACGGGCAGATCATTGTCTTTCAAATTCCCGCGCCAAAATGAATATACTTGACTTACAACGCTCCCTTACGTCATTGCGAGGAGCGAAGCGACAAAGCTATCCAGAAGCCCACGACTGGATTGCTTCGCTATCGCTCGCAATGACGGGTTGGGAAATTGGCTGTACGGGATAATCGTGGTTTCCGTAACTTTAGTAACACCGCCCCAACCATTCACTCAACCACTACCCACCCGAAAGGAACCTCCCATGAAAAAAATCGAGGCCATCATCAAACCCTTCAAGCTCGATGATGTGCGCGAAGCCATTTCCGCCTTCGGAATCACGGGCCTGACCGTTACCGAAGTCAAGGGTTTCGGTCGCCAGAAAGGGCATACCGAGCTTTACAGGGGCGCGGAATATGTCGTGGATTTTTTGCCCAAGCTCAAAATCGAAACCGTCGTGGTGGATGAAATCGTAGACGCGGTCGTCGACGCCATCGTCAAAACCGCCTGCACCGGCAAGATCGGCGACGGCAAAATCTTCATCTCGTCCGTGGAACAGGCCATCCGCATCCGTACCGGAGAAATAGGGGAAAGCGCGGTTTGAGCGCCGATTTGATGCTTGACGTAGAGAAAAAATTTCCCTAGACTGCTTGACATGGGGAAGGTTTACAGCGGCAATAGCTGGCTAATCCGCGTGCAAGGCAACGAGCATACGCCTGTTCACGTCCATGTGATCTGCCCGGAAGGAAAGGCAGCCGTGTATCTCGACGGACTGGTTATCAACAGCGGCGTTCCGGCAGCCACGCTCAAACGCGCAGAAGACTGGATCGCCAGGCATCATTGCCTGATACGCCAGGAATGGATACGGATGAATAACCCCGCAACAAGAGGTGAGTCATGAGCAAGCAACAGGTCAACAGAATTGAATCTGTCCGTCCGCTGGAAGGAATGGTTCTGGAAGCCGTCTATAGCGGTGGGCATGTAATACGTGTAGATATGTCGGCTGTCGCGGAGCGGTTCAGGGTATTTGCGCCGCTGCTGGAAAAAGCTATGTTTCTGCAGGTTGCCGTAACTGATTGGGGGCATAGCATCGCCTGGTCCGACGACGCCACCATTGACGCCGACCGTCTGATGGAAATGGCGCTGGAACAGTCCGGGCGTGCCGATACCCTGGAATTTCGCCGCTGGCAGGAGCGCCACAGGCTATCGCTTGCGGCGGCGGCTATGGCCATCGGATTGTCGCGCCGCACGGTCAGCCAATATCGTACCGGGGCGCGTCCTGTTCCGCGCACGGTGGCGCTGGCCTGTAAAGGATGGGAAGCTGAACGGCAAAAAGCGCGCGCATTAACGAAACCACTCTAACCCCGCCGCCCTGCCATGACCCACCTTCCCGCCGAACCGCGCATTCTATTGGTCAAGACTTCCTCAATGGGAGATGTCATCCATAATCTGCCGGTGGCAAGCGACATCCTTGCCAACTTTCCGGGCGCAAGAATTGATTGGGCGGTGGAAGAATCCTTTGCCGACATCCCCCGCCTGCATCCCGGCGTGCACGATATTCTCCCGCTTGCCTTCCGCCGCTGGAAAAAGCGCCTCTTTTCTCCGACAACCTGGCGGGAAATCAAGGCAACACGCGCCATGTTCGCCGCACGGGAGTATGACTTTATATTGGACACTCAGGGACTCGTCAAAAGCGCCTGGATTACGCGCTGGGCAAAGGGAAAAAAAATCGGCTTTGCCGCCGATTCCGCCCGTGAACCGCTGGCGGCTCGCTTTTATAACCTTCGCCTATCCGTCCCAAAAAACCTGCATGCCATCACACGTAACCGTCGTCTGGCTGCGGCGGCTTTTGGCTACGACCTGCCTGAAGACGGCCCGGATTACGGCCTCACTTTGCCGCTTCAGGAAAGCAGCGACTCCGTGGTCTTTCTCACCGCTTCCAGCCTTGAGGCCAAGCTCTGGCCGGAAACGCGCTGGATCAATCTGGGGCGTGCGCTTTCCCTCCGTGACCTGATCGTGCTCCTGCCCGGCGGTTCTCCAATCGAGCGGCGGCGGGCAGAGCATATCGCGGGACAAATCCCCGGCGCGCAGGCTATCCCACCAATGCGCCTTGCCGATCTCGCCAGCCTGCTTGCCAACGCCCGCTTTGCCGTCGGCGTTGATACCGGCCTTTCTCATCTCGCGGCAGCGGCGGGAGTGCCTACCCTCGTTCTCCATACCATCACCGCCCCGGAACGCACCGGCGTATTTTGTCGGCAATGGCACCAAAATCTGGGCGGGAAAAATCAGACCCCGGATGTAGAGGTGGCGCTGACCGCGCTGGCCCAATTTTTACCTGCTGCCCAATCATGATGCCCCGTCTTTTCTATATCATTCTTGTTAATCTGGCAGTGCCGTTTATCCTGCTTCGCCTCTTTTGGCGCGGAAGAAAAGAGCCCGGCTACAAACAAAAATGGTGGGAACGCTTTGCCTTCTATCGCTCGCCCTGCCTTCGCCCATCAAAAACGCCCATCATCTGGCTACATGCCGTCTCCGTCGGCGAAACCCATGCCGCCAAACCCCTGATTGACGCGCTCCTCGAACGTTACCCAGATCACCATCTCCTGCTCACCTCCACAACGGCCACCGGATATGCAACCGTGCAGGAACTCTATAAACACGAGCCACGCATCCTGCAAACCTGGATGCCTTATGATCTGCCCTGCGCGTCCTGGCGTTTTTTCCGGCGTTTTAAGCCGCAACTCTGCATTATGCTGGAGACGGAAATCTGGCCGAACCTGCTTGCCGAGGCTGCCCGCAACAAAATTCCGGTAATGCTGGCAAACGCCCGCCTCTCACGCCAGTCTGCCCGCGCCTACGCTCGAATTATGCCTTTGATTCGTCCGGCACTGGCAAACCTTGCCGCCGTTGCCGCGCAAAGCGAGGCAGACGCCAACCGGCTCGCCATTCTCGGCGCGCCGCGCATCAGCGTTTGCGGCAACCTGAAATTCGACACACGTCTCGCCCCTACCCTGCTACAACTGGGAGAAGACTGGAAAAAGGCGCTGAATCGCCCCATCTGGCTTGCCGCCAGCACCCGCGAAGGCGAAGAGGCGTTATTGCTCGACCTGCAAAGAAAACTTTGCCAAAGCCCAATCCGCCCTCTTCTCGTCCTTGTTCCCCGCCACCCACAACGCTTTGACGCCGTAGCCCACTTGCTCGCCCGGCATGATTTTGTCTTTTCTCGCCGCTCGCAGGGTTTGCCGGACAGAGACGCCGAAGTCTGGCTGGGCGACAGCATGGGGGAAATGCCCGCCTACTACCGTCTGGCGGACCTTGCTTTTATCGGCGGCAGTCTTCTACCCCTGGGCGGACAAAATCTGATCGAAGCCGCCGCCGCCGCCTGCCCGGTTTTGATTGGCCCGCACACTTTCAATTTCGCGCAGGCCACTCTCGACGCCATTGCAACCGGCGCTGCCAGACGTGTGCAAAATGCAGCGGAATTGGGCGAAGAAATAACCGAACTGCTTGTTAACCCCACAGAGCTTCAAGCCATGCGTGAATCCGCCCTCGCCTTTGCCGAAAAACATCGCGGCGCAACCGGGCGAACCATGTGTATTCTGGAAAAGCTGCTCAGTACATCACCCGCCCCAGCCGCTTCCAGGCAACGAGCGCAAGGGAAGCATCCGGCAGGGGAAGATGAAGCATGACGATACGGCGCTCTGTTTCGGGCAGCGACAATTCCCTATAAATATCCGCGTCGTCAAAGCCGATGGCCTCGGCCTCGGCGCGGGAATTGGCGTAGACAATACGCGTAATTCTTGCCCAATAGGCCGCCGCAAGGCACATCGGGCAAGGTTCGGAAGAGGCGTAGAGGGTAGCATTTACCAGATGAAAAGCGCGTGTCTTTCGGCAAGCGGCGCGAATCGCCTCAATTTCAGCATGCGCACTGGGATCATGGCTTGCCAATACCCGGTTTTTGCCTTCGGCAAGTATTTCTCCGTCCCGCGCAATGACTGCGCCAAACGGCCCGCCTTCAGGGTTTGCCAGGTCTTCCCTGCTGTTTTCCGCCGCCAGTTCAAGCGCCCGACGCAGCAAGCGCTGGTCATTTGCCGTTATTTCCGCCATGTCTCAATCCCGCGTGTTACTGTTTGCGGCAAAAGCTGCCAATTCAACACGCGGCAGAGGTTGCCAGTTTTCCTGCCGATATTCGGCTTCCACATTGGTAAAGATGCCGCCGCGCACGTAAAATTTCGCGGTCAGACGCATGAAGCGAGGCGAAAGCGCCGAAACCAGATCATCCAGAATCCGATTTGTTACCGCCTCATGAAAAGCGCCCTGATTGCGATATGACCAGATATAGAGCTTCAGGCTCTTTAACTCCACACATAGACGATCCGGGATGTAATCCAGTATCAGGGTGGCAAAATCAGGCTGGCCGGTTTTGGGGCAGAGACAGGTGAATTCCGGAATCTGCATATGGATGTGAAAGTCCCGCTCCGGTTTCGGATTTGGAAAAGTCTCCAGCGTATCAGTGGGTTGGGTCGTCATGGTGTTTCAGGAGTGTTATTTCGGGTGGCTCTGCGGGTGGCTCATATCTTCCAGGTAAGCGACATCATCATGCTGGCGCTGGTTTTCCAGATGGCGACGATACACCAGATAGGTAACTGCGCTCACACACAAGCCAAACAAGGCGATGATCCAGGAAATGGGCATGTCCATTTTTATCATCAAATAGTACAGCCCGGTCATGAAAAGAATGGAGAGATTTTCGTTGAAATTTTGGACGGCTATGGAGTGACCCGCGCCCATCAGGATGTGTCCCCGGTGTTGCAGCAGCGCGTTCATGGGCACAACAAAGAAACCGGAAAGGCCGCCGATCAGGATGAGGAGCACAATCGCCACGTTACGCTCATGCACGAAATTCATGCAGCACACGACAATGCCCAGAGCGACGCCAATCGGCAGTACGCGCACGGATTTTTTCAGGCTGACCATCCGTGCCGCCAGTATCGCTCCAGCCGCCACGCCAATCGCTACCACCCCCTGCAACATTGAGGAAGAAGAAAGCTCCATCTCCAGCCTGACTTCCGCCCAATTGATAACGATGAATTGCAGGGTCGCCGCCGCGCCCCAGAGCATAGTGGTCACGGCAAGAGAAACCTGCCCCAGGCGGTCGCGCCAGAGCAAAGCGACACAATGATGGAATTCGTGTATCAGGTAAAGCGGATTTTTCTTTAACGGCTTGTGCGCGACGCCGGTATCCGGGACATAGAGGTTGATGAGCGCCGCGACAAGGTAAATCAGACCTATCGCAAAAACCACGATTTCGCCGGGTGTAACGTCTATCGGCAGTTCCAAAGACTGCAACTTTTGCGTGATTTCCGGGCTGACCAGCATTCCGCCCAACACTACGCCGAAGACGATCGCGCCTACAGTCAGCCCTTCAATCCAGCCATTGGCGACGACGAGCAGGCGATGTGGCAGGTATTCCGTCAGAATGCCGTATTTGGCGGGCGAATAAGCTGCCGCGCCCAAGCCTACAACCGCATAGGCAAAAAGCGGGGGGACGCCAAAAAACATCATCGCGCAGCCTATGATCTTGATATTGTTGCTGATGAACATCACCCGCCACTTCGGCATGGAATCCGCAAACGCGCCCACGAACGCCGCCAGACCGACATAGGAAAAGGTAAAAAAGGTTTTCAGGAGCGGCTCATACTCGCTGGGAGCCTGCAAATCGCGTAACGCGGCAATCGCCACTATCAGGAGGGCGTTGTCAGCCAGCGCGGAAAAAAACTGCGCGGCCATTATGATGTAGAAACCGAAAGGCAAAATGAGTCCTGTCTCTTGTCTTTTGACAGGCCGACGCTGCAACGCCTGCCTGAATTTTCCTGAAAGTGGCGATTATAGGAGCCTGAACAGAAAAAAAGCGCACCGGAAGCAAATACTTACAACTCATTTACCATCTCTGACAAACATTTGCCCGAAAAAGACGTATAAAGTAAGTATCAGCGTTTTTTGACCGCGCGTCTCAAAGAATCTCTAACCTTCAGGTTGGGGTGACTCGCCGATTTTCTTATGGAGGCTATCATGCGCTACCCATTACTGCTCATCCTGCTCGTTTCTGCCTTCGTCAGCACAGGCGTAATGGCAGCGCCGCCCCGCCATTCCGGGCCTCCGCCCGGGCCTCGCTATTCCCAGCCGCAGCGCCCGCCGGCTGCTCGCTCCGCGCCGCCCGCTGTTCGTCATACGCCGCCTGCCGCTCGTTATGCGCCGAATAACGCGGTTCGCCGCACCCCGAATGCTGCCGCACGTCCTGCACCAGCCTATCGCTACGGTTCGCCGAATACTGCCGCCCGCCCTGCGCCCGCTTATCGCTACGGTTACGCGCCGAATGTCGTTGTTCGTCCCGCGCCAATCGTTCGCCCTGCGCCCGCTGTCCGCTACGGTTACGGTTACGCGCCCGCCTATCGCTACGGCTACGCGCCCCGCTACGCGCCAGGCGTCGCCGTTCATGTCGCGCCACGCGCCCGTTACAGGTCTTCCTTCCATTTTTACTACGGCATCCCGCTCATTTACCCGTTTGTCTATTATTCAACGGCCTACCCGGTAGGCTATCCGGTTTACGCGCCCTATGTCCCCTATGCGCCTGCGGTTCCCTACTACACGGTTCCAGAAGACGCGATAGAGGTCGTGCCGGAAGAAGAAGACGAGGAAAGCAGGGAGGCCGACCGCATTGCCGCGCTGGTCGTCGGAACGGTACTCGGCGGCGTGATCGGACACCAGTTTGGAAGCGGCAGCGGCAAGACTGCCGCAACAATCGGCGGCGCAGTGGCAGGCGGACTTATCGCCGACCAGATAGCGCGCTAAAAATTCCCTGTGCGCCGCCGTATGGGCGCGATAAATCGCGCCCGTACATGATGTATTCCGCAAGGCGGTACGAGCGATCCTGCAAAACCCCTCTCCCGGCCTTCGGCCACCCTCTCCCGCAAGCGGGAGAGGGGAGAAACAATTTTTTGCCGTCTGCAAGACCTGCCGTCTGCAATACTTGCCGTCTGCAAGACCGATTTATCGCGCCCCTGCGAATGCTGTGTTTCGTGAATGGCGCGTTTATTTTTCCAGACGGTATCTGGCCGAAGCGGCGTGAGCGGGGAGTCCTTCACCGTCGGCCAGAATGCCTGCCATCTCACCTAACCGCTGCGCGCCCTTGCGCGAGACTTCGATCAGGCTGCTGCGTTTCTGGAAATCGTATACCCCCAGCGGCGATGAAAAACGGGCGCTGCCGGAAGTCGGCAGAACGTGATTGGGGCCAGCGCAGTAATCGCCTAAAGATTCCGAGGTATACGCGCCGATGAAAATCGCGCCGGCATGACGGATTTTTGCCACCCATGGCGCGGCGTCTTTCAACGCCAGTTCCAGATGCTCCGGCGCTACCCGGTTGGCGATAACAGTCGCTTCCTCAAGATCGCGGACGTGGATTAACGCGCCGCGCCCTTCCAGCGCCGCCCGAATGACCGCCTGCCGCGGCATGGTCGGCAGCAGTCGTTCCATGCTGGCAAGCACCCGCTCAATGTAGGTCGCGTCCGGGCAAACGAGGATACTCTGCGCCAGTTCGTCATGCTCGGCCTGGCTGAACAAATCCATCGCCATCCAGTCAGGATTTACGCTGCCGTCGGCGAGCACGAGGATTTCCGAAGGCCCTGCCACCATGTCAATGCCGACAATACCGAACACCCGCCGCTTGGCGCAGGCCACATAGGCATTGCCGGGGCCGACGATTTTGTCTACGCGGGGAATGGTCTTAGTGCCATAAGCGAGCGCGCCCACGGCTTGCGCCCCGCCGATGGCAAACATCCGCTCAACACCTGTAAGTTCGGCAGCGGCCAGTACCAGCGGGTTTCTTTCCCCATCCGGCATGGGCGCAACCATAATCAGTTCTTTCACCCCCGCGACCTGGGCTGGAATCGCGCTCATCAATACCGAGGAAGGGTAAGCGGCCTTGCCGCCCGGCACGTACAGTCCCACCCGATCAAGCGGCGTCACTATCTGCCCCAGGCGGGTTCCGTCTTCTTCCGTATATTCCCAGCCTTCCTGAAGCTGGCGCTCGTGAAAACGGCGAATTCGCGCCGCCGCTTCTTCCAACGCCGATTTTTGCGCGGCGGAAAGCCCGCGCAAGGCGTCCATCCATTCGGAACGGGGTATTTCCAGCGCCGCCATGTCGGGCGCGGAAAGCCTGTCAAAACGGCTGGTATAGGCCAGCACCGCTTCATCGCCCTTAGCTTTTACCTCGGCGAGAATTTCCGCCACGGTTTTTTCGATCATGTCATCCTGCGCGCCCTCGAAAGCCAAAAGCGCGTCTAACTGCGCCTGGAAGTCCGGCTGGCTGCTGCAAAGTCGCCTGATTTTCAGCATACATTTTTCTCCACGACACTCCGAAAAGCGTCAATTATGGGTTGCAAGAGAGGATGTTTCAGCTTCAGCGCCGCCTGATTGACAATCAGGCGGCTGGAAATGTCCATGATATGCTCGACCGCAAGCAGACGATTGGCTTTAAGGGTAGCCCCGGAAGAAACCAGATCAACAATGGCGTCGGACAGACCGACCAAAGGCGCAAGTTCCATGGAACCGTAGAGTTTTATAAGGTCTACGTGCACTCCCTTGGCGGCAAAATGTTCACGGGCAGTGCGAATATACTTGGTCGCTACTTTCAGCCTCGCCCCTTGCCGCACCGCGTTAGCATAGTCAAATCCTTCCGGCGCGGCGACCATCATCCGGCAACGCGCAATATCCAGATCAAGCGGCTGATAAAGTCCCATGCCGCCATGCTCGATCAGGACATCCTTTCCCGCCACGCCCAGATCAGCCGCGCCGTACTGAACATAAGTCGGCACATCGGAAGCACGCACGATCACGAAACGCACATCCGGGCGATTGCTTTCGATCACAAGTTTTCGGGAAATCTCCGGCTCTTCGTCCGGCACAATCCCCGCTGCCGCCAGCAGCGGCAGGGTTTCGGAAAAAATACGTCCTTTTGAAAGCGCAAGGGTAATGCCAGTCACAGAAAACCTCGAAACAGGATAAACAACGTGCGAATGATACATTCTAGCGAATAACGCGATGCGATGTTTTCCGGCATGTCCGCTCTGGCATGGCAATCGCAGGGCTGCACAACGGACTGATTTTGACATTACAATCGCTGGAGGCTCGACATGGCGCTGTGCGGATCACCTCTGGAAGATAGCGGCAAGCGGAGCGTTACGCGCTCTATATGACAATTGTGCGAAAATGAGGAGTTGGCAATAGCTCTTGATATTCTGCGCGGCATGGATGAGATTGAACGAGTCTACAGCATCGTGGTAGCGCAAGGAGAATATTAAGTGACGTTGAACATTTCAGGCATAGCGATTGAAGTGTGCAAAAAAAACATAAAAAATATGCGCCTTTACGTCAAACCGCCAAACGGAAACGTGACGGTATCCGCCCCGCTCATCATGAGCGATGAGGCGATAGAGCGGTTTGTGCGAACCAAGGTTAGCTGGATAAGGAAACAGGTCGACAAATTCGACAATCAGCCGCGCCAGTCGGAACGGGAGTATGTATCCGGCGAAACGCTCTACGTTTGGGGCAAGCAGTATTACCTGCAAACCGAATACAGGAACAGAAATTCAATTGCGCTGTCCGGTGACAAAGCCATTCTGACCGTCCGCAGGGAAAGCTCCGCTCTACAACGAGAGAACTACGTCCGCGAATGGTATCGGGAACTTTTGAAAGCAGAGATAACACGGTTGCTGCCCAGATGGGAGAAGATAACCGGGCTGAAAGCCGCAAACTGGCAAATCAAATATATGACAACTCGTTGGGGAACGTGTAACACAAAAATAAGAAAAATATGGCTGAACCTACAGCTTGCAAAGAAATCCCCGGAGTGCCTTGAATATGTCATTCTGCACGAACTTGTTCATCTCGTGGAAAAAAGCCACAATGAACGGTTTGTTTCGCTGATGGACAAGTATATGCCGATGTGGAGAGAAGTCAGAGCTACACTGAACAGACAGACACTGGATTACAGTCATTCCGGCAAATAGTCGGGCCTGAACAATTACCTATTTTCCAAAACAGCCTTGATAAGCAGCCGGATCATGACTTCCGAAGCTATTACCATCCGCTTTGCCCACCCCATTGACCCCGTTGTTAGGGCGCAAATTCTGTCGGAACTGCAAGCCATCGAAGCGCATAATGATGTAACCGTACTCTTTGCCTGCGAATCAGGAAGTCGCGGCTGGGGATTTGCTTCAACCAACAGCGACTATGATGTACGCTTCATCTATGCGCATAAGCTGCCGTGGTACCTGAGTGTTGATCCTGGCCGCGATGTTATTGAGGTGCCGATCAGCGGCGATCTCGACATTAACGGTTGGGATCTGCGCAAGGCTTTGCAACTGCTGCGCCGTTCCAACCCTATCCTGCTTGAATGGCTGCGCTCACCCATCGTTTACCTTGAAAACGCTGAAGTCGTGCCGGGCTTGCGCATACTGGCCGAGCAACACTTTTCGGAAGCGCGTGGTTACTACCACTACATTTCGATGGCGAAGAAAAACTTTCGCGGCTACCTGCAAGGCGACGAAGTACGCTATAAAAAATACCTCTACGTGTTGCGCCCTCTGTTCGCTGCGCGTTGGCTCCGCGAAGGGCGCGGCGCGCCGCCGATGCGCTTTGCAGAGCTGGCCGAGGCTACGCTTACTGATCGCGCACTGCTGGAAGAAATTAACCGCCTGCTCGACATCAAGATGAGATCGGATGAAGTCGCTACCAGCCCGCGCTGGCACAGTCTGCATGATTTTATTGAAAGCGAACTGGCAATGCTTGAAGCGTACCAGCCCGGCGAATCACACCGTGGAGATGCGGCAGCGCTCGACGCTTTCCTCGCTCATACCATACTGCACAAAACATGAGCGACAGCTTTACGGGCAAAGGAATGCTCCGTCCGATCACCATAGGTTGCGCGTGTTCAAATCCTGCCGGAACCTTCCTGCCGCTGTTGCCAGTAGCGGATTATCCTGTTCGCGCTCCCGCTCTCGCGGTCGGCGTTGATACTTCCCCGCTGCCATGCCTTCCAGGCTGTATAAAGGGCGCGGTAATACTGATCGGGGTCGTATGAAATCAGGATCAAATCCACTCCCGCGTCCAGCGCCGCAGTTGCCGCCTGGCCGATGCCGTCATTGTAGACCGCGCCCATGTTGAGATCGTCGGTGATAAGCAACCCCTGAAAATTCCAGCCCTCGCCGTCCTCCTTACGCAGCACCTCCTGCACGATAACGCGGGAGAGCGACACCGGCCTGTCCGGGTCAAGGTCGGGCAGGCGCACATGCGCAAGCATCATCGCAGCGCCGGTACGGGCGGTGACTTCACGAAAAGGCAACCAGTCGGCGGCCTGCTCCACCGGATCAAGCGTTAAGGACGCCCTGCCGAGATGCGTATCGGCTTTGACTCGTCCCAGTCCCGGAAAATGCTTGGCGGTAGGTTGCACGCTGCTGGCGAGCAGCCCTTTGCCATAAGCGATGGCGATACTGGCCACGATCCACGGATCGCTGGCAATGGCGCGTTGCCCGATCAGGGTATGTCGATCTGTCCATTGCTCCGTTGATTCGATCTTCAAATCTACCACCGGCGCAAGGTTCATGTTGATACCCAGTTCGGCAAGCGCCCTTCCCTGCTGCTCCCCGTAAGCCTGGGCGCGTAATTCCAGATTTTCAGTACCATCGGAAAGAAGGCTTGAGAGCGGCGGTATACGCTCAATGAGCGGGGACATGTGCGAGACTTTTCCCCCTTCCTGATCCGCCATCACAAAAAGCGGCGGCAATCCCGCCTTTACACGCAAACCCTGTAATTCGGCTATGCGATTCTTGAGACTAGCCGCAGTTTCGCCTTCCAGATTGCGCCGGGTGATGTAAATACCGCCGATCAGACCGCGCTCGGCCAGCGGTTTTACATCGTCGAAATTCCAAAATCCCACAACAAAGCGTTGTCCGATGCGGGACAACGCCGCGCCTTCCCTAAGAATCTGGTATTTCTGCCATTGATACCATCCTTCCTGACCGATCACCAGTAACGCCAGCAACATGCCCACCACCAGCCGCAATCCCGATTCCCGCCTGCGCGACAAACCCACGGCAATCTTGCGGACGCGCCATGCGCTCCAGATTGCGATAGCAGCCAGCATGAGCATGAGCGGCATCTCAAATACGCGCAGGAACAAAAAGTCCGGGTGCTTGAAGTAGAGTCCCGCCCAGAGCGCCACGAACGCGAGCAACAGCCACCAGAGCAGCGCCGTCAGCCAACCCGGAGGGCGCGGCAATTTCCATTTGGACAGGCGCTTGAGTATTTCCCGAATCGTCATCATTTTCGTTCTCCCGCGCTTACGGACTACATCTCGTCCTGCTTCAGTTGATACCAGTCGAAATGACGGGTGCTCAACATGACTGCGGCAAGGGCTGCGAAGAGCAGCAGGCTGCCCATGAGCAATGCAGTATCTTCCAGTTGCAGGATGGCGTAGAGTGTTCCATAGAGGGCGGCAAGCCCGCCGCCAAAGGCTGCTGCTATGCGTCTGGAGGCGAATACTCCGGCAAGATAAATGACGATCAACCCGATGCAGGCGACAGCGCCCGCAAGGTAAGCCCAGGCAAACGGCAGATGCTCGGAAAGCGCGATCAGGAGCAGGAAGAAAATAGCCAATGACAAGCCCACCAGCGCATATTGCATGATGTGCATCGGGCGACGGCGCAGGGCTTCGCCGATGAAGAACGCGGCAAAGGTCAGCACAATGAAGAGACTGCCATATTTCACCGCCCGTTCCGCTTGCAGGTAAATATTGACCGGATCAATGAACCCAATCCTCAATACTTCCCAGTCAGTTTTAAGGGCGTCTTCCAGATTACGCGCAAGTTGCGAAATTTCCCATCGCGCGGTAAAACCTGTCTTGCCTATCGTGCGCTCAGGCGGCGGGAAGCGCCCCCCAAAGCTCGGATGTTGCCAGTTGGAAGCCAACGCGACGATATTGTTCTCCGCCGTGGGCGAGATAGACAGGGCTTCCGTGCCGATCAGTTTCAGCGGAAAAGAGAATGCAATATTGCGCGCGTGGTCAGGCAACCACGCACCGAGGTCAATCTCCAGGCGGCTGCCGCTCAGCACCCCCTCAAAACGCTTGTCGTTCGGCGTCCTGAAGTGCAGCGTTTTTCTGTCGACCAGCACATCCGGGTCTGAAGCAAAGCCGCGCAGGTCGGAAACACTGAACAGAATCGCGGCGCTGGCGTCAATAAACTCGCTGCCGTCCGGTATCTTTATCATGTCGACAGGCGCTTCAAATGTGCCTTCAACTCCGGCATTGAGATTAAATAACCTCGCCTGGTAAATGCCGCGATAACGGCGTTCCACGCCAACGTTACCCTCAATTGTCAGCTTTCTGGCGGGTATGTATTCGACATGACTGCTGATCCTGGCCGCTTGTGTGACTATCCTGCCCGATTGCGCGTCATAGTGGGGTCTCTCGGGTGTTTTCGTCCGATAATGCACCGCCAGAACCGGCCCGATCACGGTTTGCGCCGACGCGGCGGTGCTGGCGATCTCCGCCGTTACCTGATTCTGGTAGCTGGCGCGGGAAGTAACCTGATCCTCGACCAGCCCCAACGGAATCATCAGGAACAAGGTCAAAACGAGTACCCCGACAAACTTTGCCGCCAGAGAAGTGCGTAAGCTACGGAATTTTTCTCGAGTCTTTACAGAATGCGTTTCCATCTCAACCTCCGATTTGTGGGTAGACGCGCCGGAAATGGATTTTTCCGACCGATACGAGGCAGAGCATAAAACGCGCGTGTGAGCAGACAAGGAAGGTAACATGGGGTGTATGTGAAGCGAAAGTGAAGCGCGGGCTTCCCATTCCGCCATGAAAACCCCTACCATAAGCCCTATGAAAATTCTCATAGTTGATGACGAACAGGCCATTGCCGACACGCTGCTTTACGCGCTATCGACCAACGGCTTTGAGGCCGATAGCTGCCTGCTCGGCGGCGAGGCAATCAATCGCGTGGCGAGCAGGGACTACGCGCTTATCATTCTTGATGTGGGACTGCCGGACATGAGCGGTTTCGATGTCTGCCGCGAAGTGCGGCGAAGCTCAAACGTGCCGATCCTTTTTCTCACCGCGCGTACAGAAGAAGTCGACCGCATAGTCGGGCTGGAACTGGGCGCGGACGATTATGTCTCCAAACCGTTCAGCCCCCGCGAGCTGGTTTCGCGCGTGCGCGCCATCCTGCGACGCGCAAGAAGCCATGAACCGGAGAATCCGCCGGGCGCTACGCCTACATTTCAGGTCGACCGTGAGGGCTTACGCATCGCCTGCAAAGGGCAATGGCTCAACCTCACCCGTTATGAAACCCTGCTACTCATCTGCCTGCTTGAACATCCAGGGCGCGTCTACTCCCGCGCCGTACTGATGGACAAGGTGTGGACGGACGCCGAAGAAACCGTGGATCGCACCGTTGACACCCACATCAAGACCCTGCGCGCCAAACTGCGCACGGCGCTCTCCGGGCAGGACCCCATCGTTACCCATCGCGGCCTCGGATACAGCATTGACCTGTGAAATGTGTGAAGCAGGGCAAGTAGTGCGTAGGTTGGTATGAGCGGTTTGCTCCCCCCAACATTTCTGAATTCCCGCGCATACGCCAATTCACTCGTCATTCCAGCGAAGAGTCGTAGACTGGGATGGGACGAAGTGGAATCCCAGCTTCAAGCATCATGCTGGGATACGCTACGCTTCATCCCAGCCTATGTATGGACTCGCCCTGGTTGTCAACTTCTGCTTTTGAACAAGGAACCCGGTTGCATCTATGTATAAGGCCTGTTCGGGCAAGCAGCAATGTGCTTGTGGCCAACATTGTTTGAGCTCACGCAATGCCAATTACGGAAAGGC
>Ga0099364_10007292_pt1 | contig 15834 bp, 16 predicted proteins | sample TergutTh196P3_FD_73070 | JGI IMG/M metagenome (GOLD analysis project Ga0099364, IMG submission 73070) | Microcerotermes parvus P3 segment gut microbial communities from Pointe-Noire, Republic of the Congo - Th196 P3 | ecosystem: Host-associated > Arthropoda: Insects > Digestive system > Gut ...
GAATCGGTTCAAAAAAGAATGCAAAATTACCGAGATTCGTCGTTCAAATCCCCCCTTCACAAGGGCAGTTTTTCATTCACGGAACATTTTGTGTCGCCGATGTCGCATCTTTTTTCGCACTGACCGGTTGGCACCCTTTTTTGTCATTGTAGACTGTCCGCACCTAGTACCCTTCCTCTCTTAAAACTGTGGGTATAATCTTTTTAGTTTTATTCGAGCGTCTTTGGTGGTAAACTGCCAATCGACTCCCTTTCCCGATGCGTTGCGGGCATCCTGCCACGCCTTCACCTTTCGGCAAAACGTCTCCAAGTCGGCAATCCGCTCATCCAAACACTGACACGATAACACACTCAACTCAATCTCCGCAGCATTCAACCAACTCCCATGTCGCGGAGTATAGTGAATCTCCAATCGACGAGCATACGCATGAGCCTGCTCCGCCGGAAATCGCTTATACAACGCTCCAATTTTGTGCGTATCGAAATTGTCGCAAACCAACACTACCACCTGGGCATCAGGAAAATCAATGTCTAACAAATGAGCAATCTCCTCCGCCCAATCCCTCTGCGCCTTCGACTCACGCACCGAAACACGACGCCAATTGCCCAGAGGCTCGAAGAACATAAAATTGTTCACCGTACCATTGCGAACATATTCGTAATCATAACGCTCCACTTGCCCCGGCTTTGCCGGTATCGGATTTCGCGTTTCTCCAATCAACTGCCGAGGCTGCTCATCCATGCAAATGATGGGACGTTTCGGATCATACGGTTTTTCGTAAACATCGAGTACGTCTTCCATTGCGGCGACAAAATTACTGTCGTGCTCTGGCGGAATGACCCAACATTTTCTGAGGTGAGGCTTCAAAGGATTTTTTTTAGAACGCGGCGGACGGTCTCCGCAGAGGTCTTCTCAACATAACCTAAGGCAACACATTGGTCGGCGAGAAGTTGCATCGTCCACTTGCATCGTCCTTCGGGTTTCGGCGATTGGACAAGAGCGATCAAATGGGCTTCGGCACGTCCATCGAAGATGGGAGTGTGGGGTGGGGTGGAACGTTTTTTTCGTTCGAGAGCAGATTCGAGTCCTTCTTCGACGAATCGTTCGCGAATGTTGGCGACGGTGTTGGCGTGGCAGTGAAATTGTTTGGCGATGTCGCTATCGTGGGCTTTTCCGCGTTCGTTTTCGTCGGCGGCAAGTAAGATGTTGGCGTGCTTGATCTTTTGGGCGTTGTTCTTACCGGTGGAAACGAGAGCGGTGAGTGTGGCACGCTCTTCTGTGGTCAAGGTCACTTTGTAAATCTTTCGCATAGTCTTGCGGGAGTGGGAGTAATAATACGGAAGGATACAAATTCCGCCAAGGAAAAGCAAGAGCAATATCGACAATTTTAAAAGAGGATGGGTACTAGATGTTGCCGAACTATTGCGGACAGAGCATTTTTCGTTTACTGTTGCTGGCTGGGCCCCTAATATCACACGAACGATACCAGCCTCGTTTCCGTATCCCTACGATTGGATTATTGACTGGGGTGACGGGAGTCCGCTACAAAGAGTTTTTGGTATTGGCGGCGTAGCGAATCCTGCTCTTTCGCATCTGTATTCCAATCCGGGAGGGAATATAGATGTCTTTCGGGTTACCATTCGACCGAATACTACGGTGACAGCATGGCTCAGAGCATATGGCGGTAACCAGGGAGCCAACTTGATAGGACTCAACTCGCCGCTTACTGTTGCCATGTTTGCGGAGCCGAATGCTACCGTGCTAGGCGACGATGTCTGCTACGGGATGTTCAGAAGTAGTTACAATCTTATATTGAACGAGATGGTGTTTCAATTCCAAAACATAACGGCAGTCGGGAATAATTTTGCCCGTGAAATGTTTAATGGTAGCAATGACATACCTTATCCAGGATCGTTTACCTTGCCGCAAAGATTAACGTCGGTAGGAGAAAATTTTGCAAGAAACATGTTTGGTACTAACGGTGCTACACGTATTGGTACTGGGTTTAAATTTCCGCAGGGTCTTTCGCAGTCCGAGCTCAGTAAAAGCGGCGTGTTACAAGATATATTCAGAAGTCAGCACCAGCGTGGAAACTCTGCCGTAACTGCCGCTGGAATCATTGGTACTTTGCCAGAGCCTAATACACCAAGAGGTGTATTTCACATTGATGATTGGCAGCTCCAGGACGGAGAACACATGTTTCCCGATATTTTGACAATACCTGCTAACTGGCGATGAGCAACGTTACAGATTTAACCTTTAACAATTAACAATTAACAATACTATGGACGTAAATGAAAGCAAGGCACAAGTTGTGTCGGTCGATTTCGGTCGGTCTTTTGCCGAGATAGCAGAAGACGCCCAGCGCCGGTCTGTCCGTCGGATTACCTTCGACGACGGCAAGCGTGTAAAACTCGATCCGACAAAAGAGTATTCCATTATGCTGGTTGAAACAGAATCGCTCCTATCATCGGAAGAGTTTGCGGCATTTGCACCTTACATCAGGTCTGGAATAGTGAAAGCTGTCGCTGACGGTGTGATTACGAAGGAACGGATACAGAATATAGCAACGGTTTTTTCAATACCGAAGCAACCAGCCTTTCCTTTCAATTTTCCCGAAGGTGCGGGTGTGGACACGTACATCGAAGGCACTGTGGCGTTGCGATACGAATGGGTGCCTCCGCCATGCTGTGCAATGGAGGAGTCGGAGAACACGGACGAACAATAGAAAACAATGCAAGAACTCATTCTAAAACCGGAGAACGGCGTGGTCTTGCAACCGGGCGAGGCGATTGATGCTGGAAGCGAACCGCTCACGATTCGTTTCGGCAAAGTCGATTTCACGATTGATACTGATCCGCCAAGTGCCGACACGCCTCACGAAGAACTGATTTTGCAACCGGAGCAGAAAATCATACTGTCATCCGGCGAGCAGCTCGCAGCGGGAAACCAACCGCTCTGGATTCGTTACGGTTTGATAGACTTTTCGGTAAAAGATGGAAGCACACAGCAACAAATCCAGAACGCCGTTGCCCGGCACATGAAATATGCCGCCCCGACGAACTGGCGGATTGAGACTGTTAAACATGCCAGACAGCAGGCCCAACATACCGAAGGCGCACTGGTGCTGATCGTTCCGAGTGCACTTACTTGGAAACGCACTTCACGCGGTAAACCTTACGTCGAACATCAGATTGACATCATTGTTCTGGGCAAGGGCAAAATTGACACGGACAACACCGTTGCCTTGATAGACCGCTGGGCAAAGCTGTTTTTAGTAGGTGGCGGACTGTTGGAAAAGGCGACTTGCATGAACGCCGATACTTTCGAGCAAGCTCCGGCCGGCTACAGTCTCAACGCACTCACAGATACACCGTCGATGTTCATCGGCGGATTACGATTAACTTTTTGGGAGTTCGAATAACTCCCGTCACTCTAACCAATTGATCACCATGCCAAGAGTAGGACTTAAAGGACATGTGTACTGCAAAGTAGGCAATGCATTTGTCGCCATGAAAATCGCGCGCGATGTCACGATTCCGGTCTCAAAGAACGAAATCCCCCTCAAAAACAAAGGTTCCGAACTTATCCGCTATCTGAGCGGACTCATCGATGTTCCGATCGACTTAGAAGCAGATTGGGAGCCGGGCGATCCCGTGTTCGATGCTCTGCACGATTGTTTTTGGAACGGAGGTTCGCTGGAATTTAAGTTCCTCGACCAACCTGAAGGGACGGGCGCGAAAGGCTTGCAAGGCGAGTTCATCGTGACGAAATTCGAACGCTCCGAACCGCTTGAAGACGTGATGAGCGTTTCCATTGCGCTTCGTCTCGCCGCCGACTCGACTCTCACCCGAGTAGGAAGTGCAACCTAATCACCATTCACTATCAACTACACCAACCACATCATCACTATGCAAACATTCACAGACATTCATGGGCGCAAATGGACGGTCATCGTGACTATCGGCACGGTCAAACGCGTCAAAGCCCGACTCGACATCGACATGCTCGATACCAACTCGTTCTTGATTCAGGCGCAGGATATTCTCGCACTCTGCGACATCTTGTACGTCGTGTGTCAAGACGAGGCTGACAAGTACGGCATCACCGACGAGCAATTCGCCGCAAGTTTTAGCGGCTTAACGATACGGGAAGCGTCGGACGCATTCATGGAAGCGTACATGGCTTTTTTTCCCGACCCGGAATTGACGGCAAGACTCCGGGTCGTGGCGGACAAAAACAAAGCTCTCCGGGAGAAAGCGATTGCTCTTGTCGAATCGAAAACGCCGAAAATGATTCAACGGATGAACGAAGAGATGGAAGTCTTTCTCGACGAACTCGCAGCGACAATCGACAACGACACTGCCCCTGGCAAACCATCGACGAAGCCGCCGCCATCGTCGGCATCGACCCGTCGCCGTTCACGTTCTACGAAATAACCAAGATGGCAGTCGCCAAAAACCGGGCGGACTGGTTGCGCACCGCTTCCATATTAGCGATGCTGCTCAACGTCAATCGTGATCCGAAGAAAAAGCGGCTGGTTGAACCGCACGAATTGATGCCGCCCGGTCTCGTTGAAAAACGCACCACCAAACAAGAGCCCGATTTTTATGTCACCCCCAGCGCGTTCGCCCAAATGATACAAGGAAAGGAAGTAGAAACATGTCCGCAGTGAAAGCCGGTGCCGCATTTGTTGAACTTGTCGTACAAGACGACAAGTTAAGAGCCGGTCTGCGCGCTGCTTCCGCAAAAATCAAAAAATGGGCGCAAGATACGCAAAAGTACATGAAAAGCATCGGCAAGTCCCTCATGGGATTTGGCACGAAGGGACTCGCACTCGGCGGTGCCATCGGCGGAGGACTGATGGCGATGGCGAAATCCTTTGCCGATACAGGCGATGCTATCGAAAAGATGTCGCACCGTACCGGCATGTCTGCCGAATCTCTTTCGGAACTCGGCTACGCCGCCAAGCAGTGCGGAACGGACATCGGTGCCATCGAAGCAGGCACCCGCAAAATGCAAACGCTCATGCTTGAAGCAGGACGCGGGTCGCAGGCAGCCGCCGATAAACTCGCCGCACTCGGACTCTCCTATAAGCAACTGGCAAAACTTTCGCCCGAAGACCAGTTTATGGCTATCATCGACCGGCTCGGACAGATGGACGAGGCAAGCCGTGCCGCCCATGCCATGAATGTGCTGGGAAAATCTGCAAGTGCACTCATGCCGCTTATCAATGCCGGGTCGGGCGGCATCGCCGAACTGCGAGCGGAGGCAAAGAAACTCGGTGTTTCCATGTCTACCGCCGATGCTCAAGGCGCAGCCGCTCTCGCCGATGCGATGACCCGACTGCAAACCTCTATGAAAAGCATCGTCAACGCTATCGGTGCCGCACTCGCACCCGAAATAAAAAAACTCTCTCACTGGCTCTTACAATCCACGCAATATATCATCGACATGGTCAACAATAATAGACAGTTGATCGTTACGATTCTGAAAGTTGCCGCCGTTATTGCCGGTGTCGGTGCCGGGTTGATAGCAACAGGTATGGCGTTCATGGCAATCGGAGCCGCCGCCAGCGGATTCGGAATGATTGCCGGTGCAGTGATCACAGGCATCACCGTTGGATTGAAAATTATTATCGCACTCTTGGGATTTTTAATATCGCCGCTTGGACTCATTTGCGTCGCCGCCGCCGGATTGCTCTGGTACTTTGGTGCGATGGCCAAAGCAACTAAGAGTCTGCAAGGCGCATGGGCATCGCTTACTTCTTTCATGATGAAATCATGGGGAGCCGTCCAAAACGCGCTCGCCGCCGGACGGTTCGATCTTGTCATGAAAGTCGCATGGTCGGCAGTGAAACTCATCTGGGCATCCGGTGTCAACTTTCTGCTCAAGATGTGGTATGGATTTGCCGACAAAGTCGGTGAAGCATGGGATGCAACCATCTGGGCATTTCGGACAGGTTGGATTGCTTTCAAACGAGGCGGAGTAGATATATTTGTCGGCGTGCTATCGGCATGGTTGAATTTCACGAATAAAGTCAGAAGCATGTGGGCAACGTGTATCAATTATTTCCTGGATGCATGGGATACCGCCTCCACGGCAGTCGCCAAAGGACTTGCTTGGGTGCAAGCAAAACTCACTGGACAGAACGCCGCCGAAATGGTGCGGCTTGTCGAAGAAGAGCATGTCGAACGCAAGAAAGGCCGCAATGCGAAACATGCCGCCGAGCAGTCCCAACGCAATACCCAATTAGAAAAAGAGAAGGCGGCACTCGGAAAAGATGCTTACGACAGCCTTGATAAGCAGCAGAAAGACGCAGACGATGCCTACATAAACAAACAAAATGCCCGGCATGCCAAATATGCCGCATTGGAAGAGAGCCAATCCCAAGCCGGGAAGGAATTTGACGATGCCGTTGCTGAAGCCGCTGCCGCCCGCGCCGAAAGCATCGGTCCCGTCCGCGTCCCGCTCAAGATTGATCCGGGAGATATAGAAGAGTACGCTTTCGAAGCGGGAGAAGGTGCCTCGCGTGAAATCAAAAGTTCCTCGTCATCCGGAGGAACATTCAGCGCCGCCGCCATGCAATCACTCCAATCCAACAGCGCGATGGACAACATCGACAAAAACACCGAAGCGTCCGCCAAATATCTACAGAAAATTTATCAGGATAAAATCACCGCAGCAGCAGGATAGAAAACATGGGATATATCGTCAGTAGAGAGCGTGAAGTTTGGAGCTTTCAGCATTGGAACGGACTCGAAGTCCGCCGCGAAAATGATCAGATCCGGTCGGCAACGATACCATACGATGTTTACTGCACACGGGGACCCGAACTGCTATGGGGAGAAGCCGACGCGGCTATCGGAATGCTCAGCGATCCTATCATTCTAGGCAACCTATTTCGCTCCAACATCTCCCTTGAACAAGTCTCTCACAACAAGTGGGAAGCCATAGTCGAGTACACATTCAAAAACGTGAACGAGTACGCATTCTCGTTTGACACGACCGGCGGCACGCAAAAATTGACTCAGTCTTACGAAACGGTCGGCAGATTCGCTCCCGACGGGGAGACACCGCCCAATCACTACGGTGCAATCGGTGTGAGCGATAAAGGAATTGACGGCTGCGATGTTATCATGCCGACTCTTTCGTTCACCATGTCCCATACCCGAAATGGCATATTGGACTTGGATTTCATAAGGAGTGTCGCCGACCTAACAGGAAAAGTGAACTCCGCATACTTCTTGAGTTTTGTTGAAGGCACCGTCCTTTTTGAAGGAGCGAGCGGCTCGCAAAAGTTCACCTCAGAAGATTTTCCGACTTTCGATTTGACCTACAAGTTCAGAGTCAGTCCGACTGTCTACAACATGCCTGTCGGTGACATCCACGTCGATGTCAAACGCGGATGGGACTACTTCTGGGTTCAATATGAAGAAATAGATGATGAAGAAGCAGGTTCCATTGTCAAATATCCTATTGCAGCTTTCACTGAACGAGTCTATCATGATGCAGACCTGAACATCCTGCTATGACAGACAATCTGCAACATATCAAGCAAGGCGATCTCATCCGGGCATCGATGCTCAATAAAGTCATCGACGGAGCGAAAATCGCCCTCGACTCTCAAAAGAGCGGAGCCGCTAGCGGACTGGCAGGTTATAGCACGTCAAACACACTCATCCGCACGCGCGTACATACTGCACTGCCGCGGTACGCCGTCGTGAGTATCGACGATGTACTCTTCTCACCAAGCACTCACAAGAGAGCATTCTTGCAAGCACCGGCGATCCGTGCCGGTCAACCGGACGCGAACACGCAAAACTTCGCCATCTTGCAACGCCCTGCCGCGGCAAATCACATCGTTCCCGCCTGCGTCGCCGGAATCTCTATCGTCGAACTCTATGTTCTGTCGGACGCACACGAATTCGCCGTACCCAACGAATCGTATACCATGTCCTCTGCCGAGTCGGGAGCCGCACGAATCGTCTGGAAAGATACGCCCGATCACGATGGGAAAACATGGGCACTCATCTCTTTTCCGGCAACTGTCGGAGGAGCAGCATCATCACCAGATGCAACCATCACACTCATCACGCCGCTCACCAACGGCTTTGTCAGCAACAAGGTCACTGCAAACTCACATATAGGCGAAAAAACCAGCCCGGCAGGTTACAACGGACAAGGAGCAGCACTAGGAAAACTTTCAACACATACTACAGGACAGCCGCTCAAGGTTTTTACAGTAGACGCAGACCAAGATGTTCTGGTGCAGAAAATGAGCAATGATGCGCCGCTCTACTATAAAGAGATCAGCGTCAAAAAAGAAAACAACTACGTCCAATTTAGCGGCGACCGCTACCAAGTGCCGGTAATAGAAGCGGCAGGCGAAGAAATAGAGACCGGCAATTGGTTTTCCGTGCCATGCCTATATGCCTTCCTGTGCAGTCTGTCGGAAGGAGAGGCGGCAAATGGACTCGACAGTACCCACTTCGATTACAGCGGACTCTGGGAAACAACGACCCATGCAAACGAAGCCGTCACCGATGACTACGTCGTCGTGAAGCCGCATAACCATCCCGGCTATAAACCGTATCAGACGAAGTGTAAAGTGAGCAGCATCGAGCCGCTGATACTCGATATAGAAGACGACGACACTGTCAGAGAAGCCGCGTCGGTCGTCTATTCTGTCACACCAGAAGTTGCCGCTCAAGTCAAAATGAAAGGACAGGTAGACTGGAAGGTCTATCAGGCAGTCATCGAAGACGACACTGTTGAATGGAAGGTCATGGACACACGGAAAAAAGCACTGGACAATCTTTCTGGTGTGAAAACAATAGTCATTGACTACGACGGCACCCACCCCGCCGTTGAAAACAATGACATGATTGAAAACATGTGTACATTGCCCTATACCGCCGGTCTGTGGATTGATAGCAACGGCATCCCGCAATGGATCAACTGCGAAGGCATACCTTATAATATGTGCATCCCGATACTGTACGTCGACGGCTTGTATCGAATCAGTGAGCATGAATGCTCGCCGGGTTATATGGTGCATTCCTATCCGGTAAAATTGGAACAATATCTGTCCGTCTCGGCAGTCAATTATATCCCGTCGTACAAGAGCAAGAGTCCGAACCCGGTAGTCGACGATTCGGACTAGCAAAAACTATGTACCACATCAACGGCAAAGATTATGTAACAGAAGTGCTACCGGGACAGCATCCAGTAGAACACAAATACTTTGCGCACTACTATCCATTGGCAAACGGCGATCTCTATCTTGTAACCACCGAAGGCAGAATAATGTTCATCGATGCCGACGACGAAGAGCCGAAATGCGTCTGGGAACCCAAACATGGACTTGCACCGCGATACTACCAGCCGATCACACCGGTTTTTTCTAATAGCGGCTTACACGCCGTGTGCGAAGAAGAGTATCGTGGACCCGAAGAATACGGAAACGCCCGCATACCGGCAATACAATCAACACGTCCGATGTCCGAAGATTGTTTATGCATTCTGACATCCGCACTTTCATGCCTGATATTCCGCAAAGGCGTGATAATATATGACGGTCATTGCGACATGCGCGGTCTTCCGAAAATTGAAACACGAGGCGGACCCATGACCGGAAACCTGTCTTATGAAGTCAAACAAGAGTACCAATGGAGCAAAGACGAAAAGGGAAAATATCTGGGAACCGGCATCGATAAAGACAAGACGTGGGACTGGGTTAACGCATATTTGCCGGGACTTCCGCAGAATACACAAGTACGGCACTGTCGAGAATATGCAATCTCGCAGATGTCGGGAAAAGCACACGTTCATTATGGACAGTGGTATATTGGGTGCGAACGCTATCCCGATGGAGGCTCTTATTGCAATCAAACCACCATCACGCCCGACAGAGGCGAATTCGCAAAACATTATACAAATCGAATATGGTGGAGTTGCTGCGCTCCCGACCCCACAACCGGTAAAACTTGCGTCAACAGCCTCGAAGAAGGATTGGAATATGTTGATAAAGCCATGATAAACTCGGCACAGTTATTAGACTACCAAGACGGATACGTGCTCGTACCTTTGAAACATGGTGTGCAGAGATTCAAACAGACAACATTGTTAGGTGCTGTCCCTGATGCTTCCGCCTTGCCCGGCGTAACAGATAACGCAAAACTGAACGAGTTAGACCAAGAGGAACTCGATGCTTATACAGTCACTGTCCACCCAAGTCTATGCCCAAGCCATAACGGAAATAATGTGGTACGCATGGGCATCCAGTTTAATGATATTTTCAGAGTCGGCGAAACCGACGACTACTACAAGTACACATTCAACGGCTGGAAGTTACACAAAAACTCTTTTTGGAAAGATCACCAATGCCGGATGGTGCCGGAATATCTCCTGATCACGCCGAAAATGAAAAGCAGCAGATCAGCACATAAAAGAATAGATTCCGAAGGACGCACGCAATGCTCCCCGGAATTCAATGCAGAGGACAGACTAACGGTCACTTGCGAACCATTGTTCAAATTGCGCGGCACAAACATTCAAAGATGCGGCAACTGGTTTGTGTCAAGCGAAAAAGACCCGGAACGTGCCGGACACTATATAGTTTTCAACATGAAAGCCAATAACGGCTGCGGACTATTCAGAGAAGGAATAGGAACTGTCTCGGTGAGTTGCGTAGCATGCTGGGCAATTATCAGAACGCATAATCCTAACGGCACCACAACGATTGAAGTCCTTAGCGAAGATAATCTGAACGTTATATGGTCGGTAACATTGAGTCAAGGCGAACTATTTGGCATCAGCAACGTAACCGGTTCTGACAAAGAAAATGGAGTCGGCGGCTATTTCTACATGTATATCAGACACGGCGACCAGGTCACAGTGCTATGTTGCGATGCTCACGTAGGTACGTGGACCGTCACGCCCGTCGGACAAGTCTCGACCAGTTATGCCACCCATGTCTTGTTTCAAGAGTTCGCCGTGGTGTACGTAAGCACAAGCGAAACCATTGTTATTAGAGGATGCAATGTTGTCTGGACAGGATGCGGTAAAACACCGACCACGTCATTTGGAATTCCTAATGCTTTTGTAAAAACCTGTTACAGCACCGGCTATGCGTGTCTCAGCCGAAATAGAGAACTGTGGCGATATTCTCAAAGAATCAATGGCAATTGGGATATAGGACGGATTCGTAGTTTAGACATCCCTCATTGCAGAGGAAGTTATCATTATCAGAATATATGTGGTTTCAATCGCAATATAGACGGCACCATAGATGATGATTCAAGATGTTCCTGTCAAAATCAAAATCTTTGTCATGATGTGCGATTGCTAACAAGCGATCCGGTAGAGGCAGGAATCGCCGGTTATCTTTCTACCGGTGTGTACGTACACATGGCACAGACCTACCAAAACACATATCTTGCCGTTGACCTTTTAACCGGTGAAACCTTTGATTACTATGGATGGATGCATGAGACCCATGTGTCGGAGACTTCGACTAGAATACCATCCGTACCTATTGTCCGCTTGACAACAGGAGCAGGAGTCTATCCCAATCTTTATTGCATTGCTGACCGAGAAATCCGGTATCCCAGCCATGGCGAGTTTCCCGAACCGCAACCACATACAGCAACAAATAACGCACAAATTCGCGAATTACCCCAAGACCCGAATCTCAGCCAATCGTTCTTAACGATTGATCCTGATGAACATGGAAATCTGCGTCGAGTCTACTTTAGAATAGAAGTAGTGCGATGCAACCCGCCGTCAGAAGAACAGACGGCAAGCGGCAAAGTGCATTTCTACATGGTGACACCAGCATTGAGCAAAGTAGAAAAACTTACAACTATCGACTACCCGGCAGGCATTAAATGGCATATCGAGTCCGATGGAATTGAGCGTTTTCCGGGCGGAATAACTTCATATAAAGATGGAATAATAAGAGATTGCTTTGGCGATAGAGTCAATCATATCGCAGACAATGAAATGATAATGGCACAGCCCGATAATACATCTAGCGTTAGACTTTGTGAATCCGCAGGTTTCTGGGATCAAGTCAATCCAAAAGTTGCAGGGCAATGGGAGTTCGGACTGCCAGCACCCGCCTCGTTGCAAGTAACGGCGCATTTTGAGAGAGATGCCGGATCTTATTACGATTGTCTCGCCACTCGAATAGACTCGTATAGCGAATGCTATACATGCACTTCTCTAAGCCCAATAAAGTCCCGTTGCCAAGATTTAGAAGAAGCAGAAAATGCAGGCAGACGTTGTAGTGAAAACTACTACCTCCATCCCGGAATAACAATAGGATTAGCACGACCCATTATGCCCAGAGTCGTTACCGTCATGCGCGATGGCGAAATACGCATAGACAACGACGGCGGAAGGGCAGACATCACAGTCTTTCCCTACCCGACATTTGCATGGTTCGATGAAGATAACCCAGCCGTAAATGATTGGAATAATTTTTGCATGAGCAGCAGCAATGATCTATCGACAAGCGAGCCGAGGACTGATATTGCTGCCGGTTGTATTGGAGGTCAACTTCGATGCGGTGCATTTACATTGGGCGGTAACCGCACCCGTACTTTATCTTATAAAAGCAAAGTCATTTATGCTGCCAGCGGCGGCTTGACCTCCGGTCCCACCGGTTCGATAGTAAGTTGCTGCACCGCCCGCACCGATGAACATAGCACACAAGGAAATGACGCTGTCATCGCAGCCTTCACAGACGGCAATGCTGTTACGGAACGCCTCTTTATCAATGAAAAAGAAATAGCCAGCCAATCATATAACACAACCACATATATTTCAATTTCACGCATCAACGCATGCCGATGCGGATTTGTCCTCGCCCAAATAGGCACGCAGCACCGAGAAACAGGAGCGGTAGATTATTCACTACAACCCGACTGGTTCGACCATAACGGCACAACTGTATGGTCAGTAATGGGATGGGAGAGACCCGGTAATCCTGACGACCGCATAAACCAATTGCGGTTCCAATGTTGCGACGGATACGGATTAGCAATGTTCGGCAAAGAAGCCTCGCCAAAAATCACATATGGCGACCGACCCTATTACTCCAGTACCACGGGAGTAATAATGCCGACCACGCCGACCACTTGCGAATTAGACGACGGAACAGTTGCAACCGGAGCATGGAATTGGTACACGACAAGAGATTGTGACGAAAGCAACCTGCAATACTGGTTTTATATTAACCATTGGACGTTTACCGGTTCGGACGGAAACACAAGAACAGTTCCCAACACATGGGAAGGGAATCCGAATGCATTTGTTACCAATAAAGGTGCTAACAGATACGTGCCGTTCGCATGGAATAAACCAGCAACAAAACGTGCAGTCTATCGGCTAATAGAAGGGAAACGGGGAAACGTTCTCCTCAACGATAGCGATATTACCAGCATGTCATGCAATTTCTACAACCACGACACATTCAATTATGACGGTGCCGATGTAAGGACAACACATAATGATCTTTCCTTTGAACTGGCACAATCCTATCAGTGGCCGCCCGTGGCGTGCGAACCACATACTGTTATTGATAGAGTACAGATTATGAAGTCCATACCGTCGATTTTTATGATTGACGATCCGGGATACAAACGCTATCATGCATTGCAAACACCAGACGCAACGAACAAAGATAGCGAAAAAGGAAAACTGACAAATATCACCTACTCCGGTGCCTACGAAATACTGGAAGGCGTGATTCGCACACACTACAACGATGACTACACTGCCAGCGGAGACCGACTGTCAGGAACGTCAAAAATGGAGCAACCCGACAGAAGGAAAGACCAAGCAACACCGAATTATTCTGCTAAAAACAGAGCACAGATTATCAATGACAGAGAACGTATACATATTTATGATAGAGTGCCCGGATATTCAAAGAATTATGGGACTGATTTTAAGACGGTGAGCAACCCGAAAATGTATAATCAAACCCAAAAAAGAAGCGTCTGGTCGACAGCAGGAATGATGTTCATTCTTGATAAAGACCTCGGTGTGAATGCCTATAACCAATATGGAGAATTAAAGTGATATATGCTTTGTCAATCACAGGAAAATACAGATGAGCCATGTGCCGACGGAATGAGCCGCCGAATACGATGCCTGCTGGGAATGGACAATAGTTGCATGAAAAACTGCAATCCAAGGCGGTGCCCGGCGTTCGAAGCATTGAAAAGAGATGCACCGGCAAGGGCTTTGAGCAGCAGTGTGGGCGGTGCCGTTTTTAGCAATGGAGTCGACACCCCGCAAGACGGTTGCGGCGGTTGCGGTGTTGTGAAAGAATTGTCATCAGAAAACAAATTCATTTAGCAAAGAAAAAGAAATGTTAAACGATTTAGTATTGATTGCCGGATTGTGCGGATTGACTCTGATATTGGTCAGAGGACGCATATTTTACGAAGTGCGGGCGATGGTGCAAAAACGCTTCCCGCAAAAGGATGCTTTCATTGATGGCAAATATGTTCCGATGGAATCCCTGATTGCCTATTCCATCAACTGCCCGCAATGCGTCGGTTTTTGGGTGGGACTGTTCGGCGCATTGCTATACATGGGCACAGGACAACTCCTCATGGTGTTTTTGACAGGTTGCACTGTGTCGCTCCTATCGGTGCTGGCAGACAGATACATATTCGGCAGAGTATAATGGTAAAAACGCTTGCAAAAAATACGGAACAGGATAGAATGAAAGCACTATGACAACATTTATTGAACTGACTGAACATGACTGTCAAGCGTCAGACGGCATAGGACGCACCATCCACGTCCGTGTAGACCGCATTGATTGGATCGCTGACGTTGACGTGCCGAACTTCAATCCATACACAAAAGTTTACGCAGGCAACGAACTACACGTTACTGAAACACCGGAGGAAGTGCTACGACGAATCAAAAGCATTTAGCAATTTCCGCTTGGATTTTCTCGTGATTGTTATCGTCCCATAGATGCTTGACATTTTTACGCACCTTTTCCCGCACAGGCATCGGCAATCCCTGTATCTGGTTGGCAAGGTCATATCCCTTCTGTTGCACTTCTAAATAGGTCGCATCGGTCGTGAGAAATGAAGACGATGCAGAAAGACCTGTTAACAGAGTTACGGCAATCCACAGAACATGCGGACTCATGCCCGGAAAAAGAGCGGCAGTGTAAATGGCAACCAAGAGGGAAAGCCGAACCAATGCCGCCGCCGTTACACTCACTTGAAGGTCAGGCATATTCTCCGCCGTCGATATATTGTAAAGCGCAGCAACATTGAGCATAATGCCCCAAAAAACAACATCGCCGACTACGATAGGTGCTATCGAACTGTCTGCAACAGACAGCCAAACGACCAAGCGGATGAGTAGTGGTAACGCACCGATGAGCATGGTAAAATAAATCCAATGTAGCCGCTTCTTGTGAGCGTTAAGGTACATGCTGTTAATATAAGATTTGACCAATCTGCTGATAATGTAGTGAAGAGACCTTATTCTACTCACTTTTTCTCTTTTTGTCCCTCTTGCCGTCAGCCCGTTCCATGACGCTTTATGACGATTCTAATGGTAAAAACTCTTGCAAAAAATAGGAAAATTAGAAAATCTTGAATTTTTCCAATTTTTCTGCCAACACCCCCGCTTGCATACGATTTGATACCCATTATAATGTCCGTTGTTCCCTTCGGGGGATAGCGGAGTGATGCCCGCCCTAACAATTTGATATACCCTACAACGTCAATAAGCTAACCTTTTAAGGCATTGAATTTAAGGCATTGAAAGTTTGTTTTCATCAGCGTAGCG
>Ga0099364_10007293_pt1 | contig 15834 bp, 14 predicted proteins | sample TergutTh196P3_FD_73070 | JGI IMG/M metagenome (GOLD analysis project Ga0099364, IMG submission 73070) | Microcerotermes parvus P3 segment gut microbial communities from Pointe-Noire, Republic of the Congo - Th196 P3 | ecosystem: Host-associated > Arthropoda: Insects > Digestive system > Gut ...
CTGATGTTGCTGTCCAATTTATAGCGACGCTGGTGTTCATTTTCAACGGCCCCACTGTACAATCTGGCGCGACGCGGGTGTCCAATTCAACCGACATATCCATTCCGCGAGTTTATAATCTTTTTTGAATTGCGACGTCCAAATAATGTCAAATTTCTTCACGATTTCAATTCCCGTAGTGCTTCCTCCACATCTGCGTAGCGTTTAACCGCCGGATCGTTGATAATACGTTCCGCTTCAAGCATTGCGGCGATAGTCACGGCGTTTGGGGTGTTAATAGTGATTGGAAAAGGAATGCAGCCTTCCCTGATGGACTGGCGCAAAAAAATGTTGAATGCCGTCGTCATGTTAAGTCCGAGCTGTGAAAAAAGTTTATCCGCTTGATTTTTCACATCGGAATCAATTCTGAAACTAACATTGGTAATATTACTTGCCATATGAATCACTCCATATAAACGTAATGGAAATATTATTGCATATTGTTTTTATCAGAACAAGCAATTAAAATGCATTTTGCCATGCAGAAGCGCTTCAATGCATCGCAAATATCATACGAACCGTTTGAATAACACAATGGAGTGGGAGGAACTCATGACGGCGATGGAGGGTATTATTTATGAGTCGCTTCATCGCTGTATGCCATTCCCCTATCCTTTTGTCAGTGACTTAAGAAAAAAACTTGAAATGAAATGACAAAAAAAGAAGAACCTCCGCGAGGACGAACCCTCGAAGAGGCACTCTTCCATTGATGATATTCTTATTCTATATCGAAGTCGAGTGAAAAATCAATAGCAGAAATAAAGAAAATAGCCCTACTCTCAAGACTTTATGCAGTTTATTAGATCCTTTTTTGCAAAAATAACGAATGTTATCATCGCTTGAAAGCTATACCCTAACATACAACAGTTTGTCCTTGTATAGTCATGTGTTATAATCCAGTTGTAAAAAAAATTCAAAGAAAGGCGGGAGTGATATTGGGTACATCAATTATAACTGTGCGTATGGACGAAAACTTAAAAAGGCAATTTGAGCAAGTTGTTGATGAGTTAGGTCTAAATATGACTACAGCTATTACCGCTTTTGTTAAAACAGTGGTACGGCAAGAGAAAATCCCTTTTGAGCTGTCTGCAAAAAAAGACCCGTTTTATTCTCCGGCGAATATGGCGGCTTTAAAAAAATCAATCGAACAGCACAAAAGAGGCGAGGTCATTTCATTTAATAGCGTTGAAGAATTAGAGGCTGCCGCCATAGGGAAAAAAACTTTTGAGCAAATTAAAAAAGAGCAGGAATTAAATGCTCGTTAGCTTCACTCCCAGGGCTTTTGAGGAATATAACGATTGGCAAGAGCAAGATAAAAAAATCGCCGGAAAGCTTAATAAGCTAATCAAAGACATCATGGCTCATCCCCATGAAGGGTTGGGTAAGCCTGAACCGCTAAAACATGATCTACAAGGCTACTGGAGTCGTCGGATAAACAGTGAGCATCGAGTAGTATACTTTGTCGAAAATAACGGCAATATCACCATCACTCAGTGCCGAGGGCACTATTAAAGAGCCGGGGAAAAAATCAGATAAGCCCAAGGTGGTTCTGGATACCAACGTTATAGTTTCGGCGGGAATTTTAACGTCAGGGGGGTTAGGATTAGGGATATGGATACATTCTTATTGACCGGTATCCGCCTATCGCTCTCTTTTTTCCTGTAACGCTTCGTCTGTCCGATCCAGCAAAATTCTTAAAATATCATAGTCCTTAGCGGATAGCGGGTATGTTTGTTCTATTGCCATTTTAGCCAGCATCGCTACGAGTATTATTATATCGACGCTCGATAATTTGTAAGAATGTAAAAGATTTAGCGTATTAGACAATTCTTTCGATAATCGTTCATTTTTCCATTCTTTACCTCCAAACAAAACTTCCGTGGAAACATTCAATACTTCCGAAAGATTCAAAATTTCTTCGTAATTCGGTTTTCTTTTCCCGGATTCCCAACGCCGAACAGTATCGACAGACAAATTCATGTCATCTGCGAGTGTCTGTTGGGTTATTCCTCTTTCTTTCCTAATATAACGCAAAATAGCATGAAACATCAAATCACACCTCAGCCCTTATATTCAGCCGAAAAAATGCCATACACAAGAGGAAGTATTGCATTTTATAATGCCATATTACTTGATTTTATTACTAAATCATGCTAAAGTGCATCATTGCAGAGTAACTCTAAAAAGTCCCGGTGAAATTTTTTATCGGCACGAAAACTAACGCATTGAAATTTTTTTCGATACATAAGGAAGGTGATATGCGGCGAAAAAAAAATTTTTCCGGGCGCGCTTGAGGAAGAAGCGCCGCGAAACGTCAGGCTGAGTTATTCGGCCAAATAAAAAAAGAGGAGTGATTCACGTAATGAAAAAATTTCTGTCTTTGATTATTGCGCTTGTATTTTGTCTGGCTTTGATGCCAATGACCGCTCCGGCTGGAGCTGAGAGCTTGTATATCCTTGGCGGTGGCGGCGGCGCTGGCGGTAATACCGTTGATGCTGCTGACGCCAAAGGTGGCGGCGGTGTGGGTGGTTATGTTGGGTCAGTGGAAACAGGAGATTCTGATACGGATGCTGATGGAGCAAACGGCGGTAAAGGAGTAGCTGCTGCGGACGCAGTCGCCGGTGGCGGTGGCGGCGGTGGGGGCGGCGCTGCTAGTGATCACAAAGCGGAAGGCGAAGGCGGAGATGGAGCCCCCGATGAAGTTCCTAATAAAGGTAGTAACGGCATTGAAGGCACTGCCGGCGAAGAAGGCGGCGATGGCGGCAGAGGTGGGTTAGTGAGTGAAGAAGGTTTTGGCGCTGATGGGGGCGATGAGGGAACCGGAAACGCTTTCGCTACCGGCGGCGGCGGTGGTGGCGGCGGCGGCGGCGCTGAGATGACAAGTCCCCCACCATTAGATACCTATGAAAATTTAACTGTTAAAGGCGGCGATGGCGGAAACAAAGGGTCCTCAACTAACGGCGGCGGCGGTGGCAGCGGCGGCGGAGCTTTTGCATATTTCGATGCGTCAGTCAGCGTAACTACCGATCTCAATGTAATCGGCGGTGACGGTGTTGATGATGGTGGTAAAGGCGGTAACTCAACTTTGTTGATTAATGATTTGACCGTAGTAGGCGAGGCGAATGTTACGGGCGGCGATAATGCGGGCGGCGGTGACGCAGAGTTGTTTGCCGATAATTTAACGAGCGAAGGCGCCTTGAACGTGACAAGCAATGTCGGAGATGCGACCTTAAATGTATTTAATAATCTCACTGTTAAAGACGGTGTCACCCTGACTAAAGGGGCTGCGGATCTGTCTTTCACGGTCGAAACATTGGTTGTGGACGGCATCGTAACTCTGAATACGGACACGGGCGCGACTGTGGCAATCGAAACGATAGTGTTGGACAATGAGGCTGAATTTGGAATCACGGGTGACTCGTTCGATGGTGAAGTTATTCTGATCGTGCGGGGAAAAGCTGAACTCAATGAGAACCTCAGTGTGGAAGGTAAGGCTTTGGTGTTCGAGATCCCCGATGATTTTGAGGTTTTCACTTCCGCGGAATTTGAAGAAATTGAAGATCTTTTTACGGAAGTGAACGATGTTATGTTGACCCTTAGTGGCACTACAGCACTAACCCATATCGAAGCTGGTCTGGATATAGATCTTAGCGAAGTAGAGTCACTGGAAGTGGGCAATGTAATTATGCTGTTTAAACTAGAAGATGGTACAAGTATTGTCACTGACGAAGCCACTATAACACCCGGTTATGACCCGGGAGAGCTGCCGTTTCAGTTGTTCGAAGAAGAAGAAGTCAGCGGCATGCACAAAGTCATTTTCTTTTACGATGAAGATGAAGAAACTCCAAACCCAAATGGATACGTTTACGCTAAGGTGACGTATGTACATGTGCCAACGCCTGATGATGACGACGACGATGATGATGATGATGACGACGACAAAAAAACCAGCAGCAGCGGATGCAACGCCGGAGTTTTCGGTCCACTCTCCCTTCTGGCGTTACCGTTCCTTCTCTTCAAAAAGAAGGAGAAATAGGCTCCATCCGCAGGTGATAACCCAAAAAAACCGGGCGGCATAAGCCGCCCGGTTTTTGGTTATTCAAAATAAGTCCGCGGGTTAATAAAAAAATACCTTTAGTTTGACGGAAATTTCCCCGTCTTCCAAAATTCTTGAAATGACATTTATTCTTTTTTTTGTAATCAAGGACATATTTTGGCCTCTGACGACAAAAGGCGGCGAAAGCGCGTACATATGCTCCGCGTCGTTAAACCGCAGCTTGGCGTTGCCGGCGGTCATATTGACAAGCTCGCACAGAGCGTCTTCCATATCGTCTTTGGTAACTTCTTCCTTTGAAACGCCCGTCATAAAGGAACAGAGAACCCGCATGACGGACTCCCCCGCTGAAATAAAAATCATTCCGTGATTTTTACCGCTAAGACTCATAACGCCCGTCATTTCGTCAAAACAGACGCCGTCCTCCGGCGAAAAAATATCAAGCGAAAACCCGGAAGTCGTGGAAATAACCTCCGCCAGCGCGCCGGCGAAAATAGAGCCGATTTGATCAGCGGAAAACGCTTTCACTAAAAACCACCTTCTCTTCCCAGACATTCGATAATCTTCGTCTGCAGTTCCTCGGCGGTGAACGGTTTTGTCAAATAATTGGCCGCGCCCGCGCGGACGGCGGCGACAATGTTGGTCTTCTGCCCCTCCGTTGTCACCATCATTACGGGAATACTCTTATATTTGTCGTTTCTTTTTATTTCGACAAGCACGTCATACCCGCTCATTTCAGGCATATTCCAGTCTAAAAGCACAAGGTCTATTTCCTTGTGGACTTTTGAAAGCATCTCAAGGGCTTCGATTCCGTCTTGCGCCTCCTCTGTTTCCATTTGCAGCACGTCGGCGACCGCTTTAATTACTTTTCTAATTATCGAGGAATCGTCAACTACGAGCAATTTCATTTTCAATTCTCCCTTTAGAATAATATGTTAAGTTCTCATAATGGTCGGCGTTGAATTTATCTTTAAAAAAGTCATAAAAGACATAGTTTCCCGTGAACAGCACGCCGCCGTCCAGGAGCGCGTCGTGCATTTTGGAAATTATTTCCTTTTTTAGAGCGTCGGAAAAATATATCAAAACATATCTGCAAAAAATAATATCAAACAGTCCAAACGCTTGATAGTTATTTTGCAGATTGAAACGCTCAAATCTGACCGCGTCGCGTATTTTCGGATCAATATCCCATGCCGAGCCGTTTTCGGTGAAATACTTCCCTTTGTACCAGTCGTTTAAGCCGCGCATTATACTTATTTTGTCATACCTGCCTTTTTTTGCTATTTCCAGAACGTGGCTCGAAATATCCGTCGCGAAAAAATCAAAATCAGACAACCCAATTCCGGTTATGCGATTTTTTTTTAAATAATTATCAATACACATGACGGTCGAATAAATTTCCTGCCCCGTCGAAACGGCGGCGCACCAAATCCTTACCCGCGTTTTTCTGCGTTTCGCAAGTTCATCTACAAGCCCGGGGAGCAAAAATTTCTCTAAAACCTTCCAGGGCGTTCTGTTGCGGAACCATTGCGTTTCATTTATCGTTATGGCGTTTATTATCTTTTGCTGCATCGAAGGGTCCGTATTTGAAATTATATGATCATAGAATTTACCAAAAGAATCAGTACCGGCGTCAACCATAAACTTTGAAAGCCTTGTTTCAATTAAATAAGACTTCTCAGGCGGGATAATTATTCCGCTGTTTTGGGCAATATAATTTTTGAAAAGCAAAAACTCATCTTCGCTTATGGAGGCTTGAGAGAGCGTTAAGCCCACTTTACTCAACTCTTTTCCCGCATTGCGTCATACCGGCCAATGTAATAATAATCCAAACCGGAATAATACCTATGCGTACTTTGCGGCTAAACTTTCAATTTCTGCCGAAATTTTATCCAAATCCAAAACCTTGTCCACGAGGCCGCTTTCTATCGCGACACGCGGCATACCATAGACGACGCATGTTTCTTCGCTTTGTGCCAGGCAAAAACAGTCCGTTTTTTCTTTCAGGCTGGCAAGCCCATTTGTGCCGTCACTCCCCATTCCCGTCAGAATGACGGCTAAAACCCCTGAAACGGTGAATGACTCGGCGACCGATTCAAAAAGTACGTCAGCGGCGGGACGGATACCGTTAATAGGCGGCGAATCGTCTAATTGAATCCTGTTTTCCGCGTTCAGTTTCATATGTACTCCGCCGGGCGCGATATAAACCGTTCCCGCCGTAACGGCCTCTTCGTTTTCGGCGACCTTGACCCTTAGTTGGGATTTCTGGTCCAAATGGTACGCCAGATGTTCCGTAAATTGCTGCGCTATGTGCTGAACGATTAAAATGGGCGTCGGGAAATCCCCGCGCAGCTTGGATAAAATTTCTTCAAGCGCCAGCGGACCGCCGGTCGAAACCGCAATGAGAACAATTTTCAGCCGAAAGTCGCTTTTTCCGATCATTTTCTCTACTTTTTCCGACCTGACTTCGGGCCGCCGGTCCCTCTTTTCGCGTCCCTCATACGCAATTTTGAAAACATCGGACATTTTGCGCTTAACCACGTCAAAATTTTCGCCGTAGCTGTTATAGACAGGCTTGATCATGTAGTCAAACGCGCCTTTCGCCATCGCTTCGGCGCAAAGCCTGTCGCTCACGGAGGAAGACCGTACCGTAATCAAAACCAAAGCCTTCGGGATTTGCAGCGTAATTTTCTTAAACATCTCGCCTATATCCATCTCGGCAGCTTCAATATCAATAACGAGAATGTCATAATCATAGCGTTTAATATAATCAAACGCTTCATTCACATTCCCGACGCAGGTGATGGCAGCGTTTTTATCCAACTCCCCCGCCGCCTGCCTGAACATTTTTTTGTACACCGACGAGCTGTCGGCGATTAATAACCTAAGCCCGCCGATGACTAACTTATTTTGAACTTTGATATAAATTCCTCCACATCGCCCGCGGTCGAAAGCAGTTCCTCGCTTGATAGTTTGGTTGTGTCGGCGCTCTGCTGAACGTCGCCCGCCTCCTCGTTTATCAGTTGGATATTTCTGGAAATATCCGCAAGTCCCGACGTCATTTCTTTCGCGGCGCGGTCTATTTCTCTTATGTTATTGGAAGCCCGCTCCGAATTCATAGCTATTTCCTGCGTTCCTACAACAAGCTCGGATATGGAATGGGCTATTTCATTAGTGCCCTTTGTCGATTCGATGACCGTCTTTGTCACCGAAAGCGCGTTTTCCGAGATTCTGTTTATTTCAGCCGTTATTTCACTCATTTTCCGCGCGGCGGCGGCTGAATCGTCCTTTATCTGATTGCTGCGTTTGCCCTGCTGGGTTACTTCCTGCGTCAATGAATTGATGAACTCGATCATTTCGTTGGTTATCGCCGTTATTTCCGACACCGCGCTGACCGCTTCAGGCATGTTTTTTTGTATGTTTTCAATTTGATCGGCAATTTCATCGGTCGAGTCGGCAGTTTGTCTCGCCAGCTCCTTGACTTCATTGGCAACCACCATAAAACCCTTGCCCGCTTCGCCCGCGCCCGCCGCCTCAATCGCGGCGTTAAGCGCGAGCATGTTGGTCTGGTCGGCAATGTCGCTTATTACGTTTACTATTTTACCTATTTGCTTGCTTGCGGCTTCGAGCCGTTGAATAATCATGTTGGTGTTTTTCGCTTTTTCGTCCGCATTCGACATTTTATTTCGCGTAACCGTGCAATGTTCGCTCACGACAGAAATGGATTTATTTATTTCGTCAACGCTTTGGGCAACGCTGTTAAAAGCGTTTGACACAAGCGAGACCGAGTCGGACGCCTTTGAAATGCTGTCCTGAATGCTGTCGACAAGAGCGCTTGACTGCTCGGCAATCGTGCTTGTCTGTTCGGCTGCCGCCGCGATGACGCTTACGGTCGAGTTTATTTCGTCTATCGAAGAAGCAACCGCGCTTATATGCGAGCTTGCCGTCGAAAGCGAATTTGACGACTGGGTCATCGCCGCCGAAAATTCCTCAGTCGCCGAGCTGACGGACGACGTCTCCTCCTTGAGGCTTATGCTGTTGGCCGCCATGCCCGACGATACCGACAGCAAATTTTGCGCCGATTCGCGTATTTTACTGATAGTTTCCCTTAGATTCGTAACGCTTATGTCGTTGATTTCAAGAAGCGAATTGCAGGCGCTGAAAAGCCTCCCAATTTCAGCGCTGCAACCCGCCGGCAATCTTACGGTAAAGTCGCCTTGAGCCGCTTCTTCCATAGTAGCGGAGAGTACGGTGAGCGGTTTTAATATTATTGGCGGGATCAACGCCGACAAAAAGACGCCGGCTAAAACGACGATAACGACAAAGGCAATGACGAGGGCGGTCAATATTTTTCCTGTGTGAATAATATCATTTGTTTTATCGCCGACCAAATCGATATACAGTTCCTCTACTTCCGTTAAAGCCGTGATGACTTCCTGTGTTTTTGGAAGGAGGATATTTATCAGATGTCTCTGGGCGTTGTCCGCGTTTTGGTTTTGCAACGCGCCGGCTTCGAGGTGGATAAATTCGTGAGGGGCATGAATTTCCCTCGTGATGGACATGATTCTTTCATCAGCCATCCCTTTCAATTCTCTCTCGTCCAGCCATTCGCCGAGCACGCAGTTTTTGGGGTCGAGCGACCCTGTGAACCTTGAGCCCGTCATCACGGCTTCGGTCAATTCCTGCCTCCATATGTAATGAGCGTTTAAGGCTTTTACAACGCCGTGGGATTCCATCTGCAAACGCTCCAATTCCCCGGACATTTGCGTAAGTTTATTTATGGACGCTATCCCGATAACGCCCAAAACCATCCCGATAGCGGACATAATTAAAAAAGCCGCCAACAACTTTGTCTTGATTTTCATGTCCCTTAATTTATTCATCATCACCTGTTCTCCCGTCTTTAAACCGGCTTATTATCGAATCGACGTCTATAATTCTGTAAAGTAACCCATCAGCCTCGACCATGCCCGAAATACAAAGATGCTCTTCTTCATCCGCCGTTTTAAGCAGCGGAAGAATTTCATTTTCATCTATATCAATCAAGTCGTTCACCCTGTCAATCATCAGACCCATTTGATCGTTGCCGTTCGTAAACGACTTGAAAATAACGACGTTCTTCGCTTGCGCGTCACTTTTCCGCCCAAGCAGCTCGGCAAGGCTTAAAACCGTTACCACTCTCCCCTTCATGTTAGCAATGCCTGCCACCGCGCGGGGGGACGCGGGAATGGGCGTAAACGCCATGTTCCGCACAACCTTCCGCACGAGCGTCACGTCCACGGTAAAGAGTTCGCCGTCTGCCTGGAAGCTTAATCCTCTCATGCTGCCATCACCTCATAACCCTCTTTTTTCTTTGTTTGTCTTTTTCAACCTCCTCCGCTATGGCGACAGGATTTAAAAAGATAAGTATTTTTTCGTTAAAACTGCTTGTTCCGAAAATAAAATCACTGTATAGACCGTCCTTATCAAGTTTAAAGTCGTCCTCAATTTTGTCCAGCACCTTACCGGCAAGAAGCCCCAGCGGCGACGCGCTGTTTTTAAGCGTCAGCACATAAAGTTTTTCCCCGGTATAGCGGCGTTTTTTGACCGGCGCGAAATTTTCCGGTCTTTCCAGGCGGACGGTTTCTCCCGCAATGTTTATATATTGGCCTTTGCCTATTTCCTGGATTTGTTCGGGGGTAATAGTTTCAATCCTTGAAATTTCACCCATTTCAAGCGCGAAATATTCACCGCCCGAACATTTGAAAATTATAATCTGCTTTACGTCTTTTTCCTCTTCTTCGGCAAGCGTGTTTCGCTGGGCCCCTTCAATGCCCATAAGACGCAATATGCCTTCGGCGTTCAGAATTGTAATCGCGTTCCCGTTGCCCAAAACCGTCACGTTTGAATAGCACAGGCAATTTTTAAAAAATTCGGGCAGCGGTTTTACAAGCGTTTGCACCGTCCCTATGGCGTCGTCTATCAAAAGCGCGAAGTTTTGGACGTCCACCTTAAACACAATGCATTTGGCCACGTCACGCCGGCTGATTTGTTCAAGCAACGTCTCAATCGGCGGCTTTTCAAGCCCTTTGGCTTTGGCGTCTATTTCCTCCATGGTCACAACTGGGATTATACGTCCGTCAAGGCTTAATACAAGCGAATTGTTAAGTCTTTCAATCCGCTTTGACGGCATGGCGCGCCAAATTCGGACAATCCGCTCGACATTTTTTTCCGGCACGGCGTACTGAACGGAGTCAATCTCCACAATAAGGGTTCTTATAACTGAAAGCGTAAGCGGCATTTTGAGCCGTACGGTCGTTCCTTTGTCCGTCTCGGATTCTATTTCTATCGAGCCGTTCAATTTTTCTATGTTCGTTTTGACAATGTCCATTCCCACGCCGCGCCCCGAAAGGTTGGTAACCTGTTTAGCGGTTGATATTCCCTGCTCGAACACCAAAGCTAAAATGTCGCTTCGGTGCATTGCCGAAAGCGTTTCCTCCGTCGTTATCCCCTGTTCCAGAATTTTTTGCTTGATCGCCTCGGTGTTTATGCCGGCCCCGTCGTCCGTCACCTCAATAATTGCTAGATCATCGCGTATATAAGCGCTGAGAGTTATTTTTCCCTTTTGAGGCTTGCCGAGCGCGATGCGCCGTTTGGCGGGTTCCAGGCCGTGGTCGGCCGAATTTTTTACAAGCTGCGCGATCGGATCCGCCAACGCATCCAGCAAATATTTATCAAGCGTCACATCGTCGCCGAAAATTTCGAGTTCAATTTCTTTATTGAGCGCCTTCGCGGTATCGCGTATACTGCGCGGAAATTTGCCGAAAATTACGCTTATCGGCTGCATTCTCGTAAGCATGACCTTTTCCTGAATTTCGCTTGAAAGCCTGGTCATATCATGCATAATCGGCGTAATGCCCTTGACCAGCTTTCTATGTTCCGTCACAACGGAAAGAAGCTGGTTTCGCGTTAAGATCATTTCATTGGCTAAGTCCAAAAGCTCGTTGATGATTGAAATGTCAAGGCGGATTGAAAAATTTTTTTCCTGCGTCGCGGATTTTTTATAAACCAATTCGTTTTCCGTTTCAATTTTAGGCAAACCGGCGTTAAGGCGGCCCTTCGGAGGAACGCCGAAAATCTTTTCCTGCGCCAGCAAATGAATATGCCTTTTATCCACCTCGATCGCTATCCCGAAAAGATCAAACTCCAAAACGCTGGTCACCAAAAGCTCCAGCGTGGAAGTATCGAAGTGTGCCAGCGCGTCTGAAATTTTATGCGTCAGAGCCGCGGCGTCCGCGTCTTTTATCGTGTCGCGGGAGTTGCCGTCGACTATGGCTTCCACGATGGAGCCTATTGATAAAATATTACCAATCATTCCTTCGGGATTTTTATAATACTTGCCGAGGCTTCTGTTATATCCGATATTGACGTAATATATTTTATGTCCGTACCGCGCCGCGTTCCGGAGGGCTTGTTTCGTCGCGGGGTCGTTACAGTCAAAAGGCATATGTATTTCTTCTTTGATATTTTCATCTGGAATAGGGACGTTTGAATAGTTTTTAAGCGTTTTTACAAGTTTATTTATATCAATCGCGGCGTCATTGCGAATGTTGTCGATTAAATCCCTCAGACAGTCAACGCTTTGCATCACAATATCGGAGATTTCGTCGTCAATTATTAAATTTCCGTCTTTAATTTGTGTAAAAACGCTCTCAAGCTCATGCGCCACGGCAATAATTTTTTCAAGCGAAAAAAAACCAGCCGTCCCTTTAAGACTGTGCGCGGCGCGAAAAGCGCCGCTTATCAGCTTGGGATCGCCTGAAAACTCGTTCACGTCCAAAAAGGCTTCCTCAATCTTATCCACGTGCGTTCTGGCTTCGGCTTCAAAATCGTCAAGAAAGATATTGGTATCCAGTTTTATAATAATCATCACTTCCTTTCGTATCGGGAAGTTACCAATTTTCTATTATAAAATATTAAAAGAAATGTTCTGTAATCACGGCAAGCAGTTTATCGTAAGCAATCGGCTTTTCAATGTAATCGTCCATTCCCGCTTTAAGGCACAGTTCTATTTCAGCCTCCTCGACTCCCGCCGTAAGCGCGATAATCGGAATTTCACGCGCGATCTCGCAATTCAGGCTTCTGATTGCCTTGGTCGCGTCCAGTCCATCCATGCCCGGCATTTGAACATCCATCAAAATCAGAGAAAATCGATTGGGATCTTCCGCGAATTTATCGACGGCTTCTTTTCCGTCGCCGGCAAATTCCAAAGTAAGCCCTTCGATTTCCGAGAGCATACCGGCGGTAATTTCTCTGTTCAGCTCAAGGTCGTCGACCACGAGAATAGTCTTATCACACAAAACCGCCTCGGGAGCAGCGGCGAAACAATCCGACGAGCATTCGCCGCTTAACATCAGCTTTTTTTCGCATTCACTCGCGTTTATGTGAAGCTTAATCCGGCTGATTAACGCGCTGACGGTGCCATGCCTTCTGGTGGAGTAATCGACGGCGCCCATCATGAACGCGGCAGTTTCGTCTTCGTCGTTACCGTGTTCCGCCAAAAAAATAATTGGAATTTTTTTGTCCCGCACAAACTCAAAAATGCCGGCGAACACAGAGAACGCCTTTTCGCGGCTTTCGTCGATATCAATGACGACCGCCGCAATGTCATACATTTCCAGCGCCGCGAGAGCGGCGTCGCCGCTTGCCGCTATGCTTACGTCAAAATGTTCCATAAGCTCCATTTTTATTTCGGCCAAAATACGCGGTTCACCGCTTATGATGAGAACACGCTTTTTTTCAAAGAGAATGCTGCTCACAGGCCAACCGCCTCCAAAATCGCTTGCAATCGTCATGGCATACTTTCCCATCTTACGCGTACGTTACAATATTTTACATTAACCAACAAGTGATATCAAATGAATAATTTTTTTTCGCGCGTCTTGCCGCGCGCGTTACTTGGGGCTTTTTTCGCGCGTTTTCATATATGTTTTCAATTTGGCTCATCCCGGCCAGCGCGTCGTATTAAGCCAGAAATCAAACGACAGGGCCGCCGCCCGGATTTAACCGGATCGGCCGACCCGTCGCCAAAATTATAGTAACCATGTTTCATTGAAATGCTCAGGCGGTTTATACCGAGATAACACAGAGTATTATGCGCAAAATTCTTTTTGCGGTTCAGGGCCATCAGGAAAACCCACGACTTAATTGTTAATTAGGTCGGATAAGATACGAAGGGCGTTCTCCAGCTTGGGAAACGCTCTTTATTTATTTCCGGCCTATGTCGTTCCATCTGCAGAAATTTTTCCCATAAAAGCATTGAAAGCTGCATGTATTTATGTTAGCATATAATAGAGAAAACACGCAGAAGGTGATATGATTATGAACCAATCAAAGGTTATTTTTGACAATACAATTGCCTATTTACAAACGGTTTCAAAAATTGACCGAAAAAAAATCGGTCAATTCTTTACCCCTATATCCATTGCCGAATATATGGGTAACCTGTCAGATGTACGAAAAGAAACTGTACATGTATTAGATCCTGGAGCAGGTAGCGGCATATTGTCGGCTGCGATTATTGATGCCTTGCTCAAAACAACCGGAATTAAACAGATAGAGCTTGATCTTTATGAGAATAGTCCTGATATTATTCCGTTGTTGAAGGCTAATCTAATTTATATGCAAAAAGCAGCCGAACAAAATAACGTAATTTTGAACTATAACATTATTGAAGAAAATTTTATTACCGCTAACCAATTTATATGGAATGACTTTTTTCCTAATGAAAAATATGACATCGTAATCTCAAATCCGCCATATAAAAAAATAAGCAAAAGTGACCCCGAATCACGCATTATGAAGGATATAGTATATGGGCAACCTAATCTATATTTCCTATTCATGGCAATGGGCATTCACCTTTTGAAAGAAAATGGCGAGTTTTTATATATTATTCCTCGTAGTTTTTCAAGTGGGCTTTATTTTACTGCTTTCCGTAATTATTTTTTGAACACAATGCGAATCACAAATTTGCATTTATTCACTTCCAGAGAATCAATAAGTGGAGATAATGACAGTGTATTGCAGGAAACAGTCATTTTACGCGCCGTAAAATCCAGAGAATATTTTCACTCAATAAAGATAACTGAATCAGTAGGTAAAGATTGTTTTAAAACAATAAATCAATATTATGCAGACTACAATACTTGCGTTAGGCGTGATGTTAATTCATTCCTGTATTTCCCTGTGTGTGAAGAAGACGCTAAAGTACTGGATTTTGTAAATCGATGGCCGTCTACCTTGGTAAAACTTGGATATAAAATGAAAACAGGAATTGTTGTCGATTTTCGCGAAACTGAATGGATGTGTAGGAAGAACAACGATAATACAATTCCTCTATTATGGGCATATAATTTTCATAATCATCGCGTTCAGTTTCCTGTTGAAGTTGAAGGAAAACCACAATATTTAATCAATGCCCCAGAAACGAAACGCTTGCAGATGAAAAAGGGAAACTATGTCCTTTTGAAACGGTTTACTTCAAAAGAAGAACATAAGCGACTTCAATGCGCTTTATTGTTTGAGAGTGATTTTTCGAAATACGAGAATATTAGCACAGAGAACCATTTGAATTACATAACGAAAATTAATGGAGAAATGAGTACGGATGAGATATATGGGCTATTTGTTGTACTAAACTCCAGTTATTTTGACCGTTATTTTCGTATTTTAAGCGGCTCTACACAGGTGAATGCAAATGAAATTAATGCAATCCCCTTTCCTGCCCATAATGACATTGTGCAACTTGGCAGAAAAGCAATCTCATATACTGACTTAGCTCGGTTAGACTGTGATGCAATTTTAGAAGAATATTTTACTCATTTGTTTGTCAGAAAAGCTATATAGGAGGTTCCATTTTTGGGTAAATTGGAAGAAGCCAAGGGAATACTGGCAGCTATTGGAATGCTTAAAGCACAAACAAATGATAGAAGTGCTTTTGTTTTGCTTGCTTTATCGAATCTTACAGAGGAAACTTCATGGAATGCCGCAGAAAAACCGGGTATGCGTATTGTCGATATGATGAATTTCATGTCTCGGCATTATGGGAAACACTACAAACCAAATACCCGTGAAACCATACGTAAAGACACTATTCATCAATTTGTTGACGGTGCTGTAGCAGAACGTAACACGGATAGCGCCGATCGACCAACAAACAGTCCCAATTATAGTTATTGCTTAACTGATGAAATGCTGTCTCTTATTCAAACATATGGAACGAACCGATGGCAAAGTCGGCTCAAACATTTTATAAATCAACAAGGTACACTGATTGAAAAATACAGTCAACAACGCGATATTGTGCGTGTTCCGGTTATGGTCAATGGACAGGAATTTAGCTTTAGTTCCGGAGAACACAATGTTTTACAGAAAGCCATTATTGAAGCATTTGCTTCTCGGTTTGCACAGGGCGCTGAAGTTCTTTATGTGGGCGACACTGAAAACAAAGACTTAATAAAAAATCGGGAAGCGCTTGAAGAGCTTGGAGTCAGCATCACGGACCATGATAAATTGCCCGATGTAGTCTTGTATTCAGAAGAAAAAAGATGGCTTTATTTTATTGAAGCTGTTACAAGTGTTGGTCCTATTTCTTTTAAACGTTTACAGGAGATTAACGCTATGACTGAAAAATGCAAAGCCGGCAAAATTCTTGTAACTGCCTTTCCAAATAAAGCGATATATAAAAAATTTGTGGATCA
>Ga0099364_10007294_pt1 | contig 15832 bp, 15 predicted proteins | sample TergutTh196P3_FD_73070 | JGI IMG/M metagenome (GOLD analysis project Ga0099364, IMG submission 73070) | Microcerotermes parvus P3 segment gut microbial communities from Pointe-Noire, Republic of the Congo - Th196 P3 | ecosystem: Host-associated > Arthropoda: Insects > Digestive system > Gut ...
AATGTTTACATTTTTCATTGGGACAAAAATATTCTTTAATGGCAAGCATAGAAAGTAAAATTTATTCGGCTGCAAAATTAATAATTAATGTCAATTATGCAATGACATTATCTTTTATTTATGTATAGTTTTATTTATTTTGTGGTAAAATTAATAATTTATTAAATACAGCACCCAAAAACCAATAATTTAATCCAATAATTTAATGTGCAGTGAAATCCTTACCTGCATTTTAGTGTGAAGTGAAATGTCAACTTGCTTATTCCTGGTATGCAGTTATTAATCCGGCATGCTTATATTTATTAAAAAAACATTCATTAATATTTCATGTTTAGCTAATTGCAAAAAATAATATTATTGTTTTATTGACGTCGGCTCAGTTTTTCAGTTGACGATTGATTGCCTCAATGAAATGAAGTATTTCGTCGCGGCCTTCCTTTTTTTCGGCAGAAGATGTGAGGACGGGTGGAAGTTCTTCCCATACTTCGAGCATCTTTTCGGCATATAGCTGCATGTTTTCCTGCAATTTGGCTTTACTTATCTTGTCTGTTTTGGTGAAGATAATGGCAAAAGGAATGGCATGCTCACCCAGCCATTCCATAAACGCCAAATCAATTTTCTGCGGCTCGTGCCTGCAATCAAGCAGCACAAACAGGTTAGTCAATTCCCTGCGTCCCAGAATATAACTTTCAATGATGCGCCTGATATTTTCACGCCCCTCTTTGCCTCTCTGCGCATAACCATAACCCGGAAGGTCAACCAAATACCATGTATCATTAATAATGAAATGATTGATTAACTGGGTTTTGCCCGGTTTTTGCGAGGTCTTGGCCAACTGCTTCCTGTCGGTCAGCATGTTGATTAACGACGATTTGCCTACATTCGACCGGCCAATAAACGCATATTCCGGCCAATTCCCCTGAGGACACTTTTTTACGTCGGTGTTGCTCGTAACAAATTCAGCTTTTGTAATTCCCATAAACTTTGAATTATGAATTGTGAATAATTGAATAACATTGAACCTTAAACATTGAACTTTGAACATTGAACTTTGAACATTGACATCATCCAAAGCCCTGCAAACGTAATCAATCCGTTTACTATCAACAGTTCGTAACCGAACTTATACCCGGTGTACAGATAGACGAAATGATTCAACAGGAAGCAGATAACAGGCGAAGCGATACAGATCAACGGCACAAACTTATCTTTTGTTTGCCGTTTAGTAAAGAGTCCAAACGCAAACAGTCCCAACAAAGGCCCATACGTATAGGAGGCTATCGTATAAATGGCGTCAATCAGGCTTCGGCTGTTCAATGCCTTAAAAATCAATATTGTCAATGCAAATAAAACAGCCATGCCTGCATGTACTTTCATGCGTATTATCCGAGCCTTCAATTCACTTTTACCACCCTGAACCCCAAATTTTGAACCCTGAACCCCGAACCCCGAACCTTGAACCCCAATCTTTGAACCCTGAACCCCGAACCCCGAACCTTGAACCTCGAACCTTGAACCTTGAACCCCCAGTATATCCACACAAAACGACGTCGTCAAAGCAGTCAGCGCAGAATCTGCACTGCTGAAAGCCGCTGCTATAATGCCGATGGTAAAACAGACAACAATAAAAGGCCCCAGCAAACCGGATGTACAAAACATGGGTAGAATATCGTCGCCCGCCGTCGGCAGTTCGATGTGCATTTGCGAAGCCGCAACAACCAGTAAAATACCCAGACAAAGAAACAGAAAATTGACAGGCGTAAAAGCCAGTCCATACCAGTACATATTTTTTTGCGCATCCCTGAGATTGCGGCACGAGAGATTTTTCTGCATCATATCCTGGTCTAATCCGGTCATTACGATGGTAATAAACATGCCGCTGAAAAACTGTTTGACAAAGTGCTGCGTATTATGCCAGTCTGTAAATTCAAACAGGCGAAAATGCGGACTTTGCGAAACGGTCTGTATCATTTCGGCCATTTCCAGTCCTATTTTCGTTTTCACCTGCCACAGGATGACAAGCAACATGCCAATCAGACAGAACGTCTGTAATACATCAGTCCAGAGAATCGTCCTGATACCGCTTCGATACGTATACAGCCAGACCAGCAGAACGCTGATAATCACCGTCAGTGCAAAAGGAATACGCCACTGGTCGAAGACATACGTTTGCAGAATCCATACGACTAAATACAGGCGGGAAGCGGCGCCGATAAGTTTCGACAGGAGAAAAAAGGATGCGCCCGTTTTGTATCCGTACCGTCCAATTCGCTGTTCCAGAAAGGAATAAATGGATACAACGTTCAGCCGGTAATACAGGGGAAGCAATATGTTGGCAATCACAATATATCCGAAAAAAAAACCGAATACCATCTGCATATAAGTCATATCTATCTGGCGCACAAGCCCCGGTACAGAAACAAAGGTAACGCCCGACAAGGAAGACCCAATCATGCCGATGGCAACAATATACCAGGGCGATTTCCGGTTCGCCAGAAAGAAAGCCGCATTGTCCGCATCCTTTCTTCCTGTAAGCCAGGATATAAATAGCAGTAAACCAAAATAGGCTGTAATCGTTAATAGAATAATCCGGCCGCTCATCTGTCCGGTTAACTGTCTTTCAACATATATCCTTTCTTGTTCAACGAGACAATCGACAGTTTGGAGTCGTTTTGAATCGCACGGCGAAGATAGGTTATCTGGACATTGAGCGCCAGCGAGTTGGCATAGGTGTCGGCGCCCCAGACTAACGAAAGGATGCTTTCGCGGGCGACCGCCGTGTTCACGTTTTTGGCCAGCATGCGCAGTATTTCCGCCTGACGCGACGTAACGAGTGTCTTAGCGGTACCCGAACGTAACTCATTGTTGCTGTAATTGAAAACCGTATGCCCAAACCGGTAGATTTCTTCCCGCACATTTTCTTCGGGCGGGTTGTCGAAACGCTCCCGGATACGGGCGATAAGCTCTTCGGGATAGAACGGTTTGGTCAGGTAATCGTTTCCCTTGTTCTGTCCGATTTTGATTGGTTTACTCATCTGTTTCTTTGTTTTAAAAAGCAAAAGTAATGTTTTTTGATGAATAACTAAATCAGGTAGCTTATGGATTTTCATCTATCTGGACGGTCGGACAGAAAATCAATCATCCGTACAATGGCGTGGTCGCAAACAGGACAGAAAGGTAGCTGACTACGCATTGTGCAATGATTCATAGGGCGATAAATCCCTTTGGCTATGTATCCTCCACCCTCAAATACGCCCAGTCTGTCGACATACGGCCCGTCTATGGGAGTAGGTATCGGAGTATCGGTCGCAAGCATATCTTTTCACTTGGCATAAAAACTCACCAGTGTAGTGATATTTGGCCCCCAAGATTCGGCGTCGAGGCTATAGAATTCATTGTAAGCTACTTCGGAGCTAAAATATTCATCACCCAGGCCAGCAAAGCTCTGTCCGAGTTCATGCACAAACATATTGTGTTCGTTGCACAACTTTGTTGTTTTCATCACCAGTAAACCGTCATCATTTGTTTCTTGAACGTATAATTCCTCAATGTGAACCCAAAAAGTTTGTACATCATCAATAAGCTGCTAAAAACGTTCGATATTACCTCCATAGCCCTGTTTTTTACAACATTTGCTGCGGATTTTATACCTTTGAAAGCCATGTGTTTTTTAAAATTGTATGCCGTTGCGCCCGGCAAAACCTGTTTGCTGGCTAAACTGTTTCCTTTGGCATATACTTTCTTCAACCATCTGAAATAGAGCAGTGTACCCCAGTATCCACTGTTGATTGCCGCAGACGCATCATCCGTTTACCACGACGGGTGTTTATCAGTTGAAAGGCCCTGTCGTAGAGCGCTTTGTCAAAAATATGCGCTATCTGTTTGTATTTACTCTTCTTACAGCATGTTCATTATAAACAAAACCTTCGCGTTCAGGATTATATGCTCCGTGAGGAGGAATATAAGCCGTTAATACTGTATATCATTGAAATATGAAAACGTTTTTATCTCTTTTTTTAAGAAGTAGTTGTGTGACAAGCACATATAGGATGTTCCTCTTTTAGGCAGGAAAAACAGGAAAAGATAATAGACAGCGTAAAAACACTTTTGATAACTTGTTTCATTAACATCATTTGTTCTTTTTAAATGATTTGTTCAATTGGAAAAGACCTTTTATTACCTTTGTTTGATGCCCCGCAATACCTTAAATGACTCATCATTGTTTGTGTAAATCCGGAAAAAATATACGCCCGGTTGAAGTGAACCGGTGTAGATTGTTCTGTCCGGATTACTTATCGCAAAGGCAAGTGCGCCTGTTGCGGAATATACCTCAATCTTACTGATGCGTTCATGTCCCGCAAGTTCAATCTGACTTGTGAAGATATTCGGATATATCCGTATATCGTTTGGTTCGACCGGCATATTACTCGTGGGTAAAATAGAGACAGGATTGCTCCGTTGTCCTTCATTATTACCATACAAGGCAGATACCTGATAAAATGTTTCTTTTGAAGGCATCGTATCAATAAATAGTCTTGGGATGGGCGGAATCGTTGTAATCCTTACATTATCACGGTAAATATAATAGCCCGTAGGCTCGATAAATGCAGCCGGACGAATACTCCGAAGCGAGACTTCCTCCGAAGAGGCTGTCCGGATATCAGCCTCCATTGCATTTGATAAAGCAACTGACCGCACAAAAGGATTATTGGGTATGACCGGAATATCTCTTTCAACCGAACTGACAGTGGCTGCAACAAAAAAATTAAAATTATTAAATTCAACGTTTAAACTCGACCAGCTCCTTCCATTGAAGGAATAAATATTTCCTTTTTCAGGAACAGCAGGTCCGTCATCACAAACTGCCGGATAATCATCTTCTGAGGATGAAACTCGCGTAACATGCATGGATACGATTAAACTTTCTGTCCCGTCAATCACAAACGGCATATTCAATTGAATGGTATTGGTTCGTCCTGCAACCGGATTGGAAACAGTCTGTCTGTATGTCCGGTTTCCCTGGGCAATATATACGTCATACGTGTTGTTCCGAACAGGAATAAATTTGACGGCCGTAATTGTTCTTCTATGAAACGACCAGATATCACTACTGTTCCATGTTTGTCCGAAAAAGAATGGCGCAAGTCTGCTAAGTGTAACCTGTTGAACGGCATTGCTTTCACCCCAGTAAATGGTTTGCTCATAGACAGGAGGCTCCCAACGAACAGCTATTTGTTGAGAAGTTGTATACATAACCGATACATCGGTGGGGGCTTTATTATATTCAATGGCTGTAACCGTTTCATAAATGAGAGCTGACTCACTTCCATTTGCATATACCGCTGAAACACTATAGGTTTGCGTTCCAAATTGAGGTGTTACGTCTGTAAAGGTCTGTAAAGCTGTCTCGCCAATCCTGATGTTATTATTATATACGTAATACATCAACGGATTTCCGAAGTCCGGCGCATTCCATGTCAAAATAACGGTTTGTCCGTCATACACAGCTTTCAGATTGAAAGGTGCAGGCATTTGCGATTGATGATAACGGCCTGCTAAAAAATCGACTCCCGAATTTATCGGGTCAAGCCAAATATCCATTCGGGTCGAATCGGAATCATTGTATCTATCCCAGTGATAACTCATTTTGCCGTAGAGATTCAATAAATGCGGCAAAGCACATTCAGAACTGCCTCCTGATAATGTTCCGACAATCAACTTGTTTTCGTTAAACAAAGGGGATCCGGACGAGCCTCCTTCCGTCACCCCATGACCGTTAAGTGTTGCGTCAAATCTCACATTCCAGTGGGCATTCGTATCACTTGTATATCCGGCATAATTCCACGTAACATGATTGGCGGGTGTTAAAAAGGTGGATATTTTTTTATAATCACCTTCGGGATGATGAATGCCCACACCGGACTGAGCCGGTTGGTTTCTTTTGTCCCATCCATTGTAATATACATTATAGTACTCAGGGACAGGCATGTTAAGTAATACGAGCAAGCCGTCGGATTCTTTATTTAATGTTGTTGCAACAATCTTAGTGCATCCGGACATTGATTTTCTATCTGCAGGCGAAGAGTCGTTGCTACATCCTTCCCGTTCATAGTGAAAATAAAAACGCCACTGTTTCATGTCTTCTTCCGATGCTACTCTATTGTTACGGTCAAATGCATTGTGATATGCTGTAAGAATATAGGGCTTTAAATCCTGTGCCGTGTTGTTAACTAATGAACCGGAAAATATATAAGTGCCAGAACCGATGCGTCCTTCAATATAGCAAACCCCCTTCTTCTGATTTTGCCATGCGTCCCCTTCTTCGCAATTGATATTGACTTCGCAAGGAGCGGAGCGACGCAAAGAGACCGAACCGTTTTGAACAGCCGGATGCTTATAAACGTATCCAATCGCTTCGATTTCAATACGCGGCATGGCTCCGTCGGGTGATGCCACATATTCGAGCGTAAGCTCGTCGCCTGCCACGGATTCATTCGCAAAACGACCTCCGGACGGAAATGTCCGATGTGTATAAGCGCCCAAAATATGTGTTTTATCCGCATTATAAATAAAAAGTTTGCCGCCTTCCGGAATATAAAAATCCGCATAGTATAACGACAGGGCAATGGCTCCTTTCGCCTGAAGATTTAATTGCCATATCTTAGTTCCGTCGGGAAGTGTGTTCCAAACGCCTGCGTTCGCCGGATTGTATTGCACATCAATCAGTGTGGCGATACGTAGAGGGGTTCCCAGACCGGCCTGCCTTTCATCTTCCATGATTAAATCGCTCACATTGAATGTAACAGGCGCCTGAATGGTTGCTGCGCGACTTCGCAGCGTCGTCTGAAATTGAAAACTTGGAGGAATACCGCCTTCACTAATCTGAGCCAAAGCGTTTTCCTGAATCACCAACACTCCAACGAAACATACAATCCATTGGAAAATCGTTCGTTTATTGTTTGTCATCCGCGTTTATTTTATTGACACATGCAAAAATAATAAAAATAATTGTCAGAACAGTGATTTTTATGTTTTTTATGATGTTTTAGGGTTTATTTGGGGGGATTGAAGCATGAAAGGCGACCAATCCCTGTAAAGGCGATTTCACCACGATACCTGTCCGGATACCGGTTTCGGAAGCAGCATCTGCCAGTATATCCCTGTAATAGTAAGCAATGGAGCCGGTAAAATGAACCGGCCAGGCACAATAATCATATTGCTTTACATTCCGTATGATAAATGACTTGAAACTGTTTAATACCAGCGAGTAAATCATCGGTTCATGGATGTTTTCCGCTAGAAAAGGCGACAAACCAGCCAGAAAACGATTGGGAAAAGGCTGGCGATAGACACGGTCGATAATTTGAGCAGGCGTCAGTTCATACTGTTGTAAAAATTTGTTTTTCAATTCATCCGACATCATGCCCTTGAGCAGGTCGCCTACCAATAACTTCCCCAGCACGGCTCCCCCACCCTCGTCGCCTAAAATATACCCCAGCGGCGAAACATTTTGCACGATGGTTTCGCCATCGTAAAAGCACGAATTGGAACCTGTCCCCAGAATACAGGCAATACCGGGTTGTCGGCCGCAAACACCTCTGGCTGCGGCCAACAAATCCGTATAAACTTCAATAACAGGTACATTCATCAGATTTTCAATCGCCCCCTGTACGGTTTCAACTTTATCATATACACAACCGGCGCCATAAAAGTAAACCGCCCTGATGTCTTTCTTTTCAACTTCCAACTGAGGGAATAACTCCCGGGTCAGCTGGTCGGCAATCTCGTCCTTCGACTGAAAATAAGGGTTGATACCCGAAGTATGAATTGTTTGAAGCACATTTCCTGCTTCAGTTATACACCAGCTTGTTTTAGTAGAACCACTGTCTGCTATCAGAATCATAGCTGTCTTTTAAACCATTATTTCAGATACGTATCCAACCAGTTGAAAAATTCGCGGTTCCAGACGATTGAATTTTGAGGTCTGAAAACCTGATGCGCTTCATTTTCAAACATAACCAAACGGGATGGAATGTTACGCAGGCGTGCGGCGGTAAATGCTTCCAAACTTTGTGTGTAAGGCACCCGGAAGTCGTTTATCCCTGCAATAATCAGGATGGGCGTATCCCATTTCGTGATAAATTTATGCGGTGAATTCGCGTAGGTACGTTTAGCAACCTGATTTTCATCCCAATATGAACCGCCGAAATCAGTATGCACAAAAAAGAGTTCTTCGGTCGAACCGTACATGCTTTCAAAGTTGTAGATGCCGCAATGTGCGATGAAAGCCTTAAAGCGTTTGTTGTGATGTCCGGCTAAGAAAAAGGCCGAGTAACCTCCATAACTTGCTCCTACACAGCCTAATCGAGTTTCATCACACCAAGGTTCTCTGGCAACGTCGTCGATGGCGCTCAGGTAGTCGCGAATGTTTTGTCCGCTGTAATCGCCCGATATCTGGTCGAGCCACTCCTGTCCGAACGAAGGCAATCCACGCCGATTGGGCGCTACGACAATATATCCCTGCGCCGCCATCAACTGGAAGTTCCACCGGTAACTCCACGACTGACTGACAACGCTTTGAGGTCCTCCCTGACAATACAGTAAGGTCGGGTATTTTTTCTCAGGGTCAAAATCAGGAGGAAAAATAACCCATGTAAGCATCTCTTTTCCATCAGTCGTCTTTACCATGCGTTTTTGAACCTGCCCCATCGGGATCTGTTCGTAGATGTCCATATTCACCAGAGAGAGAGGCGTCATTATTCCGCTATTGAGTTCAATATCAAACAATTCGGTTGCCATTGTGATTTGTGTAACTTCAGCTACGGCCTTGTTTCCAGCGGTTGTAAATGCTCTGATATCATGGTCGCCAGCGGTAATTACCGTTACCGTACCCGCTTTATCTACCTTACAGAGTTGATGAGTCGCCTCCATCGGAGCGATAAAATAAAGTTCTTCATTGCCGCTCCAGACAACATTGGCGGCGTTATAATCAAACGCTGCAGTCAGGTCTTTCATCGAATTATCTGCGCTGTTCCACACAAAAAGACGTTCCTTGTCCGATTCATTACCTGCACGACGCATCGAACTGAATGCAATTTGCGTATCATCCGGACTCCAGACAGGATATTTTTCATAACCGGGCATTGCCGCAGCGTCTGCAGGGGTAGCATTCTTGCAGATATTGGTTGTACGACCGCTTGCTACGTCATAAATAAAAATATCGCTGTCGGTAGAGACCGCATATTCTGTTCCGGTCTGTTTCTTGCACGTATACGCTAATTGCGTTCCGGCATGATTCCATGCGATTTCATCTAACGAAAAATAGGGAGCCAGCGGTGCGTCCCACAGTTCGCCTTCCATAATATCCTTTCCCTCACTCACTTTTCCGGCGATAAAATCGGCAATAAAGATATGCGAATAACTGCCTTCATTCCAATGATCCCAATGACGCGCCATCAAATCATCGTAAATCTTCGCCCTTGATTTATCCATATCCATATAAATTTCAGCCGAATTATGTTTTTCGACCAGTACGCTCTGAAGATAAAACACCTTGCTTTCATCTTTTGTGATGCCGAACCCGGTGATTCCGTTTTCGATAAAGGAATGTTGTGTCATAGCGCTTCCATCCGGACGGATACTCCAGATTTGACCGTCGCCACTGCGATTGCTCAGGAAATAAAGCCTGCTTCCGTCATTGTTCCATTGCAGATTGCCCTCGTTGCCTGCATGATCGGTTAGCTGAACTGCTTCAAAACTACCGTATGGCTGCATGTAAATGCTTGTGATACCCCGGTTTTCAGCCATATTGTAGGATGTTACGGTATAAACAAACCGGTCGCCTGCCGGTGAAACCGTACTGTTGCCAACCCGTCCCATTTTCCACATCACCTCCGGCGTGAATATACCGGCGGCAATCTCTGCTTCCGTCAGTGCATTGCTTATTTCAAGCGCTTGCCCATTGTCCCGGTCAGTCTGTTGTTGCATACAACCGGACATCATTACAGCTGTTATCAGCCAGGCGATTAAATTTTGTTTCATCTTTCTATCTATTTATATTTTAATTAATTAATACTCATTCATTACAGCCTCTCCCTGTTGTTGGGCTACTTCGTCCATTATCTCAAACAATTGCTCCACAGTATCAGCACGTAACATAGCGACCCGCGTGGATTTAAAATCCGGAATACCCTTGAACAGCGGCGTAGCCGCAATATGACGGCGAATATGCAGAATCCCCCGCCTTTCATCCAACCGCTCAATACTTTGCAAAACCTGCTGTTTGAGGACATTCAGATACCATTCAAACGATTCGGACGGCGATTGTTCGCTTGTTGCCAAAAACTCCTTTACTTCGCGAAAAATCCACGGTCGCCCGATACTTCCTCTTCCAATCATCACGCCATCAACTCCATACCGATCGAAGCGCTCCCTGCATATTGCAGGTGAAGTGATATCACCGTTTCCAATAATGGGGATATGGATGCGCGGGTTTTGCTACACCTGCCCAATCAATGTCCAGTCGGCGTTGCCCGTAAACATTTGCGACCGGGTACGCCCATGAATAGTTAATGCGGCAATACCGCAATCCTGCAACTGTTCAGCCAGTTCTGTAATTATCAGACTGTTGTTATCCCATCCCAAACGTGTTTTAACCGTAACCGGAATACGCACCGCTTTGACTACTTCGCGGGTTATCGTAAGCATCTGCGGGATACTGCGTAACATACCGGCGCCTGCGCCCTTGTTGGCGACCTTTTTAACCGGACAACCAAAGTTCAGGTCGATTAAATCGGGATTTGCCGCCTCACAAAGACGTGCAGCCTCAACCATGGCATCGACTTCCTTTCCGTAAATCTGAATGGCGACCGGACGTTCTTCGTCGGCAATCGTCAGTTTCTCTTTCGTTTTATTCACATGGCGGATAAGCGCCTCACTCGAAACAAATTCGGTATACACCAAATCTGCGCCAAACCGTTTACACATCCGACGAAAAGAAATATCTGTCACATCCTCCATCGGCGCAAGCAAAACCGGACGCTCTTTCAAGTCGATTGTACCAATCTTCATAAAGCACAAACCAATAATGGTACAAATATATGGATTTTTTTACAATCAAGCATCAGAAAGTGCCACTCAATAAAATGAAAAATCGCCGAATATTCAACCAAATAAAGCTCCGCATCTTTGGGAAAATACTCGACGCCGCTGATATTGCAATAATCAGCAGCCTGTTGTATTGTAATAAAAGTTTAACGTTCAAGGTAACGTTCGTTTTTCTTCTGAGATATCTACCACTTATAATTAAAACCGAAGCTGAGCAGTTGATTCCATTGCAGAAAAGAGTCTGTTGCATTGACTTTTGTGACGCCGTCATCATACTTGAGATGCAGATAAAGCAGTGTTGAGAAAAAACGGCTTACCGCAAAGTCAAAGGAGTTCTCAAATTCAACTATCACCCGATCATAACTGGTGAAATACTTGAATCTGGATTTCCAGGTGACTTCCCGATTAGGTTTCAATGTCATGTTAAAGTCGACCGTAGACCCTAATTTGCTTAAATAATTTTTGTACATGCCAGTCTCTTCATCTTTAGGAAACCCATGCCTCCCCCAGTCTATGCTGTCGCTGATTGCTGACATATAGGTATACGCTAGAGGAGCTATATTAACAGAAATCACCAATGAGCGGTCGATGCGTTGATATTGCTTTGTAAGATCATATTTCATGCCAAGCCCTATATTGATTGTGTAGGGAGACAGTAGACCGACTTGTTTAATCATTGTGTTTTCCTGGTAATTATTAAACAGCTGTGTTTTAAATTCAGCGTCAAGGGTGTAATGCCATTTATTGAATGCACGCACGCCAAAATTACTGTGAAACCTGAGAAGGTCGTCACTGACTTTGTATTGTCTTAATGTATCATTGGGGGCATTGTAAAAATTCAGTCTTAATTCGAGGGTATTGTCTAATTTGATGCGATCTTTTGCATAATCATATTTCACAATATTTCTGGCAAATACATTTAAAATAGTTGTTTTTGTCGGACCACTGTGCCAATTATCCGAAGTGGAGTTTTCCGAAAATTTCAAAGCGCTCTCAAAAGAAGAAATCCAACATTTCTTGTCTGGTATGAGTGGCTTAAATGGCACAATCTCTTTTTCGGGCATCATATTGCCGGGTTTAAACACAGGATGCAAAAACAATGGATTTGTAATAATTGTGTCTCGGAAAGTCATATCCGGTCCAAATACATTTACATTTATGCTTTGATTATCTGAACCCAAATGCTGTTCACCGCCTTCGATAAGCCGATGAATATATTCATTGAAATTCATATCTTGCGCATTGATTATTATGCCCGTAAATGCAAAATATAAAAGAAAAAACAGGAATCTCTTTGTTATCATCTTTCTGCCATTTTATAAAGATGGTGCAAATATATTCAAAAAAAAACAGTTGCCAAATATTTATTCTGGTAATGATTAGTCTTTGTTCTTTGTATCTATGATAATCGTAACCGGACCATCGTTCAATAAATGCACTTTCATGTCTGCGCCGAAAATTCCGTTTTTTACTTCTTTTCCTAACACAACGCCGACTTTGTCGCAAAACAATTCATACATCGGAACAGCAAATTCAGGTTTCGATGCTTTGATATAGGATGGCCTGTTCCCCTTTTTTGTGGAAGCATGCAATGTGAACTGACTTACCACCAACACATCGCCTTTTGTTTCCAATATTGAACGATTCATCACGCCTTGTTCATCATTAAATATACGCAAATGTCCTGTTTTTTTAGCCAACCACTCTACATCCTCTTTGCAATCGGCATCTTCAATCCCGATGAATACGAGAAGCCCATGTTGAATCTCAGCCTGTATCGCCGCTTCTACTTCGACGGATGCAAATTTCACACGTTGTATTACTGCTCTCATTTGTTCTTTATTTTTATATTTTTATATTGCAAGTGGATGATAATGTCAAAGGGATAAATCCTCTTGTTTCAACGCTGTTAGGATCATCCCTGATTTACGTTTTCCGATGAGTTCGTTTAATTCTTCTATTGATGCGCTCTTTAGGCGCTTCACGCTTTTATATTTTCGCAAGACAATTTCTTTTGTTTTCTCCCCTATTCCTTTGATGGCATCTAATTCGGAAACAATCTGTTTTTTGCTGCGCAGATTTCGGTGAAATGTGATTCCAAAACGATGTGCTTCATCGCGAAGTTGTTGGATGATTTTCAGCGTTTCCGACGTCTTATCTAAAATCAATGGTAGCGGGTCGCCAGGGAAAAACACCTCATCCAATCGTTTAGCTAAACCAACAACCTTGATTGTATCCAACAACTCCAGCTTGCGTAACACCTCTGTTGCAGCATTTAATTGTCCTTTCCCGCCATCAACAATAATCAATTGCGGGAGAGGTTGGTTTTCTTCTTTTAAACGTGTATAACGGCGACTCACGACTTCAGTCATCGATGCGAAGTCATCGGACCCGGTAACTGTCTTGATATGAAAATGACGGTAATCTTCTCGCGATGGTTTCGCTTTTTTGAACACCACACATGCTGCCACAGGATTTGTTCCCTGTATGTTTGAGTTGTCAAAACACTCAATGTGCATCGGCAAAACATGAAGGTGTAAATCGTGTTGAATGGCTTTCAATAGGCGCGTAGTACGTTGTTCGGGATTGAATTTGTCGGCTTGCTTCAGTTTATCTGTTTTATATTGTTTGACGTTCTGAATGGATAGTTCCAACAATTTTTTTTTATCGCCTCCCTGATGCGGAATAGTATAGAAACAATGTTCAATTTGCATATCCGGCAAAAAAGGCACGATGATTTCGTTGGCATGATTATTGAAACGGTTTCGCAACTCCATAATTCCCAATCCCAACAATTCTTCTTTTGTTTCATTCAGCCGTTTTTTGTATTCGATTGTGTATACTTGTACGATTGCTCCGTTTCCTATATACATATAATTAATGTACGCAGATTGGTCTATTTCGTCGAATGAAAACACATCAATATGATGTAAAGATGGCGGAACCACCGTAGATTTCGTGCGGAAGTTTTCTATTACATTATATTTGTTTTTGATGAGTTGTGCTTCCTCGAAACGCATTTCAGAGGCTAATGTTTGCATCTCTTTCAACAGATGGTTTGTGACTGCCGAACTGTTTCCTCTTAATATTTCTTTAATCTCTGTCATGTTTCGTTTGTATTCTTCCTCGCTTTGCAGCCCAACACAGGGGGCTTTACATCGTTTGATATGGTATGCCAAACATACTTTATACTTTCTTTTTTTTATGGCATCCGGATCAAGGGAGAGTTTGCAAGTCCGGACAGGATATAAATTTTTGATTAATTGCATCATCACCTTTGCTGCATGTGTCGTAGCATAAGGACCAAAATAGACCGATCCGTCTTTTACAATGTTTCTTGTTTGAAAAATGCGTGGAAAGTGTTCTTTCTTTATAACAATCGATGGAAAGGTTTTGTCGTCTTTCAGCATCACATTATATTTGGGCTTGTATTGTTTGATTAAATTGTTTTCTAATAATAACGCATCACCTTCCGTGTCGACAATGATATATATAATGTCGCATATTTGCTTTACCAAAAGACGCGTTTTGATGTCTGCATGTTCTTTTTGAAAATAAGTGGAAACTCTCCTCTTCAAATTTTTGGCTTTGCCAACATAGATGATTATTCCTTTTGAATCGAAATACTGATAGCATCCCGGCTTTTCGGGAAGAGTTGAAAGGATGTCCGCAATATGTTTTGTTTTATCATTCATGCCTATTTGTTAAAAAATAATGTTCCACGTGAAACAATTTTGCCTTATCTACCCAAAAGAACTAACAGGATATTTATGTCGCTTGGTGAAATTCCGGGAATACGGCTTGCCTGTGCAATCGTTTGAGGTTGTATTTTATCCAGCTTTTGCCGTGCTTCCGTTGACAGGGATTGAATGGACGGGTAATCAAATTTCCCTTCGATATGTAAGTTTTCCAGCCTGTTTATCTTGTCTGCAATCAGTCGTTCTCTCTTTATGTATCCACTGTATTTAATTGATATTTCGGCAGCTTCAAGTATTTCATCCCTCCTGGTTAAAGGTATTTGCGCGATTTTTTCGCGTAATTCGGGTATGTATTCGACTAACGCATTAATCGACATCTGAGGGCGTGTCAGGACGTCGATTAATTTGCATCCATGAGATAAAGGTGCAGTCCCTGCCTTTTCAAGTCCGACATTTATCTGAGAAGGTTTGATAGAAAACGTTTCAAAAAAATGAATGAGCGAGTCTCTTATCTGTCTTTTTTCCTGCAACAAATGATAGCGGCAGGTATCGGCTAATCCCAGTTGATGTGATTTTTCAGTTAAGCGCATATCTGCATCGTCCTGACGTAACAATATCCGATATTCTGCTCTCGATGTGAACATGCGATATGGTTCGTCAACTCCCTTCGTAACTAAATCGTCTATCAAAACGCCAATATAGGCTTCATCGCGTTTTAAAACAAATGATTCGCCTCCGTGACAGTTGAGATGTGCATTCATTCCGGCTACCAAGCCTTGCCCGGCGGCTTCTTCGTAACCTGTGGTTCCATTGACCTGTCCGGCAAAAAACAGATTGCTGATTACTTTTGATTCCAGTGTATGCGTCAATTGGGTGGGGTCGAAAAAGTCATATTCTATCGCATAGCCCGGCCGGTAAAGCTGTATATTCCGGAAGGCGGGAATCGTCATCAACGCCTTAAGCTGAATGTGGAACGGAAGATACGATGAAAAACCGTTTAAATAATATTCATGTGTGCTTTCGCCCTC
>Ga0099364_10007295_pt1 | contig 15831 bp, 17 predicted proteins | sample TergutTh196P3_FD_73070 | JGI IMG/M metagenome (GOLD analysis project Ga0099364, IMG submission 73070) | Microcerotermes parvus P3 segment gut microbial communities from Pointe-Noire, Republic of the Congo - Th196 P3 | ecosystem: Host-associated > Arthropoda: Insects > Digestive system > Gut ...
TGAAACAAGGCTTAAACTTGAAGAAAAAGGTTTACAATTAGATGTCCAAAACGCAGAAACGCAAGCAAAAATCAACGAATTGGCTCTACGAATTGCAGAAATGGATACTAATATACATATTGATAGTGGTTTGCACAGTGATACTCGTAGGAATAATCGTATCGTACAATATGCTGAAATGATTGTTCGTGCAATATTATCTATGTTAGGATTATAAAAAAAATGAAAAAAAAGTGTAAAAAACACTTGACAAGTTATAAAAAATCTGCTTTAATTAGTCGACAAGAACATACATTATGAATAGTAAAATATATAGAAAATTGAGCGTAGGATGTAAGCTTGAAACCATTACCCTATTAATTTAACGAAGACGAAATATTCCTATATAAGTGGGAGAACTATAGACTGGTACAAAGTTTTGAGTATTCATACCTGAAGCCATAATATACATTAAAGCATGGCTGTAAGTTTTTGTAGCACTTGTATTATCCTGAACATCCCTGTTTTCTCCATTAGTAATATTATTTATAATATCATACCTTAATTGATTAATATTATTTAGAAAATAACGTTCATTTGAGCTTGTTGAGGTAATGTGCCGGCGTGTAAGTCTATAATAATTTATATTATCGATTGAAAGAGACGGAAAATCACGAGTAAAATCTATATTTATATTATTTGATGCATTTGATAAAAATATATCAATATTGGTACCTTCTAAAGATATCTCACTAAATCTTAGCGAGCGCGTAATTAAATCATAAGCTGCAGCACCGCCTATACTTTGACTTCCGGATATATTATTTATCCTTGAATAATCACTTGCCAGAACAGAATTAATATTTTCTATAGGATTAGAGTTATCAGTGTCGCTTATATAAATTTTGTAAAAAATAATATAATGCGTAAAATACTGATTGCCTATATTATCAGTACCTGTATTTATATAAACATTGGTATTTAATTCACCTGTTATAGTGCCTATTGGTACAGGGTATATAAATGGATAATCATAAATCCCGCAATTGGACAAAAATAAAATTATTAGAATAAACAACCCCGTTTTAATAATACGGGGTGTGTTATTTTTCATTATAATCCCTTTTAGAATAACCCCATGGAAAGAATAATAAGTCTTGATTGAGCAAGATTTGCCCAAATTTGATCATCCGGCCAGTTGTTTAACAATGCCTGGTAAGCGGCATAAGCTGCAAACCTGTCTCCCTGGCTTTCTAGAATGCGGCCAATTGAAAACTGCGCTCTTGGAGCTGCAGGGAAATCAGAACCGTATTCAAGTGCCATATTAAATAACTCTATGGCTTTGGAATTATTCCCCTGCTCTTCTGCAGCAACAGCAGCATTAAAATAAGCTATTGGTGCAAAATAAGTTCTGGGAGCAGCTCTTGCAGCATTATACCAGGCATTTTCCGCCTGCTGCCAGTCTGTCATTAATTCATACAGATTGGCGCTTAATGCATAAGCACGCGCTGCTGCAAAACCAGAATTACTTCCTGTAAAAAGGTTAATTTCTTCAAGAAATAAAAACATATCATTGCGTAGATCAACACTTATAACAGGGTTAATACTATCTTCAGAAAATTCAAGTCTGGTAATAAGCTCTTCATACTGCTTGTAAAAATCATCAATCTTATTGAATGCCTGCAATACAAGTCTTTCCTGTAAAGAAAAAAATATAATCAAGGCAATAATAATAACCATGATACTTCCAAAGCTGATCAAAAGCGCTTTTCGATATTTTTGAATAAAATTAATTATCAATTCAGTTATGCCGGGTTTTTCATATTTTTCAGGCATGTATAATCACTCCTTTGTGCTTATGTTAATAATGTCCAGTTCTTTTATCAGTCTGGATAAATATGTACGCTGAATATCCAGTATCTTGGCTGCCTCAGTCTGATTCCAGTTATTTTCAATTAATATCTTGCGTATATATTGAAGTTTTAATGTATTAGTAAAATGTTTTAAACTGCTGTTTCCATCCTGATTAAAAAAGTGATTCCCATTACATATGGATAAATCTTCTTTCATTATGGTTTGTTTTTTCCCGTTTATACAAGAGTGTTCCACACAGTTTTTAAGTTCTCTGATATTTCCAGGCCAGGAATATTCAAGCATTGCTTTCATCGCATCATTGGAAAAACCATCGAAATTCTTTCTCATTTTTTTCATATATTGATGAAGAAAAAAAACTGCCAAATCAGATATATCCTGTGTACGCTGCCTTAGAGGCGGAATATAAAGCGGGAATACATTTAGTCTGTAATACAGATCACTTATAAATTCCCCTTTTGTGATTTTTTTTTCTATATCCTTATTGGTTGCCGCAAGAATTCTTGTCTTTGATGTTTGAATTATATTTAAAATTTTTTTTTGCCACAGATCATCAAGCTCTCCGATTTCATCAATATAAATTGTGCTCCCCTCTGCCTCCTTAAAAAAATCATCCTGTAATTCTTTATAATTAAGCCTTATAAAAGGCTTGTCATTTCTGGAACTTTGCAGGTATATAAGCCTGGCAAAAAAGGACTTCCCTGCCCCGTTTTCACCTTGAATTAAAACCGGGGAATCTGTTACAGATATCCGTTTTATTATATCCAGTTTTTCCAGGATTTGAGGGCTTTTGGCAATCATTTACCTTTCTGATTTTGTTTTTAGTAAATCACCCAATGTATAAGCTGCTTCACTTGATTCATCACCGGACATATACCGGGAAATTTCATCCTGCTGTGCTTTTTTCTGATAATCGCGTATGGAGAAAGCCACTTTTTGTTTATCAGCGTGGATTTCAAGTATTATTGCCTTAATTTTATCTCCCTGTTTGTACTTTTTTAATGCTTCGTCAGGGTTTTCTTCCCGGTTTTCCGTTAAATTGGATTTGTGAATCAAGCCTTCGATGCCGCCTGGAATACGGACAAAAATACCAAAGTCAGTAATGGAAGAAACTTCGCCTTCAACAGAGCTTCCGGGTTGATAGGTTTCTGCAAAACTTTTCCATGGATCATCTGTAAGCTGCTTGATGCCCAGTCTTATATTACGGTTATCAGGATCAACAGAAGTGATAATAACTTCAATTTTTTGACCAGCCTGTATCTCGCTTGACGGATGTTTGATTTTCTTAGTCCAGGAAATATCATCTACATGGAGGAAGCCGTCTATACCTTCATCTAGTTCAATAAATGCGCCGGCATTTGTCAGTTTTACAACTTTTCTGGTTAATCTGGTACCAACCGGGAATTTTTCTACAATATCATCCCAGGGATTGGCTTTAACCTGTTTTAATCCCAAAGAAACACGGCCAGCCTGAAGATCATAACCCAATATCATACATTCAACTTCATCACCTATATTGACCAGTTCTTCTGGCTTTTGAATTTTCTTTATCCAGGAGAATTCTGATATATGGGCAAGTCCTTCTATGCCTTCTTCGAGTTCTATAAATGCACCAAAGTCTGTTAGCTTTGTTACCTTGCCTTTAACAATATCATTGACCTTGTATTTTTTTTCAAAATGAACCCAGGGGTCATCTGTAAAATGTTTCAAGGAAAGATTTATCCGTTTATCCTGTGTGTCTATGCGGATAACCTTAAGTTTGATTTCCTGACCTTTTTTTACAAAGTCTTTGGGTCTTGTTACATGTCCCCAGCTCATATCATTTATATGAAGCAGGCCGTCAAAACCGCCAAGGTCTATAAATGCGCCAAAAGAAGTAAAACTTTTTACAACTCCTGTAACATCAGTACCAATGACTGTATTTTCAAAGAAATTGTTGCGTTTGCTTTCTACAGCTTCTTCCAGGTATTTGCGGCGGTTGACAACAATATTGACCTTACCATCTGAGTATATGCGTTCAAGATAAAACTTTGATTTAAGTCCCAAAAGTTTTTCCGGTTTTTCAACTTTTTGAGTATCTGATTGGCTGATGGGCAAAAATGCGCGGTTATCAGCCCCCAGATTTACATCATAGCCGCCCTTAACCTGCTTTTCTATAACACCTTCTACAGGCGCATGATCCTGAAAAGCCTGGCGAAGATTTTTCCAAAAAACCTTTACATCAGCCTTTGATTTTGAGACCACAACTTCGCCGTACTTATTCTCTTTTTTCTCAAGAATAACCTGTACAAGGTCTCCCTCTTTGGGGACTTCTTCGAATTCAGAAATGGCAATTTTGCCTTCTGATTTGTAGCCGATGTTGATAAAAACCTGATCCGGGGTAACCTGTATTACAGTCCCCTCAATCATCTGACCTTCTTCAATGGATTCCAGGTTTTTTAAATATTCTTCCTGTAATGTTGTTTGGATATTTTCCGCTCCAGATGTATTATCCTTTGGGTTATCCTTCAGAATCGTGTCCGATCCCACTTCCTTCTCTGCCATAATTGCTTCCTTAATTCTTTATTATCATTATTAATTTGTCATAAACTTGTTCGACAGTCAAGTCCGATGTATCAATATATTCAACTCCAGGGGCAATTATAAGGCTACCCTCAATCTTATTTTTATCGATTTCATCCCTTTTTACAATCGCTTCCCTTATATCTTCAAAACTTAGATCCGAGACTCCCTGATCAAAACGGCGCCTTGCCCTGGAATCTGCGCTGGCATCCAAATAAAATCTGTACTCTGCTTTTGGGAAAACCACGCTTGTCATGTCCCGGCCTTCAACTACTGCATTGCAATTATTTGCGATTTTTCGGACAAGGTCATTTACAATATGCCTGACTCCGACTATGGCAGATAATGGAGCTGTATAAAGGTCTATTTTATCTGTATGGAGCTTGTCATCAACATTTTTATTATCCAGAAAGACTTGATTATCGCGGTAATCTATATTGGCGGTTTTGGCATATTCTATAATAGTTTCCGGGTTTTTTATTACTGGATTATCTAAAGCTATGTTTCTTTCAAGACAGCCAAGGCATATAGCCCTGTAAATTTTACCGGAATTTATATAGCTAAACCCCATACCCTCTTTATCCTTAAGCCTTTGAGCCAAAATCTGGGCAATGGTGCTTTTTCCTGACCCTGCAGGTCCGTCAATGGCTATAATCATGATATCCCCATAAGTGTTTTGATTTCCCTGTCTTTAAGTGGTCTTGTTTCCCCTTGCTTGAGGTTTCCAAGTTCCACTGGTCCTATTCTGATTCGCGTTAATGTTTTTGGGTGCAGGCGAAAAAATGAAAAAACACGCCTAATTTCCCTGTTTTTACCTTCGATAATAACTACCCTAAAACTTTTATGCCCTGTTTTTTCAGCTTTTACTGCCCTATAAAGGATATTGTCAATTAAAATGCCTTTTGTAAAGTCTTCTGCAAGCCTGTCAGGAATAGCGACTGTAGATTCTATAATATATTCTTTTTCTATTTCTGAGCCAGGATGAGCTACTTTTGCGCTGAAATCCCCGTCATTTGTAAATATTATAAGACCAGAAGACCTAAAATCAAGCCTTCCAACATTATAAAGCCGCTCTGATACAGAAGGAAGCAGATCCAGGGCAAGCGGGCGACCATGTGTATCAGAAGAACTGCATATATAGCCTTCCGGCTTGTTTAAAGCAAGGTAGTGAAACTTTGTTTCAAGTTTTACCTGCTTGCCGTCCAAAAGCACATTGTCATGGGGAAAAACCTTTTCTCCCATATTGATAACAAGACGTCCATTTACTGTTACACGACCCTGTACTATAAGTTTTTCTGCAGTTCTTCTGGAAGCAGCCCCTGCATGGGCAAGATAAACCTGTAAGCGCATTTGTTTGGGAGCTTTATTATCATGTTTCACTGTCAAGCTCAAAACGGTCTGCCTCTTTCTCATTAAGTTTGGGTAGCTCGGATATGCTTGAGAGCCGGAAAACCTTAAGGAACTCCCTTGTTGTACCGTACTGTATGGGTTTGCCAGGTACATCCTTTTTTCCCATCTCGCGTATAAGGTTTTTTTCCAGTAAAAACCGGATCATGTTATCAGGTTCAACACCGCGGATATGCTTGACTTCTGCCCTTGTAATTGGCTGTGAGTAGGCAATTATGGAAAGGGTCTCCATGGCAGCACGGGAAAGCCGGCTTTCATTTTTTCTGCCGTAGCGGTCTTTAAGCACTTCCCAGTATTCTTTTTTTGGAGAGAACATTACTCCCCCGCCTATGCGTATAAGTTCAAGGCCCGAGTCAGCATCACTTAAATGGTTTTGAATATCCAAAAGCGCCTTGTTAACAGTATCGCGCGAAAGCCCGGATATACGGCTTATTGCTGCTTCATCTATTGGATCTGATTCAAGGTATAGTATTGCTTCGATCAATGCTTTATTACTAAACGTAGTGTCCTTTTCCAAAATCCCCTCTTTATATATCCTTTTCCTTATAAGGACGAATAAAAATATCTCCAAACATTTTATGCTGAATGACCATTGCCATACGCAGTTTTACAGCATCAAGCAAAGCCAAAAACGCGCAGATTATATCAAGCGCAGAGCCATGTCGTATAACAAGATCGGAAAACCTGCACTCCCCTTTTTGTTCAAGAATTTCAGAGAGCAGAGCTGTTTTTTCGTTTATGGAAATTTCTTCATGAAGTGTAAATATGTGCTCCATGCCATCTCCTGATAAACCGTTTATAAGTCCGGAAAATGTTTTAAGCAAAGCCCATATATCAGCTTTAACCCATAGATCATCATCTTCAAACGGGAGAGCCCTTTCAAGACGTTTTCTTTCGATAACCCATTCTGCTTCAAGCTCTTTTTCTTCCATAAGCTCAGACAGTTTTTTAAACTTCTGGTATTCGATCAGTTTTTCTACAAGCTCCTGCCTTGGATCTTCTTCATCATCAAATTCATTGATCTTTACAGGTAAAAGCATGCGGGATTTTATCAATAATAAGGTTGCTGCCATGGCATGGAACTCTGAAACCTCTTCAAGATCAAATTGGTCTGCAAAGCTAAGATATTCAAGGTACTGCTCTGTTATCTGTGCAATGGGAATATCATAAATATTAATTTCATTTTTTTTAATCAGAAAAAGGAGTAAATCAAGGGCACCTTCAAATTGATTAATTTTAAAACTATAGCCTTTATTGTTGGCAGGAGTATCCATACTTGTATTAATTATAGCTTTTTACAGCTTTTTGGAAAAGCCTTTGCGGGGAATTTTTTTTACACCCTGCAAAGGCAGGGAGTCACATATGGTTTTGTAGCTTTGTCCTGTTTCTGGACACAAAGCCTGTGGCAGAAGTTCAAGCAGGGGTTCCAGGGCAAAGCGCCTCTCTTTAAGCCCTGGATGAGGTATAATAAGATCATTGCTTGAATAAACTGTGTCTCCAAATAAAAGTATATCAATATCAAGGCTGCGCTCTCCATGCCGCATTTCCCTTGTACGATCCCTGCCAAACTGCGATTCGATTATATGAATACATTCAAGCAATTCTTGTGCATTGCCGGAATAAAGGCCGCATACAGCGGTATTTATAAAAAAAGGCTGTTCCTTTACATAAAGCGGTTCAGTCTTGTAAAAAGAAGCACAGCAAAGTTCTTGTAAATGCTTTTCAAGTTCAGTTATGGCCTTAAGGATTATATTTTGGGAATCTCCCCTGTTTGACCCAAGGCCAAGTACTGTTAACAAGTTAATTAAAAAAGAGCTTCTTTTTCTGCTGCCGCATAAGCGCTGTCATTGCTGCCAGTATTTGCGCTGCTGCTTTCAGCTGTTTTTTTGGTTTGAGCAGCTGGTTTTGAATCAGCCTTCTTTTCAACTTGAGCTGGGATTTCCCTGCCTGGAAAAACCTTTTCCCGTATTTTTTGCTCAATATTTTTTGCCAATTCCGGGTTTTGAATTAAAAATTCTTTTGCGTTTTCCCTGCCCTGGCCTACTTTTTCTTCACCATAAGAATACCAGGCACCTTTTTTGTCAATAATCTCATGCTTTATGGCAGAATCCAAAAGACTGCCCAAAGCTGAAATCCCCTGACCAAAAATTATTTCCATTTCAGCACGCCTAAAAGGAGGTGCTACCTTGTTTTTAACCACTTTTACCTTTACGCGGTTTCCAATGGCATCAGTATCTTTTCCCATGTCAATTGTTTCTGTTTTACGCACATCTATGCGCACAGATGAATAAAACTTTAAGGCATTGCCGCCTGTTGTTGTTTCAGGGTTCCCGAATACAAGGCCTATCTTCATACGGATTTGATTTATAAATATTATCAGGGTTCTTGACTTACCGATTATTGCAGTTAGTTTTCGCATGGCCTGGCTCATAAGCCTTGCCTGAAGACCCATCTGTGCGTCACCCATGTCCCCGTCTATTTCTGACTGAGGAGTGAGTGCTGCGACAGAGTCAACTACAATGATATCCACTGCGCCTGACCTTACAAGGCTGTCAGTTATTTCCAGGGCCTGTTCCCCTGAATCCGGCTGGGAAACCCACAGGGAATCAATGTCTACCCCAAGGTTTTTGGCATAAACTGGGTCAAGCGCATGTTCTGCGTCAACAAAAGCTGCTATACCGCCAAGTTTTTGCGCTTCTGCAATGGCATGGAGCGCCAGAGTGGTTTTTCCTGAAGATTCAGGACCGTAAATTTCAACAATTCTGCCGCGCGGATACCCGCCTATACCCAATGCCTCATCCAAAAGTATGGAGCCGGATGGAATTACCTCAATTCCAACAGGACCTGTAGCATTGCCCATTTGTATAAGGGAACCTGCGCCGTATTGTTTTTCGATCTGCAGCCTTGCTGCTTCCAGAGCTTTTTGCTTTTCCTCTGCTGATGCTGGATTTGTCCGGATCTTATCAGATTCATTTGACTTTGCCATAAATACCCTCCCCCATTATACGGCTCTCATATTCGTGCTGCTTTATAATTTCTTAAAAAACTTAAAAATAATTTAACATATTTTTAATATGTTAGTTAAGTAGTTAAAATCATTATTTACTGGCTATATACGCACATTAATAAGTTCGATATAATATATTACGGGAGAAATAAAGTGATGAATGAATTTGTAGTTGCTGCCACCCGTTCCATGCGTAAATATAAAACAAAAGTAATAAATCAATTAGTTAAAATTCCAAGTTTTATGCCCTTATCCTACTCCATTGACGGCCGAGGTTTGCTTCAAACAGATTGTTTTGCAGACGGTGAACTGGAAGTGTCTGTTAAAAGATCAGTCAGGGGCATGGATGTAATACTTTTATCCAGCTGTACAAGGAATGAGGCTGGCCTGTCAGTAGAACAAGCTAAGATAGAGCTTTACCATACCATAGATGCCTTAAAACGTTCCCATGCCCGCAATATACTTGTTCTAGAGCCTTTTATATCCTGTTCAAGATCCGACAGAACCACACGCCGTAATTCTGTTGGACTTTGGATACATTTCAAAACCCTGGCAAGTCTTGGCGCAAACCATATAATCACTTATCAATTACATTCAAAAATTTCACAATCCATAGTCGATCCTGTTGTCTGTGCTCTTGATGATATAAGAGCGCTTACTCTTTTGGAAAAATATCTTTGCGACCATTATATAAAAGACCTTGATTATCTTTACAATACAGTTCGTCCAAACTGGGCTTTTTGCTCTGTGGATGCAGGAGGAGAACACCAGGTCAGGGATTTTGCCGATGCCTTTGGCTCTCCTCTTGTTGTGGCACACAAGCAGCGAGATTATTTAAAAACAAATTCAATTAAATCCATAAATATACTTTCCGCAGAACCGGTCGAAGGCAAAACACTCTGGGTTGTTGATGATCTTATTGACACTGCAAGCTCTGTAGAAACCCTTATAAGGGCGCTTGCCCCCCTAAAACCAGCTGAGATAAATCTAATTGCAGTCCACGCGCTTTTTTCCTATCCTGCTGTTAATATTCTCAATAATCTGCATAAAGAAGGGCTTTTGAACCGTGTAATTGTTACAGATTCCATCTGGCCCATAAACGAGGAAATACCAAATCTGGAGATAGTATCTTCAACAGATCTGGCAACAAGGGTCATTCATACATTAATGACAAATCAATCCATGGGCGAGCTTATGGATAGGTTTGATGCAGAAAAATATCTTGGGGCTCCTAGTTTGTTTTCTTAGAGTGATAAACCTGCTGTATCAATGATTATTGTTACAGGGCCGTCATTTATTGATTCTACTTCCATTTTTGCCTGAAAAATACCAGACTCGCATTTTATATTTTGTTCCCTTATTATATCGATAAAATAATTGTAAAGGCCTTGAGCAATGTCAGGATCTGCGGCCTCGCCAAAATAAGGCCTCCTTCCCTTTATGCAGTCTCCTAAAAGTGTAAATTGCGAAATGACAAGAATACCTGAATCATGGCTTTGCTGCAGCATATCATTGATCGACAAATTCATTTTTTCGTTTTCATCCCCGAATATGCGAAGATTAACAATTTTATCTGCAAGCCACTTTACATCTTTCTCTGTATCGTTTTTGGAAATTCCAAGATAAACCAAAAGGCCGTTTTCAATGCTTCCTGTAAGCTTCCCATGTGCAAGAACACTTGCTCTTTTAACCCTTTGTACAACTGCTTTCATATGCTTATAAATAATGTTAAGGGTTAGCCAGAACCCCAGCCTGGTTCATGGCAATCCCGTGAACCCTAAAATCAAGGCCCCTCTCGGAATTAAACAATACAATACGCCCCAAAACTTCCAAAGGCCTTTCATGATTTACAGCAACAGCAAAATTAAAATCAACCCTTACAATGCCTTCCATGGTTGTACGTGTATCATACCCTACAAGAAGGTCAAAAGAAGTGGAATTATCCTGTATGTCAATGTTAGTTGCAATACCACGCCATAAAACATGTATATCGCGGTAAAGGATGGGTTCAATGTTTATGTCAGCATAGCTGAACCTGTCAATTAATGTGTCAAAACCCGGAGTTTCAAGGTATGATATCAAAAGCCTTGCCTTGTTTTTTACAGGAATGGGCCCGTTGGATTCAAGGATCCTGTTTAGGTTTACACGCGCCCTCTCGTCGTTATACGAAGAAAAAAACCTTCTTGCTTCGTTATACAAATTGTTTATCTCGTCCCTTGTAAGCACATAACGGAAACTGCCTTCGTTTTGCATTGGTGCATTTAGTTCTTCGGATAAAAGTTCAAGACCAACAGGTGTTTCTCGCCTGCCCCTTTGTTCAAAAGAAATAAAGCCTGTATATAAAGCCAGTCCCAGGGCAACAAACAGTAATGCAGCTGTTATAATAATGATTGTTAAAGGAGATCCAGAAGCTGGAGCTTTGGGGAATGGGGGGAAAAGTGTGTGCAGCCTTCCCTTGTCAACCCATGAAGCTATATTCTCCGGCCCCGGGTTTTTACGGATAATCCTTAAAGCTTTGGCAGCAAGCTTATTGTGTTCATCAACCTCAAGGACTTCAAGATAGGTATCCACAGCCCTGTCTGTATCACCATGGTTAAGGTAAAGCACAGCAAGGCCAAGCAGAACCAAAGGGTCTCTCATTTTTATATCCCTGGCTTTCCTGAAGTTTGCAAGGGCATTCCCATGTGCGCGTGAATAAAGATGGCATATACCTGTAAGATAATAATAATTAAATGATCTGAAGTAACGGTTTTCTTCGGATTCAAGTATCCTTAAAGCCCCTTCGTAATTGCCTTTTCTTGCAAGAACATTGGCCTTAATTATGGGGTCTTGCTTCATTTTAATTGATTATCCCAAATCCCCGGAGTTTTTACAGACAATCCCTGGACAGGTTCTTCCACTATAGGTAATTGCTGAATCTGCTCCTGTTCCAAAACCATGGCCTGTATTTCCAAAAGCCTTGCTTCAAGAAATTGAATCCTTTCCCTGGATAAGGAAAGTTCAAGTTCATACATGGCATTATCAGCTTCTAGGTCTGCAAGTCTTGTATCACTCTCCAAATCAATTATTCTGTTTTGAAAAGCAATAATGGCTTGTTCGTATGCTGTTTCCCTTCGTTGAAATTCCATTGTGTTTCTAAGTGATTCTTCATGGCTTAATCTTAAGAGCCTTAAAAGTTCTTCTTCAATTCTTTTTTGGCCTATAAGGGCAATTCTGAATAAGGATGCTTCGTACTTTACGCTTGCAGGATAATTTATTGTAATAAAAGAGAATGTATCTTCTGCCCTGTCAAGATGTCCCATATTTAAAAGTGATTCACCAACCCAGAAAAGGGATGATGCTTTTTTTGACAGGGAAGCAGAATCAAGATTATTATCAGGCCCCAGGGTATTTATATATTCATTAAATGTTAGTATGGCATCATCAAAAAAACCAAGGTGAAAAAGCGCCCTGCCCTTATGATAATATAATTCATTGATATTATAATAATCAGGATAGAACATGAATATAGTCTCGATTATTTCAATTGATTTTTGGAAATCATTATTGGAAAATCTTGACATGGCAGTCCAGAAATGTGCCTCTGCTGCAACAGCATTATTGGAAGAGTTTAGTAGTGGTTCCAAAGATTCAATGGCTAAAATCCAGTTTCCGCGGCCAAAATGTGTAATACCCTGTCTAAGGTTTAGCATGTATGCAGCATCATGTTGTGAAAAGACATTTGTTATTATTGTAAAAAACAACAAAAAATATATTGTGTATGTTCTCATATTTCCATTCCTTTAAAGAGCTTTACTATGCTTTTTTTATCAGCTGCCCTGAAAAAAGCCTCTCCTGTTACCAATATATCTACGCCTGCTTCCCTTGCAAGTGGAGCTGTTTTCTCATTAATGCCGCCGTCAACAGAAATAAGGAACTTATTATCTTTTCGCATATTAACAAGGTTTTTTACCTTATCAAGGCAGAAAGGAATAAGGGATTGGCCTCCGTAACCGGGATTTACAGTCATAACAAGAACCAGATCCAGCATGGGAAGCAGATGTTCAATACATGAAACAGGAGTAGAAGGAACTATACTTATTCCTGTTTTTTTGCCCAGATCCCGGATTTGACACAATAATCTGTGAAGGTGCGTGGCAGCTTCTGCATGGATTGTTATGTAATCAGCTCCGGCATGTGCGTATAAAGGAATCATAAGTTCTGGATTGCTTATCATAAGATGTACATCAAAAGTTGAAGAGCTAAGTGGTTTTAAATCTGCTACCATTTTTGGGCCAAAGGTCAAATTAGGCACAAAATGACCATCCATTACATCCAGATGTATCCATTCTGCTCCGGATTCATCAATATCAGTAATTGCTGCCTTTAGATTTGAAAAATCTGCTGCCAGCACTGACGGTGCAATGATGGTTTTCTTCATAATTATATAATAATCACAGTAAACATTCTTGTAAAGTACACGCTGATAAGATAATATTAAGCCATATATAATGATAAAGGATGATATATGAAAAATACAAGGTTTTTTTGTGTACTTGCGTTTATAATTTTTTTTACAGTTTCTGCTTTTGGAAACAACGGGAATCTTAGAATAACCATAGACGGAAGCTCTTTTCAGGAAGAAGTAGAAGCTTACATGGAATATTTTGGTAATTATTATTCCAGTACAGCATCCAATATAGATATAATATTATACTCCGGTAATATTGAGATTTATTTTGAGTTATTTGTTCCAAATGGAAATAACAGGCTAGTCTCAGGAACTTATAATCTTTCCTCTTCTTTAAATGACGATCATGGACCGTTTACTTTTTCTTTTGGAGAAATATATTTTGATGATGATGATTATTACGAAGTTACAGGCGGTACACTAACTGTTTCCAGCACTGGTCAAGGTGCCAATACTGTTTATACTGTTGTTTTTGACCTAGATGTAGAAGATGATTATGGCTTTTCCTGTACAGCATCAGGATCTTACAGGGGCAGCTTTGAGTGGGATGATTATTCCAGGGATTGAGTTTTTTTACCACCAAGGATTAATACTATGGTTTACCAGGCCATCGTCTGAGTCATCAATTCCATCAAAATCCGATGCATTTATGGCTTCTTCTGCTGTAACTGCCCAGGAAGTGATGGGTGAAACTGGTCTTAAGGCTGCTTCACTTGTATCAAAAGGAAGAACTATAAGACCACTTTGTAAATTTACAAAGCTTATTCTTCCAGAATCAATTAACAATGGAATACCTCTATTACCTACAAATTCTACTGTCCCATGTATAACACCAAGGTTATTTACATCAAATTCAAAACTAGTACCCCTGACAGAAGAAACTGATACAGGACCTGTAATTGTCATGTTTGCGCGTGTTCCAGAAGGCGGATTTACATCAACACGAACCCTGCCTGTCTGGAGATTTACATTGATGTTTTCTATGCCTGCAGAAACAATTAATTCTGAAATACCAAGGCGAGTTAAGGGACGTACAGTAATAAGTGAGCTGCCTGCCTGTATAAGTGCTGTGCTTCTAAAGCCTGTTGAGATAATAGTATCAGATGTTATTAGCTGGCCTCTTTGAGCAGGTATCCATGTTTCAGTATCAGGAGCTTTTATCTCAACAGTGCCTGCTATATCCTGGATTAGTATTTCCTGTGAGAAAATACTTGAGATTGTGCAAAAAAAGATAAACATTGTAGACACAGAGGGGTGAATGAAAGATTTAGCGATTCGTCTAAAAAGTTTCATTCATGGGTCTCTCTCATGGTCCAGCATAAGTCCAGCTCTGACCATCAACACTGGTATAGGTTCCTGCCTGCCTGAAATTTCCATTATATATATCGGAAAAATTACCATCAAAAATAGATGCACCAATAAGTAAATCTGCTCCAATTGTAATACTTTTCAATTGATTATTTAAAAAAGCTCCTCCTTGAATAGAGGTAACACTATTTGGGATTATAACACTTGTAAGTTTGTTATTATAAAAAGCATATAATGTTATAAAGATAACACCTTCAGGAATAACAACATTTGTGAGTTGGTTATCAGCAAAATCAAATTGCCCAATCATGGTAATACTATTGGGAATAATTACACTTGTAAGTTGATTACCAGAAAAAGTCCCTCCTCCAAGAAAGGTAACACTGTCAGGAATAACAACACTTGTAAGATTGTTATTAGCAAAAGCATCACTTCCAATATATTCTACACTGTCAGGAATAACAACACTTGTAAGATTGTTATTAGCAAAAGCACCATCTCCAATACGTTCAACACTGTTGGGTATGACGACACTTGAAAGTTGATTATTAGCAAAAGCAGAATCACCAATAGAGATAACACTGTTTGGAATTTCAACGCTTGTAAGATTGTTATTTAAGAAAGCAGCATTTCCAAGAAAGGTAACACTGTTTGGGATAACAATGCTTGTAAGATTGTTATTAATAAAAGCAGCAATTCCAATATAGGTAACACTGTTTGGAATAACAATACTTGTTAACTTAGAATCTTCAAAAGCATTGGGAAATATACTATTAATATTATTTAAATTGATTTGCTGTAAGTTTGTAAAACCTGCTAAAGATGTTATAGTATTTGTACTTTCCGGTAAAGTTAATGAGACAATCATATCTCTGCCTAAAGTACCACCAGTTACTTGTGAATCAAAAGATCCATCTGCCCTTAACCCACCGCCTGAGCCTGTGTTTGAAGGTGTACAGTCCAAAAGATTAAGATTAACAAATTTACCAGAAGGTGCGCTACCTATTTCTGCAATTATATCATCCCAGTTAGCAGCATTAAGTTGCAAAGCAAGGTTTAATGTTACTGGATTACTAGGAGAATAATCTGGATACCATTCAATAAAATCCGTAATAGAATCGGCAACTCCAAAAATCATTTGTATTGTGGTAGTATTGCTTTGTCCTGCTCTTACTTCAATATTGCTGCTATACCCAAAAGCTATAATAGGTAGTGTTAACTCGTGAAATGGATGATAAGCTCTAAC
>Ga0099364_10007296_pt1 | contig 15830 bp, 13 predicted proteins | sample TergutTh196P3_FD_73070 | JGI IMG/M metagenome (GOLD analysis project Ga0099364, IMG submission 73070) | Microcerotermes parvus P3 segment gut microbial communities from Pointe-Noire, Republic of the Congo - Th196 P3 | ecosystem: Host-associated > Arthropoda: Insects > Digestive system > Gut ...
AGGGAGCACCGGCAAAAGCAAGCAGGGTCATGGGCGCGGGCTTGTTGGCCTTATAACAGCGTTTCCATGCGCCTATTGTTGCAGAACCAGCGATACCTATGCCGATTGCAGAACCTAAAGCGGCAATACCCATTACAATACCCGAACCTAACAATCCCAAAAGTTGTGGATTCATAAAAAACTCCTATTCAAATATAGTTACCGTTTAGCAAACGGTTTATATGCAGAACCTGACCAGGAAAGCCCTGCGTGAGACGAAAACTCAAGGGTATTAAGCCTAACCCCATGAACCAAAACTGACAATACATTTAACACCATGTTAAATGAATGACCAAATACAAAAAGCGCTATACCAAAAATAAAGAATATAAAATTGGAAAGCATTGGTGTAACAAAACCATCTACAGTGCTGGCTATGGAAGCACCTGCAAGTCCAACTGCCCAAAGCCTTATATATGACATTAAATCAGAGAACACATTGGCAACGCCCAGCACACTTGTAATAATATTCGTGCAACTTGTGATGATGGATTTTAATATACTGCCCTCATAATTACCGAATACAAACACAAGTACAAAGCCGCCGCCTAGCGCATAATACTGCCAAAGTTCCACTCCGCCAAACCCGGTATTGTACACAACCAATGAACAGGTTACAAAGTACATTCCTAAAAGCATGCCAAGCTGCCCGATTTCCGCAAACACCTTAAGGTTCTTTATTTTTAAATTGCTGAATACACTTCTTATATGGGCAATGCTAAGGTGTACAAGGGCAATGGAAAAACAAAACAGCATAAGGTTCTGACTGATACTTTTTTCAACTATATCCAAATCCAATGACAGGGCAGGTACTAGACCTGAAGTAATCCAGAAATTATTTGCATTATATACATTAAGCCATCCAGGGTCTGAGGAAGTGCCTACTATAAGTGGAAGGCTCAAGTTCTGTAAAAACTGCGGAATCCTTGAAGCATCCATGCCAAACCAGGAACAGGTTAAAATACCCCAGACCATGTTTGAAACACTCAATAAGAGAAGGAACTTTAATATTAAAGGTGTTCCTTTTTTTGCGGTTTTTAATATGCCGAAGATTGCAGCTGCAAACAAAACTGCCCCGTATGCAGCATCACCGAAGATCATACCAAAGAATAGTGTAAAGAAAAGTAAAAACCATATGGATATGTCTGTCTCGCGGTAACCAGGAGAGAGATCAAGAAAACTTAACAAGGGGTCAAGCAGCTTTGTAAAGCGGCTTGTTTTAAGCTTTGTCGGGACATCTGTATCATCTTCTGCTGGGTCAGCTGCGCAGAATGCCCAGTTGTTTTCACTGGCAGATCTCTTGATCATTCCAAGGTCTGCGGCAGGAACATAACCTGATATAAATGAAACAGAGAGGTCAGCTTTTATTGCTTCCCCTGCCTTTGCATCTATGATCTCCATGCTTGCCTTGGCTGTTTCAAATTCTAGGTCAGAGGAATTTGCTTTCTTTTCTGCTTCCAGCTGTTTTTTAAGGGGAGTAAGGCTTACAAGCTGTTTTTCTATTTTAAGCATTTCGTTTTTACGGAAATCATTCCTATCCATTACAACAGAAAGCGGGCGATCAGGCAGAATAAAAGGTGTTTCATTTGGAATTTCTGCAAATGTTAAAACCTTTATGGTACGGTTTTTTTTGTCAGTATCAAGAACAATAAGCGGTATATCAATGGCATTGCTTTCGTATGAAGCAAGCGGAATATCGTATAAATATATGTTTACATTTTTATCAATAAGCTGTTTAAAATCATCAGGGTTAAACTCGCCCCATTTTTCAAAGTTGTGAATTTCCCTCTGGTGATTATGCATATAATCAAGGAGTTTTTTCCGGCGTTCAGAAAGTGTAACAATATGATTTACTAAGTCTCCTTCAAATTTGGGAGCTTCTTCCTGATTTATTTTATTTTTCTTTATTTCTTTTTTCTTTGGAGTAAAAGCAGCAAGTACACCCTGGGCAATTTCTATTTGTGTGCGGCGATCCATAAGTTTTACAAGAGCTGGTGAAGAGACCTGCTTGTTTTCAAGATGTACTATTCCAAGATCGCGTAGCTTTTCAAGTGATTGCTCTCTTTCTTTGTCCATCACAAGGAGGGACACTTTTTTCATGGGTACTATCATTCTGCCCTCTCCATACCGCGTTTTGAAATTTTACCGCGCACTACAGCTGCGGTCTGCTGATCCCCCAAGTATATGGCAATTTTTTTAATATTGGTTTTAGCTTCCGGTATTTTTATTTTTTCAAAAAGATTTACACGCTGACTTGTTGTCTGGAGTTCTTTTTTCAAACGGCGCTGCTGTTCTTCAAGGCACTTGATTTGCAGGTCAAGGAGCAGCGCTTCCTTCATTTTTTCAACAGCCATATCAAGCCACAGGGGTTTTTCAATCAAGTCGTATTCAGCTATTTCAAAATCAGCGCCTTCAAAAAGCGGAATGGCAACACCTGCAATATTCCCCTCTCCTGTCAGCATCTTTGTTATGCGCAGTATATCAGGTGTAAACACCCCTTGTTCGCCGAAGATGGCAATCCACTTGTTAAAAGCTGCTTCCAGCTGAGCCTTAGCTGTCTGTAATTCCAGTAAGCGTACTTCTACTATGCGGATCTCTGCCTGGAGCTGCATCTTTTTAAGCATGAGCGTAGGAAGATAGCGCTGAAACATCTTGAGGCTGTCTTTTTGTTTTTTATGCTCATTCTTTGTAAGCTTTATTTTTGCCATTCTGTTTTACGATGCCTCTTATTAACCTTTTTATAACAGCCTATTTACTAGGCCAGAACTCATTAATAAGTTCAGAGCGAAGCCCTGTTTCTTCCTTGTTAAAGCAGTTTGCCAGTATTTCCCAGCCCAGATCCAGGGCATTTTCAAGGGATATATTGACAGACAGATCCATCATTTCCTTTTCAAATCTCTCGCCGTAATTTAAAAGTTTTCCGTCCCAGGCGCTCATATTAAAGCCCATGGATTTCTTTTCAAGTGTGTCCTTGTATGCAGCATAGAGCTTGATCATGCCGTCCATAAGAGCCCTGTGATCCTTGCGGGTCTTGGCATTTACAAGCTGTTTAAGCCTTGAAAGCGAACCAAAGGGTTCTATGCGGCCGCCCCGGAGGTAATACTGGCCTTCTGTAATATAGCCTGTATTGTCAGGTACAGGATGTGTAACATCATCACCAGGCATTGTTGTAACTCCTAAAACCGTAATTGAACCTGCTGTTTCAAAGTCAACGGCTTTTTCGTAACGGGCTGCAAGCTGGCTGTAAAGGTCACCTGGATAACCGCGGTTTGAAGGAACCTGTTCCTGGGAAATGGCAATTTCCTTCATGGCGTCCGAGAAGCTTGTCATATCTGTAAGGAGAACAAGTACATCCTTGTTCTGCAAGGCAAATTGCTCTGCAACAGCAAGGCTTATATCAGGAATCATAAGACATTCAACTGTCGGGTCTGCTGCTGTATGCACAAACATTACGGTCTTGGAAAGCGAGCCGCCCTGTTCAAGAGTGTCTTTAAAGAAAAGGTAGTCATCGTATTTTAGGCCCATGCCGCCAAGTATGATTACATCAACTTCTGCCTGCATGGCTATCCTAGCCAGGAGCTCGTTATACGGCTCACCGGAAATCGAAAATATGGGCAGCTTTTGCGATACAACAAGGGTATTGAAAAGGTCGATCATAGGAATACCTGTTCGTATCATGCGGCGCGGGATAATGCGCTGTGCAGGGTTGACCGAAGGGCCTCCTATTGGAATAAGGTTTTCTGTTAATTCAGGGCCATTGTCACGCGGAGAACCTGAGCCTGTAAAGACCCGTCCCAAAAGGTTTTCGGAAAAGGAAACCTGCATGGGGTTACCAAGGAACTCTATTGTGTCGCCGGTTGAAATACCACGACCTCCGGCAAATACCTGCAAAGACACTACATCTTTTGCAAGGCGGTTTACCTCTGCCAATGATGTACCAAAGCTGGTTTCTATTTTTGCCAAATCCCCGTAGCGGACTCCGTCTGCCCGGACTGTAATAACGTTACCGGTGATTGATTCAATTTTGCTGTATATCTTTTTCATTGATCCTTTCCTTTACATCCTTAAAATCAACTGGCCAATATTTTTTCTGCTGCTGTATCAAGGCTTGAGGATTTATCTTTAATCATGCCAAGAATTTCAGCTTCAATACCCTTAAACTTATTGTCCTGCCAGGGAGAAAAGTTATAGTCAATAAACTTCTGGCGCAGGCCATTAAACCATGAACGCGCCTGTTCCTTGCTTTCAAAGTTAAAGCTGCTTCCCAATATGCGGATTATAAGGTTAAACACATATTGCTGGCGTTCCGGGCTTGCTGCCTGATCAACAACATCAAAGGAGTTCTGCTGGAAGTATACTGAATCAAGGAACTCTCCCTTAAGGTATATGATATAGTCATCCTGACTTGTTCCTTCCTCACCAACTACCTTCATCATCTGTTCTACTTCAATGCCGCGCGAAAGGAAGCGGTGCGCATAAGAGACCCTTTGATCATCAATAATTCCCTTGTACTTTGACCAGGAATCAATGGGATGAATTGCCGGGAACTTGCGTGCATCTGATCTTTCGCGGGAAAGGCCGTGGAAAGCGCCTACGACTTTTAGGGTTGCCTGTGTTACAGGTTCCTCGAAGTTACCGCCTGCAGGGCTTACAGTGCCGCCGATTGTAACAGAGCCTATGGTGCCGTCTTTAAGACGTACAAGCCCTGCCCTTTCATAGAACCCTGCAATTGTTGATTCAAGGTAGGCCGGGAATGCTTCTTCACCTGGTATCTCTTCAAGGCGTCCTGACATTTCCCTGAGTGCCTGTGCCCAGCGGCTTGTGGAGTCTGCCAGAAGAAGTACATTAAGACCCATCTGGCGGTAGTATTCTGCCATTGTAACAGCTGTATAAAGTGAAGCTTCGCGGGCTGCAACAGGCATGGATGATGTATTACAGATAATTACAGTTCTTTCGATAAGGGATTTGCCGGTTTTTGGGTCAATAAGTTCAGGGAATTCCTTAAGAACTTCTACGACCTCACCTGCGCGCTCACCGCAGGCAGCGACAATTACTATATCAACATCAGCGTGCTGGCTGGTCTGGTGCTGGAGTACGGTCTTACCAGCTCCGAATGGACCGGGTACACAGAATGTTCCGCCGCGTGCAACAGGGAAGAATGTGTCTATAAGCCTTATTTGTGTTACAAGGGGTTTTTCCGGTCTTAATCTTTCTTCGTAGCAGGTGATCGCTCGTTTTACAGGCCAATGGAATGACATGCTAACATTAATGTCTTCTCCCTTGTCATCTGTAAGAACAGCGATTGTATCATGAACCTTGTATTTACCTGCTGGCTTAATGGATTTAACCGTATAGTTTCTGTACATATTAAAAGGAACCATTATCCTGTGAGTAAAAACTCCTTCAGGAACAGTACCCAGAGTATCTGCCCGCACAAGCTTGTCCCCGTCCTTTGCAATGGGAGTAAAATCCCATTCTATATCAGAAGGCAGAGGTGCCAAGTATTCTCCGCGTTCAAGGAAGAAACCGCATTTTTCCGCAAGCTGGGGCAGAGGGTTCTGCAGACCGTCATAAACCTGGGTAAGAAGTCCGGGACCCAATTCAATGGCAAGCATGTCACCGGAAAACTCAACATTGTCCCCTACAACAATGCCCTTGGTCATCTCAAAAACCTGAAGAGAACAGGTATTTCCCTTTATGCGGATAACCTCGCTCTTAAGCTTTTTTCCTTCAGTTTCAACAAATGCCACTTCGTTCATCATAACAGCGCCGTCAAAATCAACAGCTACCATATTACCGTTTACTGCGGCGACTTTTCCCTTGGTACCTTTCATTATATATCCTCTTTAAATCCTGGAATTATAATCATTCAAAATATTATCATAAAGCTGTGTGTATGCAGCTGAGCCTTTTTCTGTTTCAAAAAGCTCCCGCCTTTCCATTAACTGTAACTTGAGCAGATACGCATAAATATTGTTTACCCCAAACAGGTCAAGACCAACCATTTCGTCAAGAGCGCCCCAGCGGCCCTGGTCTATGTATATGGTTGCTTCAAGGGGGTCATCCATGTCAAAAGCAGCTTTGCCTCTGGCTTCTGCTCTGGGAACATCATGGGGAGGATCTTCTGGTGATGGGCGTTTAAGTTTGGCTGCCCTTACAAAAGCAAGGTTTAAAGCCAATACCCTTTCGCGAAGCATGAGAAGGTCAATAAAATCCGAACCTGTGGGGTCTATTGTTTCAACTGCCATTACAGGATCATAGCGACAGTATTTTAAAAGTGCCGCATCTTCCGGGTGCAGGAGATTTATGCACTGTTCTGTAAATTCAGCGGAACTCATGGGCGGTTTTTCGCCATAAATGATGGAAGGCAGTGTGGCAACAAAATAATAGTAGTTCCTGTCCATCAGAACTAGTTCCCCTTTGCGGCGCTTTTAAGTGTTTCCGCGAGCTTGGGATTAAGGTATGTTGAAAGCAGATTTGCAACTGCTTCAGCGGAAAAATCATAAAATGCAGAACCGTCTTTTTCAGAAATTCTAAAACCATTTGTAAGGTTTCTTTCGGTCTTAAGTTCAACCCCGCCTTTAAGAATTGAAACAAGCTTAGACTTAAAGGAATCATCGATCTTTTTTAGATCCGCTTCATTAAGAATTACTGTAAGGGAATCTGTGTTCTTGATTGCCCAATTTTTAATTAGATCCGGCAAAATTCCCTTTATAATATCTGCTGAATAAGAAGCAGACACAGATTCTGCTACCAATTTGTCTAAAAGACCCTGAATTTCACCCTTAAAAGCCAGTACAAGATTACGGGAAGCCTGCTCAATAGCTGCAATCCCGGCTTTTTCTGAACGTTCAGCATCCTGTTTTCCGCGATTAATAATGGCTTGAGCTTCTTTCTCCGCAGCTTCCACAATACGTTTTGCTTCAGCTTCTGCTTCATGTTTTAGCCGAGTTGCTTCCTGGGAAGCGGATTCGATTCCGTCTTTTTTTATTTTATCAATGAGTTCCTGAAGTTGAATTTCCATAGGCTCCTCTTTTGTTAATATGACAAAAATTAATTAATGTCATAATACAATGCAAATCAATATCAATCAAGTGGTTAATCCTGATTTATTGTATTTTTTTTAAAAATCAAATGAAAAAACAGCTTTTTCACTATAATTTCTGTCAGGCCCGTAAATTGCCGAAGGAAATTCCTTTTGATTAGGAGTATCAGGAAAATGCTGTGTCTCAAGGCAGAACCCGGCATGTTTATTGTAAACAGAGCCTGTCTTGCCCTGTAAACCAGCAAGGAAATTACCAGAATAAAACTGCAAACCCGGTTGTGTGGTATAAACCTTCATATGCCGGCCGCTTGTACTCTCTGATACCTCTGCACAGGGTCGCAGTTTTCCTGCCTCGCCCTTTATACAATAACAATGGTCATATCCGCCCTTTGTTTTATCAAAATCCTTGCTTACCATTTTAAGTGTACGGAAATCAAAGGGGGTTTTATCAACTGGCAGCAATTTACCGGTTGGAATAAGCACACTGTTAACTTCAAGATAGGAAGAAGCGTGTATTATTAGCTCATGGGAAAGAATATCGCCAGAACCTTCACCAGCCAGGTTAAAATAAGCATGATTTGTAAAATTAATCGGGCAGGCTGCATCTACACTTGCCTCATATGAAGCGCTTATCTCATTGGATTTTGATAAGCCGTAACAGACAACTGCCTTACAATTGCCAGGATATCCCTCTTCCCCATCCTTGCTTTCATATTCAAAACGTACAAAAACACTTGAATTTTCTTCATAAACTACAGGTTTCCAGAGTTTTTTATCAAAACCTTTCAAACCGCCGTGAAGTGAGTGTTCCCCATCATTTTTATAAAGATTATAGGTTTTTCCTTCAAGACTGAATTTGGCATTCCCTATACGGTTGCCAAACCTGCCTATGGTTGAGCCCATATATGGATTTAAACCTGTATAGCCTGACAGAGTTGAAAAACCCAGAAGTACATCATCTTTAAGGCCTTTTTTTGACGGCACTATCAATGAAGTCCAGGTTGCTCCAAGACTGGAAATTGAAAGTTTTAAATCCCCGGCTTTTAATGTGTAAATGTGAACCTTTTTTCCATTGGCAAGTACACCAAAAGTCTTTTTGCTTATTTTCATATATAAAAAAACCCTCCTTTATTGTGCAGATTCTATGACAGGTTAAAAGAACTTGTCAACTTATAAAACTTATACATAATAGCGGCAGGTTCCGCGAACAATCAAAGAAGTGGGTACACGTATATCATGATTATTTTCCACAGGCAAATCCTGCATCTGGGCAATTAAAATATCCGCTGCCATACACCCTATTTTTTCCCTATTCTGCCGTATTGTGGTTAAATTTGATATTTCAGCTATGGCAAGATCGTCAAAGCCAATAACCGATATATCATCCGGCACGCCAAGTTTGTTTGCCTTGAAGCAGTTTATTGCCGCACAGGCAATACCATCATAATCAGCAAAAACAGCTGTAAACCTGCCCCTTCCTGTTTTTAAAAGCTTCAAAGCAGCATCGTAACCATCAAGCGCTGTATAACCTGCAGACTCGACAACAATATTGGGATCAAAAGGCAGGTTCTTTTCTGCTAAAAAATCATTATAACTCTTATGACGCTCCATGGCAGACAATCTGTCCAGAGGACCGGAAATATAGGCAATATTTCTGTGGCCCAGGGCGTATAAATGCTCCATGGCAAGATGAGCACCCTTATAATTTTCTGAAATAACAGAATAGCGGCCAGGGTATGGCATTTCAACAGAAACCATTTTCAAATCACTCTCTATAATACTCTGTATAGTTTGATAAAATGGTGAGCTGGCAGCCATAAACACGCCCTCAACTCCCCTGTAATGGCAATGCTCAAAATAAGAAATCTGTTCTCTGCCAAGGGAATTGTTTAAAACAACTACATCATATCCGGCTTTTCCCAGTTGAATCTGCGCGCTTGAAAATATTTCGCCAAAATGCGGATGCTTAAGCCCTGACAGGAGTTCCTCGGAAAATAACATTCCGACCAGCCAGGATTTTTTTGTGGTTAAAGACCTTGCTGCAATATTGGGCATATAACCCAATTCTTTTGCTGTATTTGCTATTATAGCAATGGTTTTTTTATTTACACCATGATAGGAGTTTAAAGCCTTGGACACTGTGGATGGAGAAAAACCCGAGGCTGCTGCTACATCATATATTGTTACCATAATATAATCTTATCTTATTCAGAGATATATTCAAAGCTGAAAAAATCAGCCCAGGCAGTTTTATCAAGCATATCTACACATCCCATGCCGACAAATGCTCCTGTAAAGCCCAGGGGATCAGCATAATCATCAGATAAAGTGCTTACGTCTATTTCATGTTGTATATCTGTATATATAGATCCATCCAAAGAGTATGAGAAGAATGCGCTTCTGCGTTTAACAGTAAGCTTGAAGTGTATAATGTTTTCGAATAAAGGCACTTCAATTTCAACTGGTATGGAAAAAATCTTTCTGTCAAGGCATAAAAGCCCTATTGAGCTTTTTCCTGCTGCTTTATCATGGGATATACGCAAAAAATAATGAGTGTCTTCATCATAACGGTATATAAGCCCTGCCATTTGCTGGAAGTTCCTGGCATGCAGTTTTAAAGATGTTACAGCAGTGAAAATAAAATCCTCCTGCCTGCGCACAAGCAGGCCCTGCTCAAAATTACAACAGGGAGAATTGCCGCCCCAAAGCCTTAGTACATTGTTTTTTTCAATCGAAAATTTTGGATATGAGCGCACAGACATAAAATCCGCAGCAAAGGCCAGTGAATTAAATTCATAATTTATAGGCTCTTTTGGTTTTTGAATACCATACCCTTCAAAACATTCGTCAGGAACTGTTGTTTTATTTTTTAAATAAGGCCAGTCATGCTCCCAGACCAGCTCGTTTATGCTGGTTTCCCGTCCCAGAGGACAGCGCATGGAATCATCTATGGGGCGGCTGCACAGAAATGCAAACCACCATCTGCCATCGTTTGATTGTGCAATGGATCCATGACCTGTTTTTCTTAAGGGAGAATGGGGTGCGTCTTTTGTGCAGACAAGATGTGTGGCTGGATGCAGTTCATATTCGCCGTAAATATTTTTTGAACGTGCTATGGTTTCTGCATGTTCGTATATAGTCCCGCCCTCGGCTGTGAACAGGTAATAATAACCATCTTTTTTATATATATGAGGCGCTTCGACCAATCCACGCTCTGATCCTTTGAATATCTTTTTTGGTTCGGATATGGGTTTAAGGCTCTTGGGATCAAGCTCGAACAGGACTATACCGGAAAACTGCTCGAAGTCATTGTCAGGCTTCCATTTACGGTAATCCCATTCCATTACTACAAAATATTTTCTCCCGTCATCATCGTGAAACAGCGAGGGATCAAAACCAGTGCTTGTTACATAAACAGGATCGCTCCACGGGCCTTTTATATCTTTTGCAGTAATAATATAATTTTTGCAATCCTTGTAAGGATTGCGCCAGTACTTCATGTCAGTATAAACAAGGTAAAAAAGCCCGTCAGAATAACTTAAACAGGGTGCCCAAACACCGCAGCTCTTTGGGTTGCCTTCCATATCAAGGAGGCGTTTTTCGTTTAACGGGTAGCCGACTGTCTCCCAGTTTGCCAGATCTTTTGATGAAGAAATTTTTACCCCTGGAAAATACTCAAATGTGGATGTGGCAATGTAAAAAACACCATCCACATAAATCATTGATGGGTCTGGATGAAACCCGGTCAATACGGGATTTTTAATCAATTAAAAATCACTCCTTAACGCCACCAAGCTGGACACCGGCTATGATATATCTTGACAGGGAGAAATAAACTATAAACAGCGGCAGTACAGTAAGCGACAGGCCCAGATACACTGAACCTAATTCTGTTCTGTAAATATCACCGCGCAAGAGGCTTACCATAATTGGCATTGTATACATTCTGGTGTCTGTCAGTAATATCAAAGGCAAAAAGAAATTATTCCAACTGCCAACAAACACAAATATGGCCTGGGTTGCAATGGCCGGCTTCATCATGGGCAGGACGATTGTGTTAAAAGTGAGGAACTCCCCTGAGCCGTCTATGCGAGCTGAGTCAATAATATCCAGAGAAAGGGTGGACAACAGATACTGCCGCATGAAGAAGACTATAACAGGCGAGGCTATGGCTGGAAGTATCAAGGGCAGAAAATTGTTTGTCATGCCTATGCTCCACATAAACTGGTAGAAACCAATGTTCACTACCTGTGCCGGAATCATAATAATAACGAGGATAAAGGTGAAGAATGCTTTACGGAGCCTCCAGTTATATGCGACAAGACTATACGCTGTAAGGGCTGAAAAGTAGGTCGCGCATGCTGTGGCGCCTACAGAGATAATCATGGAATTTATAAACCCTGATATTGCATTAAAAGATTTGTCGTCAAATACCCTCATATTGCCAAGTAAATGGGTGGATGGCAAAAGGGATATGCTGTGCTGTTGAATTTGAGGGGTACTTCTTGTGGCATTGACGAACATGACAATAAACGGGAATATGCTCATTAAGCCAAGAGTAATGCAAAATATATAAACGAAGGTTTTGAATATATACGTTCCGGTATTGTAATTTTTCATTATTTTATACCTCCCGCTTTCATTAAAGTCTTTCTCGCCACCTTCTCGGGTCCGGTGTTCTTATCACGAAGGACAAAAAAGATAATTGTTGAAAGTACTGCCAATATCAAGAACACTATCATACTTGCTGCAGCAGCACGGTTATACATATAGCTGCCTGCAAAAGCTTGCCTGTATATAAAGAGGCTTATGGTACTTGTGGCGTTGTCAGGCATACCGTCATTGAAAAGTCTTGGTATGTCGAATATATTCAGCCCCCCGACAAGGCTTGTGACGAGTATGTAAACCATTATGGTTCTGAGGTTAGGAAGTGTAATTAAGAAAAATTGCTGAACACTTGAAGCTCCGTCTATTTCCGATGCTTCGTACATGGACGGATTGAGTCCCAATACACCTGATATAAATATGAGCATGGAATGTCCGTACCACATCCAGAACTGAATGAACGCAACAATCATCTGGGAAGCATCCCTGTCAACCATGTAATTATGGGGCTGTTCAAAAAAGCCAAGGCCAACCAGCATATCATTGACAGGACCTGACGGAAAAGCAAAAAGTACATTGAAAAGAATAGCTATGGATGCGGCTGTGATAATATTTGGCATATAGAACAATACCTTGAACGCGCCTATACCATTTAATCTATGCCGCTGGTTAGTAAACCATGCGGTCAACAAAAGCGCAATCACCAGCTGCGGTATAAAGTTCATTATCCATATCTTAAATGTATTACCCAAAGAGACTCTAAAGGTATTGTTACTCAGTATTGAAATGAAATTATCGAACGGCTGTTCCAGAATTTTCATCTGGAAACCAGGCATCATTGTTGCCATTCCCTGTAGGTTTGTAAAACCTATGATTGCAGTATATATAAGCGGGTAAAGAAGGAATACAAGGAATGTGGCTAAAAAGGGGAATGAAAATATATAGCCCCATTTGGCATAGTTAACAACATTTCTACGTCGCATAACGTCTTCCTTTCAAATATAGATAAGTAATAACAAAGGGCGGCAGTGAAAACCGCCGCCCCAAATTATTTCATATAAAGGCTTCTGGTGCTTTATCTGAGATCCAGTATATCAAGGACATTCCTGCGCCAGTCGTCTATTGCAGCCTGACGGGATTTGGCGCCAATTATATACAGCTGAACCTGGTCGTTGAAGAGCTGGCTGATGGTTTCATCATATGGTGAGAAGAAGTCGCCTCTTGCAGCTGCTCCGGCCGGGATGAAAACATCATACATGTTCTGACCGCCAAGAAGGTCGAGGCTGCCGTCGGAATTGCGCATTACAACACCTGATGCTACAGCATCTTTTGCAAATCTGCCGGCTGCATAGTCAGCAGCCTGGTTGGGGAATTGAGTTGAGCCTTCAAAAAGATTTCCATTGGCAAACAGATGCTGGAACCCTGTTCTGGATGTATCAAGTGTAATCCACTCTATCAACTGTCTAACGCCATCTCTTTTGGATTGAGGTATGTTATTGTTGGCAATAACCCATGTTCCGCCCCAGGAGAAAGGAACAGGCGGTGTGGTAATGGCCCAGTCGCCGAATGTGTTGCCAACATTGTTGATCATTACATAATTGATGAGCCAGGCAGGACCCAGGAAACCAAAGACAGGTCTTGCGCCAGTGCCGCTCATGTCAGCAAACCAAGCATCTGACCAGGCACCTGCCCTGTTGGTGAAATCACCTTGGTACAGTGCCAAGGCAATGTCCAGATATGCTTCGCGCATTGGGTCGAGGTAGAGATTGCCGGCTGCGTCTACATAGGAGCGATCTGCTGTGTTTCTGACAACCTGCCATACGTCACCTTCGCCGGAAGCAATTGAATAGCCTGCAGCCCTGAGCCTTGCATCAGCTTCCAGATACCTGGGCCAACCAGGACCTACAATACCTGCTATGGTTTGCGGATCGTCTGTTCCAAAAACTTGCCTTGCTATTGAGCGGCGATAGATAAGTCCGCTTCCTGTGTTTTGGAATGCGAGACCTACAACCTTATTGTCAGAAGGCCTTGTGCCCAGCTGATATGTGTAGGTGGCAATCTCTGACTGTCTAAGACGGCCAGCAACATCAATGCCAAGATCTTCATATGGCATGGCCCATGCAGCAGCTTCACCCTGTGTATACTTTAATACAAACGCAGCTTCAGCAGTATAAATATCAGGAGCCTGGCTGCCTCCGCCGGCGAGCGCCTGGTCAAGTGCTGGCTGATACGCACCTTCTGTGGTGGCAATGATGGTGATGTTGAAATCATACGGGAAGCTCGGGTTCATTTCTTTGAACCTGAGAATAGCGTTTGGGATTTCATCCGTAAAGCTCCAGACATTGATGGTCTGGCTTGATGGTGCATCTCTTCTGCAGCCTACAAGAAATGTGACAAGCATGAGACAGGCTAGTGCGATCACTAGAATTCTTTTCATATAAATCTCCTCTTTTAGTGGTTAATGGCTCGATTCCTTTTAAAATTAAAGTTATCGAAACCGGTTTCAATGATCTATAATAACACAGATTTTTATATATTGCAACTATTTTTTTTAAAAAAAATTTTTATTTAAAAAGCTTAAAATTTCATTCCCAGAAGGCGGGCAGCCAACACAGTAGTGAGTGAAACCAGAAGTACAGCTACCAATACCAATACCTATGTTACCAGTTTTACCTTTAAAACCCTGACCAATGCATAAAGGCTTCTGGAATTTTTCAAGTTCACGCTGACTAATGCGTAATAGAGCTGATACAAGGGCTGCATAACAGGCGCTGCAAGCCTCTTTTTCATTAATATAAGGGGCCAGGCGTCTTATTTTTCCGCCTGAACCTGTTTGTTTAGCCTGACTATCCAGCGGAGAAGATAATGTTTTAACAATTGCTTTTTTGAGATCTGATGAGCCTATACCAAGTTTTTCCGCAATACCAATATATTGAACCTGGTTTACAGATAAACCAAGCTGATTTGCTGCAAAAGCATCGCAGAGCACAGGATCCCTTGCAGCAAAAATTCGGCCTCCGTAAACCGGGTTTCCGCCCTCTTCAAAATCAGGGTCTCCGCAGATCCCGTCTACGATAATAAAATCATTGCGTACCATGGTATTAAGATGGGCAACAGGTTTATGAATGCCCAGGCTATGATAACGCCGCTTTTCCCTGTCAGGGATAATACCCTTGTTGTTCTTTAATGCGCAGGTCAATGAGGTCTGGCAATGGCCCTTTAATACAGGCAGGTTTATCATAAAATCCAGTTCCATTGCGCTTGTGCATATTTCAAGCTCCATACCAGCGCAATCGTATTTTTTTGCTTTGTCAGTCTGCGTGTCAATAAGCTCAACACCTAGTTTTTTAAATGAAGTATAACCGCATGCATTGAAAGCACGGCTTGTTGAATCCCCCACCCAGGAACCTTCGAGGATTACTATGTTTTGAAAACCATTTTTTTTAAGATAAGCGATCAGGCCTGCAGCAATTTCCGGGTGAGTTGTGGCTCCGTTTGAAGCAGGCCTGGAAACCACCAAATTTGGTTTTAAACCAATGCGTTTGCTGCGATCTCCAATAAGACTTGCAAGCCCTGCTGCTTCTGCAATCTGCATTGTCATTGCCTGCGGATCATCGCCATAACAAACAAGGATTTCATTTTTTTTCATAAACCATAGTTATTGATGTCCGAAAAGTTTGAAAAACTTGTTCGGACATCTTCTTTATTGTGGTATTTTCGTACCGTTTCAACGAAACGGGAGAAAATACAAGGGGTGGACGAGAAGTAACTTCGGACTTTAGTCCGCACTTCTCGGACAACCCCAAAGGTGCCGAACGGAATCGAACCGTTGAATAATGGTTTTGCAGACCACTCCCTTACCGCTTGGGTACGGCACCATAAATTGCTTTTATAAAAATATCAAATTTTATTGAAAATGTCCAGCTTTAAAGTTTGACTGCAAGCATTATATTTAGTAAAATATAATGGAAGTTAAAAAAAAGGATGGAGAAATTTGAAAACTATTTTTATTGTAGATGACAATGATACAAACCTGATGGCTGCTAAAACCGCGCTTGACGGTGTTTATAAAACATTTGCCTTACCCTCTGCTGCCAAGATGCTTAAGCTCACAGAAAAAATCATGCCTGACCTTATTCTT
>Ga0099364_10007297_pt1 | contig 15828 bp, 13 predicted proteins | sample TergutTh196P3_FD_73070 | JGI IMG/M metagenome (GOLD analysis project Ga0099364, IMG submission 73070) | Microcerotermes parvus P3 segment gut microbial communities from Pointe-Noire, Republic of the Congo - Th196 P3 | ecosystem: Host-associated > Arthropoda: Insects > Digestive system > Gut ...
TCCATTTTTTAGGGATGGCATAATGAATACTCAATTCCCCCAAACGGATATTGGTGGCGTTGTACACGTAATGCGCTCCCTGTCCGGTGTTTTCGGCAATGATGTTCAGATAATCCTTGGCGGAAATCGGGGTATTTTCGATGAACATTCCTTTTTCGCGCAGATGAGCGCTGTATGCAGAAACTCCGTAACGATCCATGATTGCCTGCGTGTTGGAAACGACCACGCCCCCAAAACGACCGGTAATCAACGTATTGATTGTTATTCTTTTATAGGCGAACGTATTTTTCCATCCGGCATACGCTTGAGGCAAAACAGAGCCAATTTTTTGGTATTCGGAATTGATGATCGACGGGAGCGAAGAAATGGGGTCAATCAGGATATGACCGTTGTCGTCGCGTTTCCAGTCGCGCATGACGTAAACATCGCCCATGGAGCCTCCTTCAACAAGCCTTACTTCCGGCGATCCCGAATCGCCCAGCGTAGCCGCATAAAGATAGGGCATGGAAATGATTTCGTCCGTTACCGGATTGCGAACGCCATCGGCAAGTTTTTTGATGGTATTCTCATTATAACTGTAAGTAAAATGTGCATCCCACGTAAAATTTTTCCATTTCAGACTTGATCCCAAGGCTAATTCTATTCCGGCGTTTTGCACATCGCCCGACTGTACGTACACGCCCGCATAACCGGCTGGCACATCTGCTATAAAGGTCTGATTCAATGTGTTCGACTTGTAATACGTAGCATCTAAACGGACGGCGCCCTTGAAGAGCCGAATATTCAATCCCGCTTCGTAAGAATTGGTCAGTTCCGGTTTCAGGTTATAGTTGGGATAGAGCGACAGCGTTTTGTACTGGTTGGTCTGCTCGTCGTACACATACCTTTCTCTCGTCATATAGGGTTCGTAAGCCGAGCCTACCGAAGTAAAAGAAAAGCGCGTTTTCAGGTACGAAAACCATTGCGGGAAAGCAAACATCTCGCTGATGATCGCCGATAATCCGACGGAAGGATAAAAGAACGATTTTTGACCTGATTCGGAAAAGGCTAATGCCGAATCCCAGTCATTACGACCCGTAAGCGTCAAGAAAAGCATGTTTTTGTAGCCTGCTTCGGCGTTGGCGAAAACAGATTGCGTCTGCTGTCTCTTTCCGTCGTCTTTGGGCATGGCAAGGGCGCGGTCGATATTTTCTGTGGTGAACCAGTTGGTTATCTTATCTAAATTTCCTCTGATGTAATGGCTGTTCATGTTGTAATCCTTGATGGAGGCGCCAAGATTGACTATGAGTGTGAAATCGCCGAAATACTTGCTGACGTTGGCTATCAGATCGCCGTAGGTTTGTTGTTCGCGTCTGTTTTGGAGGCTGTAAAAACCTTTTGTTCCTGCAAAAGTAGCGAGCGTTCCTGCATGTCTTTTTTCGGTGTGCCGGAAATCGACGTTGTCGGCATGAATACGTCCGCTGACGTTCAGCCAGTCTGTAACATGATAATGAAGCGCGGCTGAAAATCTGTACCTTTTCCTGTTCGATTCGCGGTTCATCCGGTGCATGATCCAGTAAGGGTTTTGCAGAGAAAGGTCATGTTGTCCGTAGTTCCAAAACTGCGTATACACGCCCTGCAAATCGTCATAGACTTCGATCATGCGCAATTCGTCAAAATTTTCGCCGCGCGGAAAAAGATACAATGCCGGAAGGGGATTAAAGTACTGTCCCTGCGATACCATATTCTTGTCCTTCTGCAGGATATAATTGGCGGATACGTCTAATGACAGATGGTCGTTCAGGAAAGAAGTCGTATGGCGAAAACTGAAGTTGTAGCGATCATACGTATTGTTGGGCAATATTCCGCTGGTATTGACGGCAGCCATCGACAGGTAAGTCTGGCTCTTTTCGTTGCCGGTGGCTATTGAAAGGCTGTTCGACAGATTAACGCCTGTGTTGAAAAACGATGCGGGATGGTAACGGTAGGGCGTTTCGCCGCCCCAACTTTCTATTTCGCCGGCGTTGTTGCCGTAGGTATTTTGAAATTTCGGCAACATGAGCGGTTTAGAAAAAGTTGTACTGTTGTTCATGGTGATATTTGTTCCGTCGGCTCGTCCTTTTTTGGTGGTGATGAGGACAACGCCATTGGCGCCTTCATATCCGTAAAGCGCCGCCGCAGAGGGACCCGTCAGCATAGAGACGCTTTCGATGTCTTCCGGATGAAGATCGGCAACAGCGTCAGTACCCGGCTGGGCAGAGAAGTAACCTACATTCGTTTCGTTTCCCCAATCGAAATGATACATCGGAATACCGTCAATCACATACAGGGCGTTGTTGTTCTTCGACAGGGATTTCACGCCGCGCATCACCACTTTCACTGCCGCGCCTGATCCTGCCGCGCCTGAATTGATTTGCACGCCGGCAATTTTCCCTGACAGCGAGTGGATGAAGTTATCGCTTTTCATATGCGAAAATTCATCGCCTTTTATTTCCTGAACGTTGTAACTCAACGCCTTTTCTGCGCGTTTGATACCCAAAGCGGTGATGACCACTTCTGAAATCTGAAAATTATCTTCTTCCAACGTAACATGGATGCTTGTGCGATTGCCGACTGCAATGTCGGTAGTGGTAAAACCCACGAATGAAAAGGACAATACAGCATTTTTATTGGAGACGGGAATGGTATAAACGCCGTCGGGATTGGTGGTGGTTCCGGTATTTGTTCCCTTGATCACGATGTTTACGCCGGGCAAAGGTTCGCCTTCAGTATCCACAACCGTGCCGGAAACATCAAAACCTTGATTCACAGCCGCGCGCGCTTTGATAATGATCAGATTATTTTCTACTATTTGATACTCTAAATCAAAAGGCGTCAAAATTTGATCCAATATTTGTTCGATACCGGCATTTGAAAAATCAATTGTCAAGCGTCGGTTGAGGTCTACGGCATCGTCGCTATAGAAAAATCGGTAATCGCCCTGCCTCTCGATGCTGCGTATCACATTTCGCAACGGCGTGTTTTTCAGCGAAAAAGAATACGTCTGCGCCGAAATTTCAGTATGAACGAAAAGCGCTCCGACCAACAAACATGCCAACAAATACTTCATTGTTTTTATGATGATGAATGAGAAGGCGAAAGTAGTTATTTTTCCATTTGTTTTGAAAATTTTGGTAAAAATTAAGTGTTAAAAGGCAATGATGGCAACTACAAAGATCGGATTTTATTTTTAACACATTCCTTAGCAACGAAAAATGTGATTTTTGATTTTTGGCGGATTGGACAAAGAAAATCACAGACTTGCCGGATCGTTAAACCGTCACTTTTATCGTCGTTCCGTTCTCCGGCACAGAAATGATTTCAATCGTTCCGTTCATTTTTGCGGCGCGGTCGCGGATGATTTGCAGTCCTAAACCCTGTTTCCTTCTGTTTGTATCCATACCTATGCCATTATCGTTCACAATCAGCGATATGCCGTTGTCGTTTCTGTGCAGGGCGATATTGATGAGCGAAGCGTCGGCATGAAAATTATATCTTTTCTGTCCCACAATAAACCGGCGCATCGAATCGTTATATGATAGTTCGAATGATCACGCATTAAAAAGTAACCGATGAAACCATACGTTCTTATTTCTTTTTTTCTTGTATTTTGCCTGATGATTTCATGCACAGAGGATTATCATTTTCCCAATTTGGGAGAGCAAACAACCATAGTCATTTCCGGATTGATGACCAATGAAGAGGGTCCTTATTACGTAAGAGTGGTAGAGAGCATTTCGGATATTTCAACGCTCAAAACCCGGCAACGACCTATCAACGACGCGCGGGTGACCATTTACGATGACCAGGGAAGTATGGATGAATTACGGTCATTTTTTTCGCTTCCGCTTGATTCGACACTGAGACCGCTTTCTGAAGACCATTATGAATATTTTATTGAAATACCTGATGGTCATGGGGGGCAAGTCAGGTTTAGCATAGAAAAATCTTATAATAGAATCATTGACGACATTCGTGAAGGCGCTTATTTTACTACATCTATCAGGGGCGTTCCGGGGAATGCCTATACATTAAAAGTAGAATATGACGGGCGGGAATATACTGCCACCGATTATATGTGTTATGGCACGGTGATTGATTCCATTTCAGTAGAGCCTATTGGCAGATATATTGATGGAAAACCCGACGATTCGGACGGTTTTATGGTGCCATGTCTGTATTTTGCCGAGCCTCAGGATGAGACAAATTTTTACATGTTCAAAAGTAGCAATTCTACATATTATTATTACGAGTTTGAAAATGAATGGATATATGAATCTCATATGGTACCAGTAAAAAATACTGTTTTGAAAAATTGGAATATGGCAGATTGGGAATTTTCGGTTATAAGCGACCGCTTTTTGCCACCTTATGTGTATCAATATAAAATGTCTGACGGCGATCACTACCGAAAATGGTATAGCGGGACGGATATGGGATTTTGGCCGGGTTGGGGTAGCGGTAATGCAGTTGATATGTACTGCATCACCGAGCCGGTGTATCGTTACTATGCTGCGCTGTCTCGGCAATATTATGAAGATGGCGGGGCTTTTTCGCCGTCGCCTGCCTCGCCTCCCACCAATTTCAGCGGCGGCGCGCAGGGCTGTTTTTCGGCGGCTTCGGTATCGCAATATAAAATAAAATAGTTTTCAGTTTTCAGTTTTCAGTTTTCAGAACTTCAAACCTCAAATTTCAAACCTCAAACCGTATGCGCTTGTTGTTTTTTTTCCTGTTTTTTCTCTCGTCTTCGCTCTACGGGCAATCTTATCGTTTGTATGGCGTGGTGCGCGATGCCCGTAGCGGCGAATCGCTTTCCGGCGCTTCCATATCCGTATCCGGCTTGTCTACGGGAACTGCAAGCAACGCTTACGGATTTTATGTTTTGAATTTGCCTGCGGGCGAGCATCAGGTGCAGTGGTCGTATCTAGGTTATGGCAGCCTGCGGCAAACCGTTTCCATGACAGCCGACATCATGCTTGACGTTGCGTTGGCAGCGGAAACCCAAGCGATTGACGAAGTGTCCATCACTGCCGACCGCCTTACCCGCGCGCCGGCGGTTGCCGGCGTGGGCGTGTCGCGCATAACCGTTGCCGAAATACGCCGTATGCCTGCCCTTCTTGGCGAACCTGACGCTTTGCGCAGCCTCCACACCTTGCCGGGCGTACAGGTGTCGCACCACGGGAGCGTCAACATGTCGGTGCGCGGCGGCTCGTACAGTCAAAATCTGATACTCCTGGACGAGGCGCCGGTGTTCAACCCGTCGCACGTACTCGGTTTCGTATCGTCGTTCAATCCTGACGTCATCAGTACAGTCGACCTCTATAAGGGCGTGCCGGCGCGTTACGGCAGCAAATTGTCGTCGGTGGTGGATATCCGCATGAAGGAAGGAAGCCGCGAACGCTTAGCCGTATCGGGCAGCGCGGGTTTACTGATGTCGCGGCTGGCTGTAGAAAGCCCGATACTGAACGGTCGCGGCTCAATGATGGCGTCAAGTCGCTATTGCTATGCCGGAACATCGGCGTGGGGTATCTACGAATTGGTCAACGCCCTTAATGTCGTCAACTTGAAAGAACCTGTTACCCGAGCTTACAAACTGTGGTTCTACGACCTGAATCTGAAAGCCAACTATACCATCGACAGCCGTAACCGTATTTATTTGTCGGGCTACAACGGGTTCGACCGCTTTTTTGTACCCCATTTTTCAGGCGAGTACATGCTCGAATGGGGCAACATGAACGGTACTTTTCGCTGGAACCATATTGTCAATCCGTCGCTGTTCGTCAACACATCCTTCATCACAAGCAGTTTCGGCTACAGTTACTACCTGAACAACGATGGTCAGGATTATCGTTGGGACGCTTCGCTGCGTCAGATAGAGCTCAAGAGCGATGCTGATCATACGCTCTCCAACGGGCTGAAATTGCGCTACGGCGCGTCGCTCACGCGCTACGGCGTCCGTCCGGGCGACATCAGTCCGCGACGACGCAACTCGCCGGTTGCTTCATTCTCGCTACAGAAGGGACATTCGGTCGAAACCGGACTCTATGCCGAAGCCGACTGGGAAGCGCTACCGGGTTTGCGCCTGAACGGAGGTATCAGGTTATCCACTTTCAGCAATATCGGACCCGGCGTTGAATATACATTTCATCCCTATACCCGCCTGCCTGTTGATTCGACGACTTTCGGGCGCAACCGCATCATGCGGACTTTTGCCAACCTCGCCCCGCGCGCAACCATCAGTTATTCCTTTGGCAGCGGGCATAGCCTGAAAGCGTCGTATGCCAACATGGTGCAATACCTGCACAAGGCTAGCAACTCAACACTCGGAATGCCTACCGACATCTGGTTTGCAGCCAATCATATTGCGCCGCCGCAGTTAGCGCATCAGTTTTCCGCCGGATACGCCTGTACTTGGGGAAAAGGATATACGGCGAGTATCGAACCGTATTACAAACGCATGTACCGACAGGTTGATTTCCGCGATAATGCCGATCTCTTTGTCAATCCGTATCTTGGCGCCGAGATTTGCGCCGGCATAGGACAATCGAAAGGCATTGAGCTGATGCTGGAAAAAATGCAGGGCGTGTTTACCGGTCGCGTCAGCTACACGTTGAGCGAGACGACGCAGACCATTGCCGGCGTGAACGAAGGGCGCGCGTATGCCGCCCCTTACGACAGCCGCCACCACCTGACAGCGTATACGGCGCTCCGGCTGGGCGAAAAATGGTCGGTAGCCGCTTCGTTTCGCTATGCTACCGGACGTCCGGTAACCGTACCCACAGGCAATTTCAACTACTTGGGAACCTTTTTTGTCACTTACTCCGAACGCAATGGTTATCGCGTGGAGGATTTTCACGAGTTGAACATGAGTTTTACGTGGATACCCAAGCCTGATAAAGAGCGCTTTCGCGGAAGCTGGAACTTTTCTGTAATGAATGTTTACAACCGAAAAAACGTATTCAGCATTTACGCGGCAAAAAATGGTGAAGTCTATGATGATGGCGCTACCGGACTACAAGCGACCAAAATGTATTTGTACGGCGTGTTGCCGATGCTCAGTTACGAGTTTAAGTTTTAAAAATTTTTCGGAAAATTTTTGAAATTTGAAGTTGATATTGGATTTATTTGTAATTTTGCGCCCTGATTTTGTGCGAAGTGGAAAAGCAGGGATTGTATACCATACCATTTAAAGGCTTGTCGTTAGGCAGCCATGTGTTTGATTGGACAATCGACAGCGCGTTTTTTGCCTTGTACGAGATGTCGGAAATCAACGATGCAAGCATCGACGCGCGGGTGACGTTATTGAAACATTCCCGTTTCCTCGAACTGCATTTCGCGTTAAGCGGGTGGGCAGAGGTGGATTGCGACCGGTGTCTGGATACGTTGAGGCTTGCACTAGCATCCGACGCCCGTTTGTTTGTCAGTTTTGGCGAACATGCCGGCGAGTTGGATTCTGATGGAAACGATGTGATCGTCCTTCCATATGATGAAGACCTGTTGGATGTTGCTCAATATCTGTACGAGTACGCTCATTTGAATCTTCCCATGCGGCGCGTTCATCCCGACGACGCCAACGGAGAAAGCGGATGTAATGCAGAGATGATCAGCAAGTTGAATCAATATTTAGTAAAAATTTAATCAATAAAGAAATAAAGAAATGCCAAATCCAAAACGTAGACATTCAAAACAAAGAAGGGACAAAAGAAGAACGCACGACAATGCAGTGATACCCACTGTAGTTAAATGCGCCAATTGTTCCGGTTCGGTTTTATATCATAGGGTATGTCCCTCTTGTGGTTATTACAGAGGTAAGTTAGCCATCGAAAAAGAAGGAGCCGTAGCGTAGATTTGTAAACATCATCTTCCTGAATATCTTATTATAACACCATAATGAAAAGAATTACATGATGAAAATAGGTTTAGATGTCATGGGAGGCGATTTTGCTCCTGAAGTCAACGTACTCGGAGCCATTTCGGCGTATGGTAGCCTGCATGCGGATTCGCGGGTGGCGCTTATTGGCGATGCAGCGGCAATCGAAAATATCTGCAAACGCGAAAATTTTGATCCGTCGCGTTTCGACATCGTCGATGCGCCCGATACCATACTCATGAGCGATCATCCGGCGAAGGCGTTTGCTCAAAAAACCCGTTCAAGCATATATGTGGGCTACGAATTATTGAGCGCCGGCAAAATCAATGCTTTTGCCAGCACGGGCAGCACGGGCGCCATGATGGTTGGGGCTATGTATACGGTTAAATCCATACCGGGCATACTTCGACCGGGAATTGCCTGTCCGGCGCCCAGAATCAACGGAGGCATGAACATACTGATAGACGTCGGGCTGAACCCCGACTGTAAACCCGATGTATTGTATCAATACGGGCTGCTGGGTTCGTTGTATGCCGAATTTGTAAACAACATCCCCAATCCGCGCGTGGCGTTGCTGAACATAGGCGCCGAAGCAGAAAAGGGCGACAATCTCACTAAGGCGACTTACCCGTTGATGGCGGCTTCAAAAGACTATAATTTTGTCGGGAATGTGGAAGGATATGAGGTGTTCATGGATAAAGCCGATGTGATCGTTTGCGACGGTTTTGTAGGTAATGTATTACTGAAAACTGCCGAAGGATTCAGCCATATTGCCGAACAGCGCGGTATCAACGACAGTTTTTTCAAAGCGTTAAATGCCGATAATTATGGCGGAACGCCCGTATTGGGCATCAATTCAAATGTGATTGTAGGACATGGCGCCTCCAACAGCACTGCCATCAAAGCCATGATCTTGCTGGCGCAGAATGTGATAGGAGCAGATTTACCATCCAAAATAAAAAAATATTTTACCTCCGGAGATGAGCAACATTAGAGCGGCCATCAAGGGAGTGGATGTTTTTCTTCCCGAATACAGGTTGACGAATCAAGAATTGAGTACCATGGTAGACACATCCGACGAGTGGATCATGCAGCGCATTGGGATAAAAGAAAGGAGAATTTTGAAAGGCGAAGGGTTAGCCACATCAGACATGATGGTGGAAGCCGCCCGAAAACTTTTGGAAAAAACCAAGACCTCACCCGATGAAATAGACCTGGTCATTGCGGCAACCAATACGCCCGATATGCTCTTTCCGCCTACGGCGTGTATCGTTTGCGACAAACTCGGAATACGCAACGCCTGGGGTTTCGATTTGTTAGCCGCCTGTTCAGGCTTCCTTTTTGCGCTCGAAACAGTCAGCAAGTTTGTAGAATCCGGTCAATACCGAAAGGCGTTGTTGTTGGCGGGCGACAAGATGTCGGCGATCGTCGACTATACCGACCGCAATACCAGTCCGCTCTTTGGCGATGCTGCAACGGCGCTGTTGATAGAGCCTGCCACGGAAGACGTGGGCGTGGTAGACAAGATTTTTCGCGTGGACGGCAGCGGGCGTCATTACCTGCACATGAAAGCGGGAGGATCGCAGTATCCGGCAACGCATGAAACGGTGGACAACCGCTGGCACTATACGTATCAGGACGGTAAAACTGTTTTCAAATATGCCGTAGTGTACATGGCAGATGTTGCAGTGGAACTGATGGAACGAAACCATATATCGCCCAACGATCTGGCATATTTGGTGCCTCATCAGGCTAATCTGCGCATCATCGACGCCGTAAGCCGTCGGATGGAACTGAGTCCCGACAAGGTGATGGTCAACATCGAAAAATACGGGAATACAACAGCGGCAACCATTCCGCTGTGCCTGTACGATTGGGAGCAGAAACTCGGCAAAGGCGACAAACTGATTTTGGCAGCCTTTGGCGGAGGATTCACATGGGGAGCGCTTTATTTGAAATGGGCGTACTGAAGGAATTAGGAATTAGGAATTAAGAATTAGGAATTGGGAGATTAGGTTTTGTTGTTCAAAAATTCAGTTATTCAAAAATACATGCGGACGTGGCGTAATTGGTAGCCGTGCCAGACTTAGGATCTGGTGCCGAAAGGCGTGGGGGTTCGAGTCCCTTCGTCCGCACTTCAGGTTTTGTATCCTTGTTCAGAAAATACAATTGCAGGCTGAATCATCAAGTTATGTTGTATTACAGTACCGGTAAAAAAGTTCCGGCAACTACGCTCGTAGAAGCCGTAACCAGAGGCTTGGCGCCCGATGGCGGACTTTATATGCCCGAACGTATCGAGCAGCTCGACGACAATTTTTTCAAGCGCATCTATGATATGTCTTTTCAGGAAATTGCGTTGGAAGTTGCCGCGCATTTTCTGGGCGATGATCTGCCTGCCGCAGAGTTGAAACGCATGGTATACGATACGCTCGATTTCCCTGTTCCCTTAGTGCATATTCATGACCAAATATTTACGCTTGAATTGTTTCACGGACCTACGATGGCTTTCAAAGATGTTGGCGCCCGTTTCATGGCGCGTTTGCTGGGATATTTCATCCGTTGCGACCGGCAGGAACTGAATGTGCTGGTGGCTACTTCCGGTGACACAGGCAGCGCCGTTGCCAACGGATTCTTCAAAGTACCGGGTATACGGGTGTTTGTCCTGTATCCTAAGGGATTAGTAAGCGTGATACAGGAAAAACAGTTTACCACGCTGGGCGAAAACATCACCGCCATAGAGGTGGAAGGAACTTTTGACGATTGCCAAACGATGGTAAAACAGGCATTTGCCGACGAAGAACTGAACCGGCAAATGAAACTTAGTTCGGCAAATTCCATCAATTGGGCGCGATTACTGCCGCAAACTTTCTACTATTTCTGGGCTGTAGCCCAAATGAAACGCAATTTGGAAAAGATAATTTGCGCAGTACCCAGCGGAAATTTCGGCAACCTCAGCGCCGGATTGATTGCCAAACGATTAGGATTGCCCGTCGCTCATTTCATCGCCGCCACCAATAGTAACGACATCGTACCTCAATACCTGCAAAGCGGTATATTTAAGCCGCGTCCGTCGGCGGCTACCATCGCTAATGCTATGGATGTAGGAAATCCGAGTAATTTTGCGCGTATCATGGATTTGTATCAGGGTTCGTATGAAGGCATTTCCAACGATATAGGCGGTTTCTCGTGTACCGATGAGGAAATCCGCACCACCATTAAAGACGTGTACGCGAACCACGGATACCTGCTCGACCCGCACGGGGCAACAGGTTATCGCGCACTGAAAACCTATTCGGACAACTGTCCCTCGACCGCCGGTTTTTTTATTGAAACGGCGCATCCTGCCAAATTCACCGAAACCGTAGAAAGCGTTATCAACGAAACCGTTGCATTGCCCCCCAATTTAGCCCGCTTTGCCGACGGAATCAAGCAAACCACCGAATTGCCCGCCAATTTCAACGCGCTGAAAGAATTTTTGATGAACTCAATGCAAAATTCGTAATTCCTAATTCGTAATTCCTAATTGATAAATATGGTTCTTCGTACAGAAAATTTAGTCAAAAAATACCGCAGCCGGACAGTAGTAAAAGGAGCGTCGGTAGATGTTTCTCAAGGCGAAATTGTAGGGTTGCTTGGTCCCAACGGCGCCGGAAAAACTACGACGTTCTACATGATTGTGGGGTTGATCACCCCTAACGATGGAAAAATATTTTTGGATGACGTTGAAATCACCAAAGAACCCGTTTATCGGCGTGCGCAAAAGGGAATTGGTTATTTGGCGCAGGAGGCTTCCGTATTCAGAAAATTGAGCGTAGAGGATAACATCCGCGCCGTTTTGGAAATGACCAAACTTTCCAAAGCCGAGCAACGCGAGCGCACCGAGCAGTTACTGCAGGAGTTCGGTCTGACAAAAATACGCAAAAGCCTTGGCATACAACTATCGGGTGGCGAGCGCCGCCGTACCGAAATTGCCCGCGCCCTAGCCATCGACCCGAAATTTATTCTCTTGGACGAGCCCTTTGCAGGCGTTGACCCCATTGCTGTTGAGGACATACAGTACATCATCTCCAAATTGAAAAAGAAAAACATCGGCGTATTGATCACCGACCATAATGTACACGAAACCCTTTCCATCACCGACCGCGCCTACCTGCTCATCGAAGGAAAAATTTTCAAAGCCGGCACAGCGCAGGAATTAGCGGATGACAAGCAGGTAAGGAAACTTTATTTGGGCGAAAAATTTGAATTACGCCGATATGACGAGTGAGTTTTTAAGTCGCTCAAATTTGTATTTGATTGTTGGTTTTGATTTTGTACTTTTGCGCCCGTAAAATCAAAATCAAAACCAAAAATCAGAAATCGAAAATGAAAAAGGATACACAAATATTCAAATTGATTGATGCCGAACGAGATCGACAATTGTCTGGTATTGAGTTGATTGCTTCTGAAAATTTTGTCAGCGAGCAAGTGATGCAGGCTATGGGAAGTTGCCTGACCAACAAGTATGCAGAGGGTTATCCGGGAAGGCGTTATTATGGCGGATGTCAGGTAATTGACCAAATTGAGCAAACAGCCATCGACCGTGCCAAACAACTTTTTAATGCCGAATGGGTCAACGTGCAGCCACATTCGGGAGCGCAGGCAAATGCCGCAGTGATGTTGACCTGTCTGCAACCGGGCGATACGTTCATGGGATTAGACCTCTCGCATGGCGGACACCTCTCGCACGGTTCGCCTGTTAATTCGTCAGGCATCCTGTACCGTCCCGTAGCGTACAAACAGCGTGAAGACACAGGGATAGTAGATTATGAGCAGATGGAAGCCATGGCTTTGCAGGAAAAACCTAAACTGATCATTGCCGGCGCTTCCGCTTATTCGCGTGACTGGGATTATGCCCGTATGCGCGCCATTGCCGACAAAGCGGGCGCCCTGCTCATGGCGGACATTGCGCATCCGGCGGGATTGATTGCCAAAGGTTTGCTGAATCATCCGTTTCCTCACTGTCATATTGTCACCACCACCACGCATAAAACGCTGCGCGGACCGCGTGGAGGCATGATCTTGATAGGTAAGGACTTCGAAAATCCATGGGGACTGAAATCGCCCAAAGGCGAAATAAAAATGATGTCGGCAATGCTTGATTCGGCGGTATTTCCCGGTATACAGGGCGGTCCGCTCGAACATGTTATCGCCGCCAAAGCCGTATCATTTGGCGAAGCATTGACCGATAGTTTTCTGGAATATGCCCGACAGGTAATCAGGAACGCATCGGTAATGGCAAACGCACTGATAGACAAAGGATACAAGGTGATCTCCAACGGAACAGACAACCACAGCATCTTGGTTGATCTGCGTCCGCGTTTCCCTGATCTGCCCGGAAAAATGGCTGAAAATGCGCTGGTAAAAGCCGATATAACCACCAACAAGAACATGGTGCCTTTTGATTCGCGTTCGCCATTCCTCTGTTCGGGCATACGTCTTGGCGCTCCTGCCATCACTACCCGAGGCGTTCAAGAAGCCTTAATGCCCGAAATAGTGGAAATGATGGATACGGTTTTGGGTAATGTTGAAAATGATTCGGTGATCAAACAGGTAAAGGAAAAAGTAAATCAGTTGATGAAGGATTATCCGCTGTTTGCTTAGAAATTGCCAATCAAGCAGTATGTCAAACAAATTTTTAAATAAAAACCAAATGAAAAAGAGTAGTATATTACTGATTTCCACAGGTATATTGATGTTTGCCTGCGGACAAAGGAACACAAATGTTTCAAAGAATGTATCGGGCGGCGACGGACGCGTCATTATTTCCGGTACGGTATGGAACGATACCGACGGCAACATGATCAATGCGCATGGCGGCGGAATCCTGTACCATGACGGCACATATTACTGGTACGGAGAATATAAGGGCGATTCCACCTATTGGAATCCCAAAGTGCCGAGTTGGGAGTGCTACCGCACGGAAGCGGGAGGCGTGTCCTGTTATTCTTCCACTGACCTGGTCAATTGGAAATTTGAAGGATTGGCGTTGCCGTCGGAACAAAACGACAGCGGTTCAGACCTTCATTATTCTCACGTTTTGGAACGTCCGAAAGTGATTTACAATGACCAAACGGGTAAATTCGTCATGTGGCTGCATGTGGACAGTCACAATTATGCCAAAGCCGCAGCAGGCGTGGCAATATCCGATTCGCCTGCGGGGACGTTTCAGTATTTGGGATCGATGCGTCCCAACGGAGAAATGAGCCGCGATATGACGCTTTTTAAGGATGATGACGGAAAAGCGTATCATGTCTATTCGTCCGAAGAAAACAGAACTTTATACATCAGTCTTTTAACGGACGATTATCTTGAACCGTCCGGCAGATTCACCCGCAATTTCATTGACCAGTCTCGTGAAGCGCCTGCCGTATTCAAGCGCAGCGGCAAATATTACATTGTATCTTCCGGATGTACCGGCTGGGATCCCAATCACGCCGAATATGCCGTAGCCGATTCCATGTTCGGCGCGTGGACGGTGATGGGCGACCCCTGTTCCGGCAAAGACGCCGAAATTACATTTTACGGGCAAAGCACATTTGTATTACCCCTTGCGGGAAAACAGGACGCTTACATCGCCATGTTCGACAAATGGAATAAAACGGATTTAATCAATTCAAGATACATCTGGTTGCCGGTTGAATTTAAGGGCGATTTGATGGATATTGCATGGAGAGACGAATGGGATTTGGATGAAGTTTTTTGAGAGAGAACAGACCTTCAAAAAAAAATGAAGTGCCAATATGTTGACATCTGAAGAAATTGAGTATGTCGGGTCGGGGGTTATGCGAATGCGTGAATCAATGAAGGAAGAGCATTTACCCGATCCTGACTTCGGATTGGAAGGAATGTTCCATATCACGCTAAAGAGACCGGTTGAATATGAGGATGATATGGTAAATGTTGAACTGCCGAAGTTGTCGGAAATACAACAAAAAGTCTTTGACCTTATCCTAAATAACGAAAAAATTACGGCAGATGAAATAGCCTTAACGTTGTCTATTTCAAAAAGATACGTAACATCCATCTTCCGACAATTGAAAACTTTGGATTTTATTGAACGCGATGGTTCTAACAAGAAAGGTATTTGGAAAGTCAAATGAAAAGAATTGTTCCACATAAAGTTCCATATAAAGTTCCACATAAAGTTCCATATATTATGTAAACTGCTCAATATTAGTCATATAAATTGTTCTACATATGTTCCATATAAAGTTCCATATAAAGTTCCTAAATGTTCCCTGTAAAGTTCCCTGTATTTCATATATTGCTCAATATAAGATATATAAATTGTTCCCTGTAAAGTTCCCGATGTTCCCTGTATTCCATATATTGCAAAATATAAGTTATATAGATTGTTCCTAATAACTTCCTAATAAGTTCCTAATAAACTTCCTAATAAATTTAATAACCACATGAAAATCATTTTTTTAGCAATAATTTTAGTTTCTTTTTCTACCAATTAAAAAAAGATGAACAAACAAATATATTTATCCATCATCCTCTGTTTCAGCCTTTTGGCAAATGCACAGCAATTTCCCAAAGCCATTTTGCCCGGCGATTATCCCGACCCTACAATTGTCAGGGTTGGAGCGGATTATTACATGACACATTCGCCGTTTCTGTATAAGCCGGGGTTTCTGCTCTGGCATTCGCAGGATTTGATGAATTGGCGCCCTGTTTTGCGAATTATCCCCGAATACAGAGGCTCCGCAATGGCTCCCGACCTTGTGCATCACAACGGCAGATTTTATCTCTATTATCCGGCTGCCGGAACTAATTGGGTAGTGTGGGCTGACGATATTATGGGAGCATGGAGCAGCCCCATCGATTTGAGGGTGCGCTTTATTGACCCGGGACACGTCACAGGCGAAGACGGTAAACGTTATCTCTACTTGAGC
>Ga0099364_10007298_pt1 | contig 15827 bp, 9 predicted proteins | sample TergutTh196P3_FD_73070 | JGI IMG/M metagenome (GOLD analysis project Ga0099364, IMG submission 73070) | Microcerotermes parvus P3 segment gut microbial communities from Pointe-Noire, Republic of the Congo - Th196 P3 | ecosystem: Host-associated > Arthropoda: Insects > Digestive system > Gut ...
ATATTCACCGGTTTTTTCTACATTATTCTGATAAACAACAAGCATTTTTTCAATATCTTCCTTGGAAACATTGGACTGTTCAATCATGGAGTTGAGGCTCTTTCTTATGCTTTCAAAGCTGCTCTGTGAATCTGAATCTCCGGGCTTTGCATCCAGGCTGCCCTTTAAATAGGAAATTGTGATATTTAACAATTCGCTTCTGTTTACAATATCAAAAATAAGGGATTTTAACTTACTGTCCGTATAATGAAAGAGCCGCTTTGTTCTATAAGGGTCTGCTGTTCCTTCTACCGGCAGGGTGCCGAAAAAAACAGCGGTTAGGGTCTGGTTATGGTGGGTAAAAAGTTCTTCGCCGTAAGTGTTAAAACCAATCATGGGAAATCCGGAGAAAACATCCTTAAAATCTTCAAGTTTATTTGTTTCTTTTAATTCCAGATAGCGCAGAACACAGTTAAACAGGAGACAGCCCTGTATACCCGGAACAAACTGTGAAACCATTCTCAGACTGGTTTTTGCATGATTAATTATATCACCCTGGGTCAGTAAGTGAACCCTGGTTCCGGCTTCTATATAACAGTAAAACTGAAGCCCCCTGCCGTCTATAACTGCATTTGGACTTCGGACATAAACTGAGTTCCCTATTTTTAAACCGACTGGATGCTTGGAAAAAATTTCTGCATTTAAATCTGTTACATTTTCTATTCCTATCTGCCTGGCATAGAAACTGGCAGCATCTTCTCCATTGATCTCCCAGGCAATCCTCTTCATGGTTTCTACTCTGGTGATGGTAAAGGAATTTTCTGTAGGTATATAATGCACATAATGATTGAAGAAGAAAGGTATCTTCATTTTCAAAATCACAACAGCAAGTCCGTCTCCGGACATAATATTGCCGAAACTTACAAAGGTTTCGCTGAAAGTGAGTATGTCAGCAGCAGCTCCCCCAATAAAAGCCATGTTCAGATCAGCGTCAAGGGCGAACTCTTTCATTATAAGTTCACCAAGACATAGACCATCGAAGAATATTAAACCCAGGTATTCATCGGGATTTATTTTTTCATTGACTGCATCTGTTTTTAATTCGGCGATGGCTGTTCTGGCAGCTTTTACAGGATCCAGTTTTACCCCTTCCTGAAATGATGCAAAAACTTCTTCCACTTCCGAATCAGAAAGAGACATGGCACAAATTCCTGTTTCCAGTGCCATATTATTTGACCAGCCTCCTATCATGGAAGCACCTATGCATACAGAGTCAGGGAAAGCTTTTGCAAAGGCCTTATGCGGTTCTTTATCACTGTATGAGGGAGAGAAGAAAAATATTACTGCCTTAACATTTTCCTGATCAATTTCTTCAATGAGTTTGTCTATATTATCATCTTCTATGGCAGCAACTTTAATTGCCATCAAGCTCTCCGGCAGCAGTTCGGACAGTTACAATTGCTGTATTATACTCAGCCATTAAAACATCATCAGATACCTGTTCCAGCTTTGACCTTGTTTTATCAAGGAGCGGCTTCTGCATTAACTCATCCAGGATTCTGTCAATTTCTTCGGTTTTTTTTGATTCCAGTGCAATGGTCAGACTATTTAAGAGCGGCAGAATGGCAGCCTTCAATTCCGGCTCCATGGAAATATTGGAAACAATAGTACCGGCTCCATTATTTATTTTTTCATTAATATTTTTCACAAGCTCTTTTAACTGTATGGTAAAGCCGGTTAGTTTATCATTAATAAATTCCATATTGCCATTCTGCCCTGCAGATTCCAGTTCTGCAGCCAATCCGCCCAGTTCTAAAGCACCTATCGACATGGATGCGCTTTTCAATGCATGGACATTTGTAGTAAAATTTTTAAGTTCAGGCTCTTTAGGTACCGACTCCAGTATAGGGAACCTTTCCTCTGCATCTTTGCAATATAAAGCAAGTACTGTCAGGTAAGCTTTCTCCGTTCCTCCGGTCATTTTTATACCATGCTGAATATCCAGTCCGGGTATTTCCAAAACAGATGTATTTCCGCCATCCTTAAATACGCTTGCAGCTTTTTTATCTTTACTGCCGGTATTGGGTTCTTTAATATCAGCTGAAATCCATTTATTGAGAATTTCATCCATTCTGGAAATTACTATGGGCTTGGGAAGGAAATCATTAAAACCCTCATCCAAAAACATTTCCTTCATGCCTGTAACTGCATTGGCAGTAAGGGCGATTATGGGAACATTCTTATCCAGTTCCCTGATTAGCGATGCTGCTTCAATACCGTCCATATCCGGCATCATATGATCCATAAAAATAATGTCATATTTATTGCGTTTAACATTTTCTATGGCTTCTTTTCCGCTGAGACAGGTATCCACTATGGGCTGATATGGTGCCAAAAGCCCTTCTGCCACCCTTAAGTTAACCGAAATATCGTCTACCAGTAAAAGCCGTGCTTTGGGAATTATGAAACGATTCAGGTTTTTTTCTTCTATGTTAATAAAGAAGTCATCTCTGTCCTGTTTGCCGTTTAGGGTATTTGCTATTGAATATGCCTGGGTAGGAAGAGATACAAAACGTACATTGGGAACATAAGCTTCAGTTCCCCATTCAATCATCAGAGCCAGAGGAGGTTTCTTTCCTCCCGGGAATTCAAGATCGTCCATGATTGGAAGAATTTTGTTATACAAACCGTATCCGGAAAAAATCATATACCATTCTTCACGTTTCAAAGCCTGGATAAATTCTTCTTCATTTTTAACCAATGTATGGGGAACACCCAGATTTTCAAGTGACCAGCTAAGAGACTGTGCATAAATAAGCCTGCCCTCATATATTAATACATTCTTGTTTTGTGCATCTTCAACTATTGCAAAGGGATCGTCGGAAACAATATCTTGCGGAAGAATAACAGTGAACTCAGTACCCTTGCCGAATTCGCTTGTGACTGTAATGTCACCACCCATTGCCTGACAGAGTCTTTTTGTAATGGCAAGACCAAGGCCGGTGCCTTCAATGGTTCTGTTTTTTTCCTTGTTAACCTGGGTAAAGTCTCCGAAAAGTTTCCCCATATCTTCGCTCTTAATTCCCTGCCCGGTATCTGTAATAACAATTTTTATCCAAACTTTTTTGTCTGATGATGTATCACCTGCCTGGATACGGGTAATGGACATGCTGATATGACCCTTATGGGTAAACTTTGCTGCATTTGAAAGAAGGTTAATAATTATCTGCCTTACCCTTACCTCATCTCCGGAGAGGTTATTTGGAATATTTACATCGATATTGGTGAAAAATCTAACAGGCTTTTCTAAAAGTCTCATGCGTATAATGTTTACAGTGTCATGTACCATAGATGAAAGCAGATATTGAATGGGAATGATTTCCATCTTACCAGCTTCAATTTTAGAGAAGTCAAGTATATCGTTTATAATTGATATAAGGTTTGATGAGGCCTGCTTTATATCCTGCACGTCTGCAATTGCATCCTCAGGGAGGTTTCTCCGTAAAAGAAGCTCAGACATTCCCGTAATGGCATTCATGGGAGTACGGATTTCATGGCTCATAACGGAAAGGAACTGGCTTTTTGCCTGGTTGGCATTTTCGCTCTGAAGAGCCTTCTGTCTGTAAAGCCAAATCCCAAGACATCCTGATAAAACAGAAAGCACTAAAGACGCGATTAATATGGTACGCATTGTACGGATATTGTTTCTCTGGATTATTATGACTTCATCGCTTAAGTCTACCCCTGCTGCGGCATATACAGAACCGTCTGAATCATATACAGGAGCCAGACCGGAAATTAAACCATCCCAGGTAGCAGTATAAGAACCAATATCAGAAGCCCAGACATTACCGGCAATTATTAAGGGTACAGCTTCGGCAGTAGCAGGATCGTCTTCCAGAGCGTAGAACATTTCCGGTGTGACCATCCATTCTTCATCTTCATCATTGTCAATAATATATTGAATACGCCCATCTTCTGTGTACCGCCAGTAGTAAACGTAAAGAACATTGTAGTCCTCAGCGAATTTCTGCAGCTTTTCTCTTATGTCATCCCATTCAGGTCTGTCCATGTCTTCACTTGTATGGAAAAGATCCAGCTCATCCACTGTAATTAATACAGATGCCGCCTGTGCTGCTGCCAGAAGGTGGTATTGGATACTTTCTTCTACAGTTCTCTCCATGCGGCCTATATAAATGGAAACCACTACTGTTACAAGCAGCATGAGGGTAGCGGAAATAAAAAACAGCGAGAAAATAATGTGCAGTCTGTCAGTAAGTTTTTTCCTGGGTTTCTCCACTTCCGGATTATCTCCTTACCCTGTATTACTTAATAATTTTTTGGTTATTTCCCTTGCACTGTCATAATCTGCCATTAGAATATGATCTGATATATTCTCAATATTTTCAATATGGTTAGAATCAAATTCCATCTTGTCAATTTCTTCCATAATCCTGTCAATCTCAAAAACATTCTGTTCTCCCAGAGCAGAGTCAAGCTCAGTTAATAAAGCCAGAGGTATTTGTTGTTTTTTGATTCCTGTTCCGGAAAGCTCATTTTCTGATTTCTTCAGTGCATCTTCAATATTATTAATTAATTCTTCCAGTTGACTATAAAATACAGGCAGTCTTTCAATAAATAAATCCAGGTTTCCGGCTTTTCCGGTAATTTCCAGTTCTGAAGCAAGGTTTGAAATAAAAACAGCTCCTATGGATGCAGATGCCCCTTTAATCGCATGTACATGACTGGTTAACTGAGCCAGATCATTGGAATTTGGGATTTTTGACAATAGATAAAGCCTCATCCTTACATCTTTTGCAAAAAGCGCCAGGACTTTACGGTACTGTTCAGGTTTTCCGCCTGCCATTGCACTGCCCTTTACTGTATCCAATCCGTATATATGATCGAAATCCACCTGGGAGCTTAAACTGTTTCTTTTTTCTATTGGTATCCATAAAGTTAGAACTTTTTCCAGTTTATACTCATCAATAGGCTTTAAAAGCAGATCATTAAACTTTTTACCGGGAATTATTTCTTTTAAAACAGAGTTAATATTTTCTGTCAGGGCAATAATGGGGAGGTGCTGGTAATGCCCCATGTCCATGGTCCTGATTATTTCCATAACCTCTATACCGCTCATTTCCGGCATGATATGGTTTAAAAAAACCATATCATAATTAAAATTTCTGACAGCACTAATGGCATTTCTGCTGCAATTACAAAAATCCAGCTTCATTTTATATGGAGAAAAGAACTCCTGAGCAGATAAAAGACCTGAGTCGGCACTGTCTACCAGTAAAATCCGCACATCCTGTGCTGTAAAGCTAACAGACATTGGTAATTTCTCCTTACTTTCAACTGCTGTAATATAATGCTAACACATTACAGTATAAATATACACATATTGAGTGTATTAATTTTGGTTAAATTTCAGAAAAAGTGCTTAAATTTATTTTTTGTTTATGATACTCTTTTCCAGAACCTGCATAGGAGGAATTATGTCAGATACAATTGGAGCAGAAATATCTGCCCCGGAAGTCCTTAAAGAAATTATTGCCCGTGTAAAATTCCTCAGGGAAATTGAGAATATTTCAGGCGAAGCACTTGCCAAAGAGCTGGGCTTTGATCTCCTGGAATATGAAAAATGGGAATCAGGAGAAAAAGAATTCTCCATGGGTGCACTTGTAGAAATTGCACAGCGCTTTAATATGGATCTGTCTGAACTCATTACAGGCAAGACCAGCAAATTACGATCATTCTGCATTACCAGGGCCGGCGAAGCCCCCGAAGTAAGCCGCCGGCCGATGTATACATACTGGAATCTCGCATATAACTTTCATCGTAAAAAATGCGACCCATTTTTGGTGGAAGCAAAGGCAGAAACAGAGAATAGTCCAATAAACCTGAATACCCATCCGGGACAGGAATTTAATTATGTAGTGGAAGGAAGGCTTCTAATTTCTATTGGAGGCCGCGAGTCTGAACTGGGACCCGGAGACTGCATCTATTACGATTCCACCGAACCTCATGGCATGAAAGCTCTGGGGGGGAAACGCGCGCGCTTTTTAGCGTTTGTACTTTAATTATTAACAAGAGGATTTTATGGCTTCTACCATGATGGATAAATTTGTACCCAAGAAGGATTTTGGGTCTTATGAGGAATTTTATAAAAACTTCTCCGTGAATGTTCCGGAGAATTTCAATTTTGCCTGGGATGTAATGGATGTCCTTGCAAAAGATAAACCTAACGAGAGAGCTCTTCTCTGGTGCGACGAAAAAGGAGCAGAGGCAGAGTTTAGCTTTGAAGAGATCCGCCGGCTCTCAAACCAGGCTGCCCATGTTTTTACTAAAGCCGGTATTAAAAAAGGCGACCCTGTAATGCTAATTCTGAAGCGGCGCTTTGAATATTGGCCAATACTGCTGGCCCTTCATAAGATAGGCGCAGTAGCTATACCTGCCACACACCTGCTTACCTCCAAGGACATCATTTACCGCATGGAAGCGGCAGACATTGTTTCCATAGTCTGCGTGGATGATCCGGAATTAATGGTGAGGGTAGATGAATCAGAAGCAGCAACATTAAAAGACGGGAAAAGCCGGCTGCAATTTAAGGCCTTTGTCCGCTCTGTACATACACCGGCAGGGGATGACCCTGCACAGAAAGCCGCTGCCTTATATCCCAATAAGCCGCTGACTAACTGGGTGGATTTTAATGTCAATTCCAAAAATGAGCCGGTTACTCTGGAAAGACCTCCCAATGTAAATTCCAATACAGACAGCATGCTGCTTTACTTTACATCGGGCACTACCGGAATGCCAAAAATGGTGAAGCACGACTGGGCATATCCCCTGGGACATATAGTAACGGCATATTACTGGCATAGGGTGCAGCCGGGAGGGCTTCACTTAACTGTTGCCGACACCGGCTGGGCAAAGGCAGCCTGGGGTACCATCTACGGGCAGTGGATCTGCGAGACCGGGGTTTTTGTATACGATTACGACCGCTTTGTACCCCAAGCCATGCTTGAAATTATAACCAAGTATAAACTTACTACCTTCTGCGCTCCGCCTACGATTTATGTTTTCTTTGTAAAAGAAGACCTTAAAAAATACGATTTTTCTTCCTTTAAAAACTGTGTTACTGCAGGAGAACCCTTGAACCCGGAAATCTACGAAGCCTTTCTTGCAGGCACAGGAATAAAACTTCGTGAATGTTATGGGCAGACCGAGCTCACAGTTACCCTCTGTACCTACCCCTGGCTGGAACCCAAGCCCGGCTCCATGGGGAAACCTTCACCCGGGTACGATATCGATCTCCTTAGGGAAGACGGTACACCCTGCGGAATGGGTGAGGAAGGACAGATAGTTGTCCGCACAGACAAACGCAAACCGCTCGGGATGTTTCACGGCTATTACAGGGATGATGATCTTACAAAGAGTGTATGGAGTAATAATGTATACCATACAGGTGATATTGCCTGGAAGGATGAGGACGGCTATTACTGGTTTGTAGGCCGTTCGGACGATGTAATAAAAAGTTCTGGTTACAGGATAGGTCCCTTTGAAGTAGAAAGCGCACTTTACGAGCACCCTTCGGTACTGGAATGTGCAGTTACCGGTTCCCCTGATCCTGACAGGGGAATGGTGGTAAAAGCTACCATAGTGCTTGCTAAAGGTTTTGAACCCACAGAGGAACTTAAAACAGAACTGCAGAACCATGTGAAGAAAACTACTGCTCCTTACAAATACCCAAGGATCATTGAATTTGTAACAGGGCTTCCAAAAACCATAAGCGGGAAAATACGCAGAGTTCAGATTCGCGAGCAGGACACGGAATAAACAAAAGAGTCAAACTTCGTTTTGCCTACTTTTCTTAATGCCCATTTTTGGTGACAATGTCCCAAGATTATAAAAGGAAAACAAGGAGATCCTATGCAAAAAATGAATACTGATTATGTAAAAACAATGGTGGAGAACGATTTTATAAATCCCGAAGATTATGGCAAGTTCAATGTAAAAAGAGGTCTCCGTAATGAAGATGGAACTGGAGTCCTGGTAGGGCTTACCAGAGTTGGTGATGTTTATGGTTATGATGTTATAGACAAAAATAAAGTCGCCGTACCGGGGAAACTTTTCTACCGGGGTATAGACATTGAGGAAATAATTGATGCTGCAAGTAAACATGATCGCTTTGCATTTGAAGAAACAGTATACCTTCTTATGTTTGGACAGCTTCCCACAGAGAAGCAACTCAATGAGTTTACCGCTCTTTTAGGGAGTTTAAGGGGGTTACCTGTTAACTTTACAGAAGATTCCATTTTAAAATTTCCAGCCAAAGATATAATGAACAAGTTAGCAAGATCAGTATTAACCCTGTACTCCTACGATGAATCTCCTGAAGACCAAAGTACAGAAAACGCCCTGCGTCAATGCCTTGAGTTAATTGCCCGTTTTCCTGTAATAGTTGCCTATTCCTACATGGCGAAAAAACATTATTTTGACCATGAAAGCCTTTTCATCCATATGCCTGATCCTTCCCATTCCACCGCAGAAATTGTACTTTCCCTAATTCGCCCTGATAAAAAATACACAAGACTTGAAGCGGAAATTCTGGACCTTGCTTTGGTTCTCCATGCAGAACATGGGGGCGGTAATAACTCTACTTTTTCGGTACACCTGGTTTCCTCCGCAGAAACAGACACCTACTCATCCATCGTTGCAGGAATTGGTTCTCTTAAAGGTTTCAAACACGGGGGTGCCAATATAAAAGTAATGGAGATGATGGAAGATATTAAAAAGAATGTGAAAAACTGGGAAGACGAAAATGAAGTATCTGCCTATCTTACCACTCTCCTTAAAGGAGAAGCCTTCGATCGCACAGGTCTTGTATACGGTCAGGGTCATGCAGTATACACAATCTCCGATCCAAGAGTTGCCCTCTTAAGGGACAAGGCTTCACTCCTGGCAAAGGAAAAAAACAACGAAGCCATTAAAGAGTACCATCTCTATTTCTTGATAGAAAAACTTTTCCCGGGCGTTTTCAAAACTTTCAAGGGAAGAGATATTGATATCTGTACAAACGTAGATTTTTACTCAGGCTTCGTTTATAAGATGCTGGGAATACCTGAGGATGTTTACACTTCCCTATTCGCAATCAGCCGTGTATCCGGCTGGTGTGCCCACAGGATGGAAGAGCTAATTTCTGGCGGCAGAATCATTAGACCTTCATACAAGTGTGTGCAAGAAACGCTTTCTTACATCCCCATGGAAAAAAGATAAATCTAACAAACATAAAAAAAGGCTGCCATTCGGGCAGCCTTTTTTTAATTCAATAAAACGTCACTCGTCTTCTTCCTGTACCTTGAAGGCTTCGGCGGCCTTAATCACATCATCAGCAATTCTGCCGGAGATAGGCGAGTAATGGCTGAACTCCACACCAAAGGAGCCTGTGCCGGAAGTAATGGATCTAAGATCTATGGAGTAACGGAGGAGTTCCGCCTGCGGTACTTCTGCACGGATTTCAGAGATACCCCCTGTGGAATCCTGACCAAGTATCTTACCCCTCTTTCCTGACAGGTCGCTCATTACGTCGCCCAGGTATTTGTCTTCTACAAAAACAGTAAGGCTCATTATAGGTTCCAGGAGGGTGGGACCAGCCTGCCTCATGGCTTCCCTGAAAGCATTTCTGGAAGCAAGTTTAAATGAAAGTTCAGAAGAGTCTACAGGATGATGCTTACCGTCAACAATGGCAACTTCCACATCCACAGTCGGGTACTGTGCCACTGTTCCGTGAGCCATACCCTCTGCAATGCCTTTTTCTACACCAGGGATATAGTTTCTGGGAACAGCACCTCCGAAAATTTTGTTTTCGAACTTATAACCGTCTCCCCTGCTCAGAGGGCCAATTTCCAGTACAACCTTTCCGTACTGACCATGACCGCCGGTCTGCTTTTTATGCGTATACTCAGCAGATGATTTCTTTGAAATGGTTTCCCTGTAGGCAACACGCGGCACCCGGGTTTCTACTTCTACTTTCTGGTTGGCTTTAATTTTATCCAGGATAATATTTATCTGAAGTTCGCCCATTCCGGAAATTACCGGTTCCTTGGTTTCTGCATTGTAGAAATAACGGAAGGTCTTGTCTTCCTCTGCCGCTCTTACAAGCTGCTCTGCAAGTTTATCATCATCTTTTTTGGAAGTAGCATTTACAGCAATGGAATGTACAGGTTCCGGTAATTTTAATGGAACATAGTTAAGGCCTGTATCTGCTACACCTATGGTATCATTGGTTTTTAAGGTAGCAGACTTTGTTATGATGCCCACATCCCCTGCACACAGTTCCCGTATCTCTTCCAACTTCTTTCCCTGACAGGTATAGAGTTTGCCTGCCCTCTCCTTCTTGCTTTCTGTAATATTGTAAATTTCAGAATCTGCATTTAGGGTTCCGCTGAGAATTTTCACCCAGGAGAGCTTTCCGGAAAATTGATCATAAGAGGTTTTAATTACAAGACCGGACATGGATTTTGAAGGATCAATTGCAGCTTCCTGCTCCTGCCCTTCCTTATTAATTATTGTGTCTTTAACAGTTCCGGGATTTGGAGCTATGTTTTCGATGAAATCCATAAAGGGAATTAAACCGGAATTTTTTATGGGGGAGCCGGCAAATACCGGAAGGAACTTATTCTCTGCCAGAGCCTGAATCAGACCCTGCTGAGTTTCCTCGGGAGAGAGGGTTCCGTTTTCCAGGTATTTTTCCATTAGTTCATCACTGCCCTCTGCGGCAGCTTCATGGAGTTTTTCCATGGCGGAATTCAGGGCATCCTCAAACTCTGCCGGGACAGGTCCTTCTTTTTCCAGAACCTCATCTCCCTGCATCAGATAAGCCTTGCCGTTCAAAACATCGATTACACCTTTATAGTTTGAACCGCTTCCCATGGGAATTATTACCGGGATAGGTTCGGTCTTAAATTTTTCTTTTATGTCCGCCAGGGTATTTTCGTAATTTGCCCTGTCTCCGTCCATGCGGGTAATATAAACACCGCGTGCCTTATTAACACCTTCCAAATTACGCCAAATTTTCATGGTTTCTATCTGCACGCCGCTCTGGGCATCTACAGTAAGGACTATAAATTCGGCGGCTCTAAAACTAAGGATCACATTGCCGGCAAAGTCAGAGGAGCCGGGGGTATCCAGAATATTTATTTTCTTGCCGTTTCTCTGTATATTCGCCAATGCAGCATGTATGGAAATTTTTCTTTCGATCTCCTCCGGTGTAAAATCACTGGTGGTTTTCCCTGAATCCAAAATTTCTGCCCTGGGAATTACTCCCCCGGCAAAGAGCAGGCGTTCAAACAGGGTTGTTTTTCCCGTGCCTCCATGTCCGGCTACAGCTATATTCCTGATTTTATCTGTGGTAAAACTCATAATATCTCCTTTAGTAGAGGGGTTGGATTGAATTGCAATTATAACATGAACTCAGGCTTGGAGGTCAATGGGGCTGTCCCAACAAGTTTAAATTTTTTGGACAGTAATATTAATGATAATATGCTATGATCAAAACCGGAGGCAGAAAATATTGGAAATTAAAAAATACAGCGGTAAAATAGTAGATCTTATAGGAAACCAGATTTTTAAGGGAGAAATTACAGTTACTGAAGGCAGGATTTCTTCAATAATTGAGAAGGAAAATGTTGATGACTGCTATATAGCTCCCGGGCTTGTAGATGCCCACGTCCATATAGAAAGCTCCATGCTCACACCCAGTGAATTTGCCCGGGAAGCAGTAAAACACGGCACAGTGGCAGTTGTTTCTGACCCCCACGAAATAGGCAATGTTTTAGGGATAGATGGAATCCGGTTTATGATAGATAACAGCAAGAAAGTCCCGCTGAAGTTTAATTTTGGCGCTCCCTCATGTGTTCCGGTGACAAACTTTGAAACCTCCGGTGCTGCCCTGGGAGTGAATGAAGTTAATAAATTACTTGCATTGGCGGAAATAGGCCATCTTGCAGAAGTGGCAAATTACCCCGGTGTAATTAATGACGACCCTGAGGTATATAAGAAAATTGCTCTGGCCAAGCAGGCCGGAAAGCCAATAGACGGGCATGCTCCGGGTGTAAGCGGTACTGATCTTGAGAAATATATATCTGCAGGTATTTCTACTGATCATGAGTGTTTTACTCTGGAAGAAGCAATTGAGAAAATTAGACTTGGAATGAAAATTTTGATCCGTGAAGGCAGTGCGGCAAAAAATTTCGATACCCTCCATTCATTATTGCAGTCGCACCCCGATAAGGTGATGTTCTGTTCGGACGATATACACCCGGATGATTTAATAAAAGGGCATATTAATATCCTTGTAAGGCGTGCGCTTGATAAAGGGCACGATTTACTGCCGGTGCTTAAAGCCTGTTCTTACAATCCAATTAAACACTACAAATTGGAAGCAGGCTTATTGCAGACAGGTGACTGTGCAGATTTCATTATTTTTAACAATCCCGGGCAATTTGAGATTCAGCAGGTCTATATTAATGGAATAAAAGTGTCAGATCATGGTGTTTCTCTTATAAATTCTGCCAAAGAAACACCGCTGAATAACTTTAAAGCCAAAAAAATAAGCACTGCCGATATTGAAGTACTGCCATTATCCAGCTATATGAGAGTAATTGATATAATTCCCGGAGAATTAATAACAGGTCAAAGTATACAGAAAGTTAAACTATCAGAAGGAAAAGTTATAAGCGATACAGAAAATGATATATTAAAGATAGTTATGCTTAACCGTTATAAAACAGCAAAGCCATCTATTGCTTTCATAAAAAATTCCGGAATAAAAAAAGGTTCCATAGCATCTTCTATAGTACATGATTCCCATAACATAATTTCCCTTGGTGTTTCGGATCTTGATATAACAGAAGCTATCAATGCTGTGATAGATGCCGGAGGCGGAATTTCGGCCAGCCGAGACGGCAATACCCTGGTACTGCCCCTGCCCTTTGGCGGACTTATGGACAATCGCAGTGCAGAGGAAATAGCACTTGATTATGCAAAACTAGAAGCTGAAGCCAGAGCCATGGGATCAAGCTTAAAAGCACCTTTTATGACACTTGCATTTATGGGACTCCTGGTTATTCCGGAACTAAAGCTAAGCGATATGGGTTTGTTTGACGGACAAAAATTTAATTTTGTTGATTTATTTACAGAATATAGTTTATAATAGAAACGATAAATCCATATTATGAGGGGAAGCTTATGACCACTCTAAAAACTCAGCCGGTAGTCCGCACCAAGCCGTTCAGTGATGTATATATCTCTACTGGAAATGGCAGACTAGTAAAGGTACTAAAAAAAGGTTTTGATGACCTGGGGGGTATCGAAAAAATCGTTAAACCCGGGCAAAGCGTTTTATTGAAACCTAATTTAGTGGTAGGCCAGGATCCTGCAGCCGGAGGTACTACAGATGTAAGGATCTGCGAGGCTGTCGCCGAGCTAATAAAAGCACATTGTAAACCAGGTACCATATATGTAGGTGAAAACACCGACACAGGCTCTGTCACTATGGATGCCTTTATAAGGTATGGCTATGTAGATATGTGTAAAAGACAGAATGCTGTCCTTGTTGATTTTACCAATACTGAGAGGGTTGATGTCCCTGTGCCGGATGCAATGTATGCAGAAGTAATATCCATTCCAAAGTTAATTTTGGATGTTGATGTATTTATCACCCTCTGCGTCCTAAAAAACCATGACACTGTCTGTGTTACAGGTTCCATAAAAAACAGTTTCGGCCTGGTTCCGGATGATACCCGCAGGCAGGCTCACAGGGACAATGCAGTTGAACAATACCTGGTTGATATAGCCAGGATCCGCAAGCCCGATTTTGCTGTAGTGGACGGCCGTATAGGCATGGAGGGCATAGCAGGTGGAAGTCATTTTGAGCACCCCCGTTTTGCCAACCGTATCATCATGGGTAAAGATCCTGTGGCAGTGGATACAGTCTGTGCTCACATAATGGTACAGAACCCCAGGGTTCGCTATCTTCAGTGGGCAGATGAATACAGCCTGGGAAACAATAATCTGGATTATATAAATATACACGGCATGCCCCTGGAAGAAGCCAAGGTTCCCTTTATGGCACCCTCAGATCAGGTAGAAGAACAGACAGGAGGAAAAATCCGTCTCCACGATCTGGGTTCATGTTCAAAATGCCGGGCTGTAACCCAGGGAATTTTATTCAGATTTCACCATCCGGAAAGCGTTCTAAAGAATGTTGATGTAGCATACGGCTCCGGCAACTGGGATATGCCGGAAGACCCGCACGAAAACTGTATATTGGTCGGCGATTGTGTTCAGGAAAGATACCGCTCGCTGGGCACCTGGATACCCGGCTGCCCCATGTCGCGTGATGTCTATTTTAATACACTCAGCTCACTTGATATAGTATGTACAAAATGCGAACAGGTAGTGAATCAGTTTGTAGAAAAGCACGGCGCCGATGAACTTGGCTTTGTGAGAATTCTTGCATCAAACAAAACAGTCTCTCAGGGGATGTTAAACAGGGCAGGACCTACGGATTTTCTTATTGCAGTAGGTGACTGTCAGAAGCGTTATGTGAACAATATGCACAGACGGGGCAAGTTTGAACTTATGCAGATGGGTCTGGAAGATAAATATGATACTTATTATTTTATTAGACATATTCCAGGACATGTCCCGTCAATAGATGAGCTGGATGCAGCATTGGCTGAGTTAAAGGAAAATCACGCCAAATTTAAGGCAATGTGAGAAGCTCAGGATTATATTTTATAAAGCTGTTCCATGCTTGGGAATATACAGGTTTTTCATATCTGTTTTTTCAAGCGTGAGCAGCTTAATTTTTTTTTCAATCCCTCCGGCATATCCTGTTAAACTGCCGTTACTTCCAACAACCCTGTGACATGGAATAATAATGGAAACGGGATTATGCCCGACTGCTCCGCCCACTGCCTGTGATGACATTCCATTAGTGTTCATTTTTTTTGAAATTATTTTAGCAATATCTCCATACGATATTACCTGTCCGTATGGAATTGACCTTAATATTTCCCATACCATTAGGCGAAAGGGTGAGGCATTCAGCGACAGCGGCAGAATTATATCAGGACTTTCTCCTTTAAAATAAATATCAAGCCATTGCCTAGTTTTTTTAAAAATGGGTAAATCGCGTTCTTCATTTTCACCGGATAATGCAGCACCAAAATATTTCTGCCCGTCAAACCAAAGTCCAGTTAATGATTCTCCGTCACTTGCCAATGTAATACTGCCAAAAGGCGAATGATATTTATTTATATAATGCATAATGCTGCTCCTAAAAGCCGGACATTGAAAACATGGCTGGAAAACTGCCTTAAAGATTTATTATTCTGATGCCTTAAAATTATATACAGGTTTTACTATAGTTACAATCCTGGCAGTGGGAGCAATATTGCGAATAATGTCGTCCATGTTCTTGTACGCCATGGGACTTTCATCCAGGGTTCCCTTATTAATGGATGTTGAATAAATACCTGTCATTTGCTCTTTAAAAACATCCAGAGAAAGGGTTTTGAATGCTTTGCTTCTGCTCATTAATCTCCCGGCTCCATGGGGTGCAGAAAAATTCCAGTCCGGATTTCCGAGACCTTCGCATACAAGGCTTCCATCCCTCATATTAATGGGAATTAAAAGTTTTTCGCCAGCTTTTGCAGAAACAGCGCCTTTGCGCAGGATCATTGAATCAGTATCTATATAGTTATGAACAGTAGTAAAATTCTCATAACTGCCATAGTCCTGTATTTCCAACCCAATGGAAAGCACCTGCATCATGGCTT
>Ga0099364_10001456_pt2 | contig 15825 bp, 11 predicted proteins | sample TergutTh196P3_FD_73070 | JGI IMG/M metagenome (GOLD analysis project Ga0099364, IMG submission 73070) | Microcerotermes parvus P3 segment gut microbial communities from Pointe-Noire, Republic of the Congo - Th196 P3 | ecosystem: Host-associated > Arthropoda: Insects > Digestive system > Gut ...
TTCCGTCCGGCTGTATTTCGGGCATAAAGCCAAGGCCGCTCCTGCCTTTCACCTGCTCCTCAAAAGACGAGCAGCCGAATACATCCAAACACGCCTGATTGGAATAAAGCAGCGTCCAGTCGTCAAGACTCAGTATCCTGATCCCCACCGGCAGAGTATCGAGAATTTCCGCCAAATGACGATGTTCTTCCTCGATGGTTTGTTTTTCTTCCTCTATTTCGAGTATTTTTTCCGCGGCGGCCCGCGCTTCACTCAGGTCGCGCATATAGGCTATTGAAATCATTTTTCTTTTATACATCATGGAGACGAAGTTTACTTCGCAGGGGAGAAGTTCGCCGTCCGGTTTTTGGTGCGTCCATTCAAAACCGCCGCTTCCTTCGTCATATATCAAACCGAAAACCTTTTCCTTCGCGGCGGCTGAGATCTCCCCGCTGGGTTGGCACTCGGGGGAGTAAGTGTGGAAATTTGCCATGAAAACGTCCCTTTCAGCCACGCCGAACATTTCCAGCGCCTTCTCGTTGCAATCGATGACGTTAAAATCCCTATCTAAAAAAATTATGCCGACAGGCGCCGAATCGAGCATGAGCTTTGTGCGTTCGTCGGCTTCGCGCATTAACGCCCGCTCCATCGATGCCTTGCGGTTCTTGTAGAACAAAATTATAACAAGGACAAGCACGGCCGAAGACATCACGGCCATCACGGCCGTGCCTATCAGCCACGGGCGCTGCGCCCGCAGCCGCATGGTTTCGATGTTGTATGTCCTGCTCATCCACTGTTCGGAGATCCGATCGGTGTCTATCGACGGGAGCGATTTTTCGAGGATCGAACGCAGGACGGTTTGGTTTTTGTTCAGCGCGAAGGTGATCCCGAGACCTTCGTTGAACAGATAATTTGCCTTGTAATCGGAGAGCTCGTAATAATTCGTCAGAGCTGCCAGCCTGCTTTGAATGGACATGACGAGATCGACTTCGCCCTTGTCCAACGCCATAAAAGCGTCGTCCGGGATCGGGTATTCGGTTACATACAACGCGTCCGGGAACCAGGTTCGAAACGCTTCGGCGAACGCGGTGTCACTGATGACGCCCACCCTTCTGGTGAGTATGTCGTTTAATTCGACATTTGGATAGCTCTGTTTGGACAGCAGGGCATACCGATCTTTCAGATAGGCCGTGTGCAGCCAGTCAAACCTTACCGCCCGCTCGGGGCTATGTATCAGGTTCGGCATGAAGTACGCCGTCTCATTCTCCAGGAGCGCCATCAGCTCAGGCAGCTCCAGCTCGCTGTCATGAACCATCTCGAAGTTTAATCCGGTAAGCCACCGCAGTTCGTCTAAGATGTCGAAGACTATGCCGTCCCATTTGCCTTCGTGCGCGTTGAAAAAGCTGGTGGGGTAAGACGCATACTGGGTAGCGAACGGTATGACGGGGTTATCCCGCAGGTATTCGGCCTCCTCGTCGTTCAATAAAGCGGAAAATTTATGGCGCCTGTAATCCTGATACCCCTGCCTGTGCAACTCGGCGAGGTATTCCGCGGCGCCGTGTTGCAGGGCTTTGGTAATGACGGAGATAACGGCGTCATAATCCGGGTTGCTGGCCGCCACGGAGGCGTGAAGATGCGTCAGCGGCAAAAAATCCTCGGTGTATATCCCTTCGTATTGGTCAAACGCCGCCTCAAACGAGTCCACCAATATAAACACGTCGGCTTCACCGTTTCTCACCGCCTGATACAGCTCGTACTCATTCGCTACAATAACTTCCTCGTAAGTTCCGGCTTCAAGTGTGTCCGCGATTAATTGGATTATGGCAGATCCTTCGGTAAAAGCGTAGCGGGGCAGTCTTTCCCGGCTGATCTCCGCGAGGGGCGGGCTGCCTTCATAGCGATACCTTTTGATGACGCGCTGTACGATGGGGCCGCTCATCGAATACATCGCAAGACGCTCCGGCGTTGCCGAGACGGTAGCGAGATCGATCGCTCCGCTGTCCAGACTCTCGATCATGACCGGCAGGCTGTGTACTTCGACTTGAATGGGAATTCCGATCATCCCGCTCAACCATTCGCAGAACAAAACCGTATAGCCGGACAGCGTTCCGTCTTTATTCTCGAAGAGTTCGGTACTGCGGGCCGTTGCGTATATCAGCGGGACGTTCCGCGCTTGCAGCGCTTCTATAGCTTCGATTTCGTCGTCCGTTATACCCGGAATTTCACGAAACGTCCCAAATGTCGGCGCTGCCGCATTCAGCTCATGTGAGAAATACGTACTCAGAAGCGCAAGGGCAAAGAACAACAGCAAGACAAGCCATCTCCCGGTTATTGATTTACATCCGTTTTCCAAATCCCCGGGGGGGCGGCTATTTGCCTCATCCATGTCTTCTAACCCTCCTAAATGTTGAGAGCTCACCTGCGGGCGGCGCGGCCCCCAGGTTTTATTAATGGCCCTTTACGCCAAGATAGGCCGCCTTGATCTCCGGATCGTTAAGCAGATCTTTCGAGACGCCCTCTTTCAACAGACGTCCCGTTTGCAGTACATAGGCTCTGTGCGACAGCATCAGGGCCTGCTTGGCATTCTGCTCGACCAGTAATATGCTGACGCCTTCCTCGTTGATGCGGCGCAGCTCGTCGAATATATCGCGGATGATGATCGGAGCCAGCCCCAACGACGGCTCGTCCAGAAGCAACACCTTGGGCCTCGCCATAAGGGCGCGGGCGATCGCGAGCATCTGCTGTTCGCCTCCCGACAAGGTCGCGGCGTATTGGCCTATCCGTTCCTTCAATATTGGAAAGAGTGAGAAGACCCACTCCATGTCTTTCTTGACGTCGCCCCGTCTCACCCTCGAAAAAGCCCCGATATGAAGGTTTTCGGCGACGGTGAGCGGTCCGAAAATCTTGCGGCCCTCGGGAACGAGCGACAGGCCTCCGCTGACGACCTGGAAACTCTTTTTCGGCATCTTTTTCCCGTTCAGGAAGACTTCGCCGCTGTCCCGTTTCACCATGCCCATCACCGCGTTCATGAATGTGGACTTCCCCGCTCCGTTGGCGCCTATGACGGAGACTATCTCACGTTCGCAGAGCGACAGCGAAAAGCCCTGAAGCGCTTTTATTGCCCCGTAACTGACGTGAATATCCCTTGCCTCAAGCAGCGCGTTCATGAACCGGCCTCCTCTGCGTCTTCCTCACCAAGATAAGCGCCGAGGACCTCCGGGTCGCTCTGTATCTCCTCGGGCGTTCCCTCGGCTATCTTCAATCCGAAATTCATGCAGACGATGTGGGGGCATATCTCCATAATCACGTCCATGTGATGCTCGATGACCAGGGTCGTCAGCCTGAAATCGCGGTGTATGCCTGTGATGAGGTCGTTCAGCGCGAAGACCTCCTCGGGGTTCATCCCCGCCGCAGGCTCGTCCAGAAGCAGCAGCTTGGGATCGAGCGCGAGGGCGCGCGCGATTTCGAGCCGCCTCTGCATCCCGTAGGGCAGAGTTCCGGCCGCCTGGTGCGCGCGGTCCGCCAGTCCAACCCTGTCTAAAAGCTCCATGCTTCTATCGCGTATGCGTCTTTCCGTTTTTGCCCAGCGCCCAATGTGCAGCAGCGATTCCAAAAAGCTGTAGTGATATTCGGGGTCCGGGCGATAGCTCGGGGACAAAAATCCCCTCATGTTCTCGCGGAATGAATAGCGGTAACGGTTCTGGGCGGCGGTCATCACGTTCTCCAGCGCCGAAGAACGGCCGAAAAGCCTCAGATTTTGGAACGTGCGGGCGATACCGAGCCGGTTGACCTGGTAGGCCATCAACGGGGTAATATCCTGCTCACGAAACCAGACGCTTCCCGCCGTGGGGTTATAAACGCTGGATATTACGTTAAACACCGTCGTCTTGCCGGCTCCGTTAGGCCCGATAATACCCATCAGTTCCCCGTCCAAGAGCCTAAAGCTCATATTCCGCACGGCCTGAACGCCGCCGAAGAACATGTCTACATCGTCGAGTTCGAGAAGTACGCGGGAGCTTTCCATCTCTATCCCCTCCTCTTGTCCTGACGCAAGCCGGGAATGAAAGACCATATCTCCCTGTTGCCGAGCAGCCCCTCGGGCCGCAGGACCATGACCGTGACGAGGATTGCCCCGTAGATCAGCATTCTGTACTGGGAAATGTCACGGAAATATTCCATAATCCAGGTGATGAAGGCAGTGCCCAAAAGCGTGCCGCTCATTGACCCCAGCCCGCCGAAGACGACGATAGCCGTCAACTGCGTCGACTTCATCATGTCGAACATCCTGGGCTGTATGTAGCTCATATAACCGCCCAGCAGAGCCCCCGATATGCCGCAGTAGAACGCGGAGATCAAAAGCGCCTTCATGCGCGACGTGGGAGTGTTGAAGCCCATCAATGAAGCCGCGACACGGTCGTCCCGCGACGCTTTCAGTTCACGCCCAAGGCGGCTTCCCAGCAGGTTGAACATTGCGACGCCCAGCACGATGAAGAACGCGACAGCCACAACGCGGTTCGTGTACGCGGGAATGCCGGGAATTCCACGCGGCCCGCGCGTGAAAGACTGCCAGTTGTCGAGGATAAGCCGGATTGACTCCCCGAGGCCGATCGAGGCGATCGCGTAGTAGTCGCCCGTGAGCCGCAGGGTCGGCTTTCCGATCAGCCAGGCGACTATTACGGCAATGCCCCCGCCCGCCACAATCGAAGGGAACCAATGAAACCCGTAGCGTATGGTCATGATCGCCGTGGTGTATGCGCCAAGCGCCATATAGGCCGCGTGCCCGAGCGTAAATATACCTGTGAACCCGGTCAGCAGAGAAACGCCCATCGCCGCGACGCAGTTTATGGAAAGAAGCACTACGATTCCCTCATAATAAATCGGAAGGGGAATGAACATCAGGCATAGGCCCAGTAGGATGAAAACGCAGTTTCCAAAAAAGTTCTTCTTCATAAGCGCTCCCCTCCTCTCAGATTTTATCGCTGATCTGCTTGCCGAAGAACCCGGCGGGCCTCACAAGCAACATTACCACAAGCATGGAGAACACCACCAGGTCGCGCAACTGGCTGCTGATAAAGCCGGCCACCAGCATCTCCGCCAATCCCAGGACAAGGCTGCCCAAGACCGCTCCCGGAAGGCTGCCGAGCCCTCCTATGACCGCGGCGACGAAGGCCTTTATTGTGATTGCCCCCAACTGTGGAGTAAGCGCGTAACGATAGGAGAGGAAAATTCCGCTGACCGCGGCGAGAAGCCCCGCCACGAAAAATACGATTCCTATCAATAAGGACGTATTGACGCCCATCAGGCCCGCCGTGCGCAGGTCACAGGCCGCCGCCCTGATCGCAAGCCCCCAGCGCGTCTTCGTGAGGAAAAATTGCAGCCCTCCGAGAAAAATCACCGCGCAGGCCAGCGAAAGCACATCGGATGAGCTCACAAGCACTCCTCCGCCCAAATTGAAAACCCCGGACGGGAACATATCGTGAGGCAGCCCTCGGAGCCGGCCCCCCAAAGGGCTTACAATGAAAAGATTCTCTATGACGATGCTCACGCCCATCGAGGCGATCAAAAGGTAAAGCGTCAGATTGGTCCTCTCGCGTATCGGTTTGTAGGCGAAACGCTCCGTCATGACGGCAACCAGGCCGGCCGCTATCAGGGCTCCTACGCACGCGAGCCATACGCTGCCGACGGGAGCAAGTGAAATTGTGGGGGTGATGTCAATGCCGGTCAGCAATATATAACAGGCATAACCTCCGACCACCAGAAAACCCCCGTGCGCGAAATTTGAAAATGAAAGAATGGAGTATACCAGCGAATAACCCACCGCGATCAGCGCGTAGACCGATCCCAGCGAAAGGCCGTTTATTATCTGTTGCAACAAAGTCGATAACTGTATGCCGACACTGCCCAATGACATCACCTCTTAATTTATAAAGACGGCGGCCAACAAAGGCTCGCCGTCTCAGTTCAATCGACCGAATTTCTCACAACGCCAATCAGCGGAATCTAGTCGGGCCTGATCCTCATGAACATGAGGGCCTTTTGCTGTTCGACATCGCAGCGCAGTATGACGCCGTCCTTGTCCTTCGGGTTGTGCTGCTCGTCCATAGTCAGGGTGGCGTGCATCAACTGCAGGTTCTCGGTGGCCGCGAGGGCGTCGCGAATCTGCTCGGAGTTGACGTCAATGCCATTCACGCGCGAAGGCGCGGTCATAACCATATTATAGGCATCATACAGCGTGTCGCGAATTTCTTCGGGATCGGCGCCGCCCGCATTCTGGACCGCATCCACAACTATATTGTAGGCATCGAACAGGGCTTCCCTGACTACGACTTTGGCCGCCGCGCGCTCGATTGCGTCCTTCAGCCAATACATGGCGTCGTAAGCCAGCACGGCGTTCATGAATTCCTTGCACTCGGTTCCGGTCAGTTCCTCATACTTTTCAAAGAAGTGGGCCAAATCGGGATCGTAGCGATCTACGTGGGTTACCCAGTAAGTGTCGCGCAGGGCGTCGCCCGCGACTTCCCACATGAAGTCCCCGTAACCGTCTCCTCCGATGATGACCGCATCGATCTCCAGCTCACGCGCCTGCCTTACGGCCAGGGGAAGCGCTCTGCCGAGGAACGGGAAGACCAGCACATCCGCGCCGCTGTTCTTGATGTTGGTGAGCTGCGAGCGGAAATCCACGTCCTCGCCGCGCATCCCCTCTTCCGCTACGACCTCTCCGCCGTATTGCGTGAAGCTCCCTTTGAAGAACTCTCTCAAGCCCTGGGAGTATTCGTCTGCAACGTCGTGAAGGATCGCGGCCTTTTTGAGATTCAGTTCATTGGCGGCCAGGGTGGCGAGTATCCTGCCCTGATAGGGATCCAGGAAGCAAATGCGGAAGTTGTAGGGACGCGTATTGCCGTCCTCGTCTACGGTGACGAGGGGGTTCGTGGGAAGGGTCCCGATATGGGGAACCCGAGCCGCCGTGAAAACCGGGGACGCCGCTATGGCGAGGCCGCTGTAGCTGGGGCCGATGACGGCGACAACCTGATCCTGCTCCACCAGGCGGCGCGCCGCGTTGACCATGTCTTCCTGGCGCGTCGCGCAGTCGTACATGGTGAGCTCGATCTGCTTCCCGAGAATGCCGCCCGCGGCGTTGATCTCATCGACCGCGATCTTTATCGACTCCATCTCGGCGGCGCCGTAGGCCGCCGCCTCACCGGTGATCGTGGCGATCTGGCCTATCTTGATCGTGTCCGCGGCAAAAGCGGGAAGAGCAAACAGCAACGACAACACAAAAACCAATGCTACTACTTTCTTCATTCATGTACCCTCCTTAAAAATGAATAACTATAACCCTGCAACCTAAGTATTCTATTATATAAAACCCTTCACGTAAAGATGCCCGCCGCAAAGAATGTGCTGTTTTGAAGCGGACTCCCTCGTATGTTGCGCATAACTCGATATTTTGATATGCTCTCTCGCAATAAATCTTTAATTGGTGGTGGTCATTCATGAAAAAACGCGCCATTGTTCTCGGTAACGGCCTAGTCGGTTCGGTCACGGCTCTCGATATGGCGGCGGAAGAAAAGTACGACGTGACGGTCTGCGACCTTAACGCGGAGGGGCTTCTCGCCACTCGCGAAAAGTCCGGCGGCAGGATAACCGTGCGCTCCGACGTGGATTTTGCCTCCGAAAGCTCCGTCACGGACGCCGTCAGGGGATTCGACATCTGTCTCGGCGCAGTGCCGGGCTCCCTCGGCCTACTGACGCTCGGCGCGGTGATAAAGGCCGGGGTTGACTTCTCCGACATATCCTTCATGCCGGAGGACTTCCGCGAGCTCGACGCCGAGGCGAAGCGCGCCGGCGTCACCGCCTACGAGGACGCGGGCGTCTCGCCGGGGGCGACCAGCGTGCTGATGAAATACGCGTGCAACATGCTGGACGAGGTCGAAGACGCGACGTACTTCGTCGGCGGCCTGCCCGCGAAACCCGAAGCCCCGTTCAACTACAAGCTCGTGTTCAGCCCCGACGACGTAATCGAGGAGTACACGCGCCCGGCGCGCTGCAAGAAGGACGGCAGGATAGCCACCTTTGACGCGCTCTCGGAGTGCAGGGTCTTCGATTTCGAGATGCCGGGCGTCGATATTCCGCAAATGGAGGGCTTCTTCACCGACGGCTGCCGCACGCTTCTGGACACCATCCCCTCCCCGAATATCGTCGAATACACGCTGCGCTATCCGGGCACGGCGAGAGACCTCGCGTTCCTGCGCTCCATCGGATTGTTCGACACCAAACCCATCAGGGTAGGCGACGCCGAGGTTTCACCGCGCGCGGTGTTCGGCGCGCTCGCATACCCCATGATGAAGCTGGGCGACGGCGAGAAGGACTTCACCTTCTTCCAGGTGCGGGTCACCGGCAAGCGCGGCGGCGGAAGGGTGCGCCACACGTTCAGCCTCTACGACGAGAGGGATATGCAGAGCGGCTACCCGTCGATGTCGCGGACTACCGGCTTCACCTGCGCGATTGTGGGAAGGATGATAGCGGAGGGCATGTTGAAGCAGCCAGGCGTCAACCCGCCCGAGGCGATCGGCGACTCGCCGGAGTCCGTGAAATACCTCATAGCCGAACTGAAACGCCGCAACGTCGTGATCACCGAATCGACGGAAAACCTGTAGGCGGGCGCGCCCGAAAAATCGCCGCGAAATACCGCCGGTATGCGCGCGGCTTTGCTTTTATAAATCGTATCTATAACATTATCTAATCTAAAAGGAGGCAAAAGGAAATGAGTGAGCAGAACGGTACCGTTGAATCCGGACGCAAACCGACATTTATCGAAGCGCTGATCGTATTGATTATCTCAGCCGTGCTGATTCTTTTATCGGTGAGCGTATGGGAGACGGACGGCGTCCACGTGGCCATGATAGTCGCCGCCGCGGTGGCGGCGCTCGTGGGTATGTTTGTGCTGAAATACAAGTGGAAGGCGATAGAGGAGGGCATCCTCTCGTCCATTATGATGGGTATGCAGGCCATACTCATACTTTTCACCGTCGGAACGCTGATAGGGACGTGGCTTCAGAGCGGCGTCGTTCAGACCATGATCTACTACGGCCTTTCGATACTGAGCCCGTCGATCTTCCTGATCGCGGCGCTGCTGATGTGTTCGATCGTGGCGCTGTCGACCGGCACGTCGTGGGGAACCACCGGCACGATAGGCATCGCGCTCATGGGAATCGCGGCGGGGCTCGGCGTGCCTCCGGCGATAGCGGCGGGCTTCATCATCTCCGGCGCGTACTTCGGCGACAAGATGTCGCCCCTCTCGGACACCACCAACCTGGCCCCGGCTATGGCGGGCACGGATATATTCCAGCACATCCGCGCGATGTTCTGGACTACCGGGCCGACCTACGTGATAGTTTTGATCATCGGCGGCGTGCTCGGCTCGCGCTACAGCTCCGGCGCCCTTGACATGGAGCAGGTCAGCGCGATCCAGCAGGTGATGCGCGCCGACCCGTCGTATGCCATTTCGATGATCGGCCTCATCCCGCCCATCCTTGTAATAGGGCTCGCGGCCTCCGGTATGCCGGCGCTGCCGAGCATCTTCGCGGGAACACTCGCCGGGTTTGCGCTCGGGCTCGGCCAGGGCGCTTCGGTCGCCCAACTGTTCGAGGTAATGCAGAACGGGTTCATTCCCGAATTCACGGCGGAAATTGCGGAGCTCGCGGAGGACCACGCGGCGCTGACCGCCTTCATGGCCGGCAGCGGCCTGGGCGCTTTCTCCACCGAAGCGGTCACTAACGCGGTCGAGGTGCTGAACGAACTGCTTGAACGCGGCGGATTGCAGTCGATGACATGGTCGAACTCGCTGGTAATCATAGCGCTGATGTTCGGCGGGATACTGGAGAGGTGCGGTTACCTTGAGGTCTTCCTGCGCGCCATACTGTCGAAGGTCAAGACTGTCGGAGGATACGTCTTCGCGGTCAACCTGTCATGCCTTCTCACCAACGCCTTCGCGCCCGACCAGTACGTGGCGGTAGTCCTTCCGGGACGCATGTTCAAAAAAGCCTTCGACGAAATGGGACTGCACCCGAGGATGCTGTCCCGCACGCTTGAGGACTGCGGCACGCTGACCTCCGCCCTAATTCCCTGGAACACCTGCGGGGCTTATCAGGCGGGAACCCTCGGCGTGAGCTGTTTTGAATACGCGCCTTACGCGTTCCTGAACTACCTGAACCCGATAGTGGCGATAATCATGACGTACCTGGGCATAGGAATAACGTGGAAAGGCAAGGACGGCGAGCCCATAATCGCAAAGACGAAACCGGCCGACATATAAATAATAACCGGATTCCGTCATTTTATGTAAAGTAATTTGCCGGGGAGGACTCCCCGGCTTTTTATATGCTAACATAGGATGAAATTACGGAACGCGGGGGTGGGATCATGCCGTTTCGGGTATACAGGGCTGACATCGAGCAATTATGGAATAAACACAAAACAGTGTGCATCACTGTAAGCCTCGAACTGAAAAAAAAGGAAATGACGGGCGTGGTTGACAGAGGCAACGCGGCGGCGCTCGTAAACAGCGTGCCGGACCTTGCCGAAAAGCTGGGCGAATTTATAATGAGAGGAAAGGGGGAGGTGGGTTTCCTCGACGAGCGGATAATCGCCTTCTTCACGAAGCCCAGGGAGGGCAGATTCCAGGACTGTCTTCCCGACCTGGTGGGAATGTATACCCGGGGGCAGAAAATACCCGGCGCGCATTGCATGGCCGACCCGGTATTAGTAGCCAGGAGCGCCCGCCAGCTTCTCAGGCTTGTGATAAAAGGGCATATACAGGAGGTCTATCTTCCCGTACCGGGCGTCCAGAACGGCAGGCTGGACATCAACGACATAAGCGAAGCCCTCGACGTCCTGAAGTCCTCGTCGATCGTCAAGTTGATCTCGAATACCGACATCGAGGATGAAAACATCGAGATGCTGAACCTGGAGGAGCTCTGGTAGAGAGGTGGCGCGATGAGAAGTTTACTGACTGCGGCGCTGGGAGAGGATCCCTGCGATCTCGTGATAAAGGGCGGAACGATTGCCAACGTACTCTCGATGGAGTACGAGAAGCTTGACATTGCCGTAAAGGACGGAATAATCGTCGGGATCGGCGAGGGCTACGAAGGAATTGAAACGGTGGACGCGAGCGGCGCGATACTGATGCCCGGAATGATCGACGGGCACTTGCACATCGAGAGCACCATGCTCACGCCGTCCGCATTCGCGTCGGCGGTCGTGCCGCTCGGCACGACAACCGTGATGCCCGACCCCCATGAGATAGCGAATACCTGCGGCCCAAACGGCGTCGAGTTTATGTGGAAGGACTCCCTCAAAACCCCCCTCGACGCGTATTTCGCGGCTCCGTCATGCGTGCCGGCTTCGGAATACGAAACCCCGTACCGGAAGATAGGCACGCATGAAATGATGGAATTCGTCGAAAGGGGCTGGTGCACGCACTTCGGGGAAATGATGAACTTTCCGGGCGTGATTGCCGGCAACTGCGAGGTGTGGGGAAAGATAGACGCGGCGCGGAACATGGTGCGGACGGCGCACGCTCCGAATGTGTCGGGGCGCGAACTTTGCGCCTACCTGCTCTCGGGCTGCGACAGCGACCACGAGAACAACCTCGCGGAAGAAGCGTTGGAGAAGCTGCGCAGGGGAATGTGGGTCATGGTGCGGGAGGGAGCCACCGAACGCAATCTCGACGAGGTACTGCCCGTCATCCTGGAGGACGAAGCGCGATTCGCCCGCTGCATGGTGGTGAGCGACGACCTTACGCCCGGCTACATCCTGTCGAAGGGGCACATGGACCAAAAGATGCGCAAGGTGATACGCAGGGGGCTTCGGCCTCTTGTGGCCGCCGCGATGATGACGATAAACCCGGCGAATTATTTCAGGCTGCGCGACCGGGGCGCGATCGCTCCCGGCAGGATAGCCGACATAGTGATGGTGAATTCACTGGAGGAATGCCGGGCGCTTAAAGTATGGAAGCGCGGGCGCCTTGTCGCCGAAGACGGCCGTCCCCTGTTCGCCGCGGGCAGCCCCTCGCCCCTGGAATTAAGCGGCCTCGAAAAGCCGATAGAAACGCATCCGGAGGAACACCTAAGGATCATTGCCCGGCCCGGCAAGAACATCCGCGTCATTGTCGCCATCCCCGACAGCATACTGACAATGGAGGCACAGGTCGCCCCTCTGATACGTGACGGCCTTGTGGTGTCCGACATCGAGAACGACATACTGAAACTGGTCGTCATGGAGAAAAACAGCGACACCGGGCGAATCGCCATAGGTTTCACGAAAGGGTTCGGCTTAAAGCGCGGCGCGATAGGCTCCTCCGTCGCGCACGACGCGCACAATTTCGTAGTGACGGGCGCCGACGACAAATCCATCGCGACCTCGATGAAATACCTCGCGGAAAAACGCGGCGGGCTGGTAGTCGCCGACGGCGACGAGATCATCGCGTCGCTTCCTCTGCCGATAGGCGGGGTTATGAGCGATATGGGCATCCAAGACCTGGCGTCCGCCCTGGAGATGCTGACGGCGGCGGCTGCCGGGCAGGGCGCGAATATATCGCAGCCCTTCATGGCGCTGAGCTTCCTTTCGCTGTCGGTTATCCCCGCCCTGAAACTCACGGACCGGGGTTATGTGAACGTCTCGGAGGGCGGCGTGCGGGGGCTTTTTGTGTGAATAAAAGGCAAGATTATTATTCCTGGGAGGTATATACATGAACGATTGGCTCGAATCGCGTTTTAAGCTGCGCGAGAGAAACACCGACATCCAGACGGAAATCATTGCGGGCGTCACGACATTTATGACGATGGCATACATCATATTCGTCAACCCGGATTTGCTGTCGGCTGCCGGGATGCCGTTCGATGCCCTCATGGTCTCCACCTGCCTCGCGGCGGCGTTCGCCACTTTTCTCATGGCGTTTTTAGCTAACTACCCGATAGCCCTCGCCTCCGGGATGGGGCTGAACGCGTTCTTCGCCTTCACCGTGGTCCTCGGAATGGGCTTATCGTGGCAGACAGTGCTTGCCGCGGTATTTATCGAGGGAATTTTGTTCATCCTGCTCACCCTGTCCAAGATACGCGAGAGTGTGGTAAACGGCATACCGTTGTCCCTGAGGTACGGCATAGCGGCAGGCATAGGGCTTTTCATAGCCTTCATAGGCTTCCAGAATGGGGGGCTCACGGTCGGCGACCCAGCGACGCTAGTGACGCTGGCGCCGTTCAGGGGCAACCTCCCGGCAATCCTCACAATCCTCGGCCTCATAATCATAGGGGCTCTGGAGGCAAAACGGGTGAAGGGCGCGATACTGTGGGGCATAATCATAATCACGATCATCGCGGTACCGCTCGGCGTCGCCGAGATGCCGAAGGCCATTGTGTCCGCGCCGCCGTCCATAGCCCCGATTTTTATGAAGATGGACTTCTCGTCGGTGGCCACGGGCGGATTTTGGGTGATCGTACTGACGCTCTTCTTCGTGGATTTCTTCGACACGGTGGGAACCCTCGTGGGCGTCTCCGGCCGCGCGAACCTTCTCGATAAGAACGGCAACCTGCCCAAGGCCCGCGAAGCCCTCCTTGCCGACGCGATAGGAACGGCAGGCGGCGCCGTGCTCGGCGTATCCACAGTCACGGCTTACGTGGAGAGCGCGTCCGGCATCGGCGTGGGCGGCAGAACGGGGCTGACTTCACTGGTGACGGGCCTGCTTTTCGTTCTCGCGATCTTCTTCAGCCCGCTCGTCAGCATAGTCCCGTCGTGCGCCACGGCGCCCGCTCTGATATTCGTCGGAATATACATGATGATGAGCGTGACGAAAATCGACTTCAGCGACTGGACCGAGCTTCTTCCGGCCGCGGCGGCGATCTTCGTGATGCCGTTTTCGTACAGCATCGCGAGCGGGATCGAGTTCGGCGTGTTATCTTACGCCGCGATCAAACTCCTCACCGGCAAAGCGCGGAACGTCAGCGTGGTGATGTGGGTTCTTTCGGTTATCTTCATATTGAAGGAACTTTTCATTTAGAGCCTATGGTTATTCCCGGTATCGCCCGATGAGAACCGCGAAATACTATCCGTATGGCATAATGCTTCTGATGTTCATCGGGGCGATTTGTACGGCTACCCAGGGGATTTTGCTGACGGATTTTATCAACGAGTATAACCTGGCGTCGTCCAGGCAGGGCTTCATGAGCGCCTTCCAAAGCATCGGCAACGTTGCGGCGCTGTTTGCCGTCGGGTTCTTCGTCGGAAAAGCCGGTAAAGTAAACCTTCTCACGCTTGGCGCGTTCGTGGTCCCGCTTGTGTTTTTTATACTGACGCAGAAACCGCCCTTCGTCATTCTGGCCGGGAGTTACGGCATATACGGCCTCGCGTTCGGCGTTATAGATTCACTCGCTTCGTCCATAATGGTGGATCTGTATGACGAAAGGGCCTCGCGGTATATGAACATGCTGCACGGCGTTTACGGGGTCGGCGGGCTGGCGGGGCCGGTTTTCCTGCAGTTTCTGCGCGACAGCGGGCTGCAATGGAACGGCGTGCTTGCGGTTTTGAGCGCATTGTCCCTTATCGCGGCGCTGATATATACCACTGCCGCCCTTCCGGTTTTCAAAACAGGCGCCGGATCGTCAAAAAACGTTAATACAATAACGTTCTCCGGCATAATACATTCCATAACGAACAAACAACAGGCAATTTTGCTGTTTATCGCCTTTCTTTATGGGGTGCACCAGACCGGGATCAATGTCTGGATAACGAGGTATATTTCGGAATATCTGAACGCGCCGGAGTACGGCTCACTGGCGCTGTCGCTGTTTTGGACCGGTATCGCGGCGTCGAGGCTGATTATTTCGAGGTTTAATTTTAAGCCGGAGAAAGCCATACTATACGGGCATCTTCTGTCGGGGCTGATGACGGCGGCGGGCGTTTTATCGGGAAACGGTATGCTGATGATGCTGTGCTGCGGCCTATCCGGCTTTTTTGAAGGGGCGATACTGCCCTTAACGCTGTACCTGTCGTGCTCCTGGAACAGCGAAAACACCGCTTTGGGCAGCGTGACGGTGATGTTCATCCATAACATGGGCGCCATGGTAACGCCTCCGTTTATGGGCGCGGTGATAAGTTATTTCGGCGTCACGGGAGGAATGATCATACCCGCGGTATCCTCCTTAACCGCGTTTTTCGGCGCTTTGCTGCTCATCAAAAACCTGCGGGCTTAGGGAACCGCTGATTAATTAACCTTCCGCTCCAAAGTCGCATATTCGTCCGATACCTTCGCGTTTGGCGCAAAATCGGTCCTCGACGTAGCTCTGCTACGCCTGCGGCCAATTTCACACCAACCGCTTCGGACTCGAACGAATCTACGACTTTTCGCAGGAAGAACAATTAATCAGCGATTCCTTAGAACTCGAAGCTGATTTGCAGCGAACCCGTCACGCCTTCCCTCTTGCCCGTATAGCCCTGCACTCCGAGGTCAAGGTAGAGGGGCAGGCCTTCTGAGGGCTTAACGGTTAGGCCGATTTCGCCTATGCCTGTGCCGCCCCGCAGGGAGGGCGCGTCTATGGCATAGCCGTAGGTTGAGGCCCCGGCCCTGCCGTCAAACTCATGCTCATAGGCGGCGCCGATGTACATGCCGGCGGATTCGCTTACCGCGTAGGTGAAACGGGAGCCGAAACGCAGGCGGCTGGAATACGCGTCATCGAATGTAACGGGGTCGCCGGTGGACAGGGTGACGGAATCGCCTCCCTGCCGCGTCCAAAAGTATTTGCCGTAAATGTCAAGGGCGGCTTTGTCGTCGATGTCCCACGCATAGCCCGCGCC
>Ga0099364_10007299_pt1 | contig 15825 bp, 9 predicted proteins | sample TergutTh196P3_FD_73070 | JGI IMG/M metagenome (GOLD analysis project Ga0099364, IMG submission 73070) | Microcerotermes parvus P3 segment gut microbial communities from Pointe-Noire, Republic of the Congo - Th196 P3 | ecosystem: Host-associated > Arthropoda: Insects > Digestive system > Gut ...
TGGAGGGCGAGCGTCCCCGCGAGCCGAAGCAGCCCCCCCCCTCGGCGAGCGAGCTTCCGCGCTCCGTGCCCCCCCGCGAGCCGAATCCGTTGGCCAGTCTGGCTCTGGCAGGGACTCCGGCCTTGCGGCGGCAAAACTGCTGGAGGAACAAGCCATCCGAGACGCATTGGGAAAAAAGGTTGAGCTTCAGGCTCGTTCTGTTTCCGCTCTCCGCGGTAAAGACGCACCGGACCTCAGCGAACGGCTTTCCCTCTACAAAGAGGACAATGTTAAACGGGCAGACGAAGACAAGGAACTGATGGCAGAACTAACAAAATTGGAACCCCTCCGAAGGGAAGGATTCGACCGCTACAAGGATGCCGCCGAATCACAGCAGGAAAAAAAACCTGTTGACGGCCCGTTCGCTCCCCTTGTGGATGGGACAACTGTCGTCCCTGCTCTGACCGCACGCGACATCAGCCTTTACGACGTGCTTAAGCTGGTTTGCGAAGTGACTGGCACAAAATTACGCATCACGGATGGCACATTCAAGATTGAACCACTGGATGATCCAGGGATGGAATCAAGAGAAGACGAAAAAAGTGGCGAGACGGAAGCCGCCAACCAAGCTGTCGTCAACAAGCTCCGCTCAATCATTCTTCCCGAGGTGGATATCCGCCCCCCCGCCACACTCGCGGATGCGGTCGCGTTCTTCCTTCAAGCCAGCCGCGACTACGACGACCCGGAAATCCCTCTCAGCCAGAGGGGGGTCAGTATTGTCCTGAAGCAGGACGGCGCAGAGCCCAAGGCGGATGCCCCCCCCCCTCCCCCCAAGCCCCTGCCCCCCCCCGTCCCGCACGTCAACCCGTTCGTGCAGACCGCCGCGCAGCCGCTCTCGACGTTCGCGATCGGCACCGACACCGCCTCCTACGCGCTCACGCGCCAGAGCCTCGCCAACGGGACACTGCCCGACCCCGCCGTCGTGCGCGTCGAGGAGTTCGTCAACGCGCTCGACTACAAGGACTCCGCGCCCGAGCGCGCCACGTTCCGCATCATCGCCGAGGGGGCCCCCTCCCCGTTCGGGCGCGACACCCGCCTCGTCCGCCTCGCCATCAAGGGCCGCCGCCTCGGGCGCGAGGAGCAGCGCCCCGCCAACCTCGTCTTCCTCGTGGACGCCTCCGGCTCCATGGCCCAGCCCGACCGCATGGGCGCGGTGCAGCTCGCGCTCGAACAGCTCCTCCAGGGCCTGCGCCCCGAGGACCGCCTCCAGATCGTCACCTTCAACGAGACCGCCCGGCTCGTGCAGCCGCAGGCCAGCGCCGCGGACGCCGACGCGATCATGGCGAACTTCCGGCGCGTCCAGGCCACCGGCCCCACCTCGCTCGAGCGCGGCATGGTCATGGCGTACCAGCAGGCCGTCGCCACGTTCCAGCCCGGCGCCGAGAACCGCGTCATCCTCATCACCGACGGCATCGCCAACCTCGGCAGCGGCGAGGCCGGCGAGATCCTCGCGCGGATTGACGACTGCCGCCGCCAAGGCATCCGCCTCTCCGTCTTCGGCGTCGGGCGCGGCACCTACAACGACGCCCTCCTCCAACAGCTCGCCAACAAAGGCGACGGCACCTACCGCTTCCTCGACTCCCCCGACGCCATCACCGCCGCATTCGTCAACGACCTCTCCGCCACGCTCTACACCATCGCCTCCGACGCCAAGGTGCAGGTCGAATGGTTCCCCGCGGCCGTCCCCGAGTACCGTCAGTTGGGCTACGAGGCGCGCGCCCTCACCGCCGAACAATTCCGCGACGACACCGTGGTCGCCGGGCAGATCGGCTCCGGGCAGACCGCCTCCGCGCTGTACGAGATCAGCCTTGCGGACACGCGCGATCTCCCCCCGAACGCCGAGCTTGGTATCGTGCGCATCCGCTTTCGCCCGTCCGCAGGGGGCCCCGTCGAAGAGATCAGCCGCCCGATCCTGCGGTCCGACCTTGCCGGATCCTTTACCGCCGCCCGCCCCGAGTTCCAGCTTGCGGCAATCGCGGCCGGATTTGCCGAACGGCTCCGCCGTAGCCCCTACGCCCCCCCCCAGGGTTACGCCGACCTCGCCGACCTCGCCCGCCCCGCCGCCGGACAGCTCCACCTCGACACCCGCTTCGCCGAGCTCGTCAACCTCCTCGACAGTGCGGCGGCCATCACAAGGTAATACTGATATGACAAACCTGCTTTTGAAAAATGTCCGTTGCATCGACCCGGCACGTGGCGTGGACTGCGTTACGGACCTTGCCATCCGTGACGGGATTATCATGCCGGACGGTTCCGACACGTCTGGCCTCGCGGTCAAGGACGCGGCGGGACTGATTGCCGCGCCAGGGTTCTGGGATCTCCACGTCCACTTCCGCGACCCCGGCAACCCCGCCGCCGAGACGCGCAGGTCCGGGGCCCGCGCCGCCGCCGCCGGCGGCTTCACGCACGTCATGCCGATGCCCAACACCACCCCCCCCGGCGACTCCATCGAGTGGCTCCGCGAACAACTGGCCGACGACCTCCCCGTCACGCTCCTCCCCTCCGCGTGCGTCACGTCCGGGCGCGCAGGACAAACTGTCGCCGACCTCGAGACGCTCGCCGCGCACGGCGCGTGCGCGTTCACCGACGACGGCTCCATGGTCGCGGACGACGCCGTGATGCTGGATGCCATGCGCCGCGCCAAAACCCTTGGCAAACCCGTACTTGACCATGCCGTCGTGCCGTCCATTGCGAAGGGGGGCGTCATCCGCGACTGCCCTGCCGCGCGCGCGTTCAATCTGCCCATCCTCTCCCCCGAGGCCGAGACCGAGGCCATCGCGCGCGACATCCGCCTCTGCCGTGCGACCGGCTGCACGCTGGTCATCCAGCACATCTCGACGGGGGAGGGGGTCGAGCTTGTGCGCGCGGCGCGGGGGGAGGGGCTTCCGGTCTTCGCGGAGGCCTCCCCCCACCATCTCGCGCTCGCCGCCGAGGACATCCCCGGCGACGACGGCGACTGGCGCATGGCCCCTCCCCTCGGCACACGCGCGGACCTCCAGGCCATCCGCGCCGCCGTGCTTGACGGCACCGTCTGCCATTTTGCGACCGATCATGCCCCGCACCCCCCCGCGACGAAGGCCAACGGCTTCCTCGCCGCGCCGTCCGGGGTCATCGGGCTCGAGACCGCCATCGGGGTGACGTGGCAGGCGATGGTCATCGAGGAACGGATGCCGCTTTTGGACTGGGTCAGCCGCTGGACGACGGGCCCCGCCGCCGTGCTGGGGATGCCCCCCCCCACACTCGCCTCGGGGGTACTGGCCGACCTAGTTCTGATCGACCCCACCCCCTGGACCGTTGACCCCTCCCTGTTCCGATCGCTTTCCCGCAACTGCCCCTTCGCGGGCCGTACCCTCCCCGCGCGCGCCGCCCTCACTCTCTGCAAAGGGAGAAGGCTACATTAATTTGGCACAAATCCTGCTTTTAGTCAGGCGTTCACCCGAATGGTTAGGGTGCGTACAGTTGTAAGCAGAAGGAGGGAGATACGATGAAAAAGAGTACACTGATCATATTGACGGCATTTGTTTTTTTTGCGGCGGCGCACGCGGCTGACGTGGATTTCCGCAGGGGGTTCTCCAGCGTGGCGGAGATCGCGCGCCCGGCGGTGGTCTTCATCCAGGTCGAGAAGAATGTCCCGGTGAGGAGGGGGGGGTATCCGTTCTTCAACAGCCCGCAGGAGTTTTTCGGGCACGGCCAGCCGGGCCGCGGCCGCCAGCCCCAGACGTACAAGCAGACGGGGCAGGGCTCGGGATTCCTCATCAGTAAGGACGGCTATATCCTGACCAACACGCACGTCGTCGGCGACATGGACAAGATCACCGTGAAACTGGTCGACGGGCGCGAGTACGTCGCCAAGCGCATCGGCGCGGACACCAAGACGGAGGTCGCGCTGATCAAGATCGAGGGTGACGACTTCCCCTGCCTCTCCATCGGGGACCCCGAGAAGCTGCTGATCGGCGAGTGGGTCGTCGCCATCGGCACCCCGTTCGGGCTGGAGCAGACCCTGACCGTTGGCGTGGTGAGTGCAAAAGGACGCAGCAACATCGGGATCACCGACTATGAGGACTTCATCCAGACGGACGCGGCGATTAACCCCGGCAATTCCGGGGGGCCCCTCCTGAACATCGACGGCGAGGTCATCGGCATGAACACCGCCATCTACAGCCAGAGCGGGGGTTACATGGGGATCGGGTTTGCGGTGCCCATTGACATGGCGATGCAGGTCAAGGGACAACTTGTCGCAAATGGAAGGGTGACAAGAGGTTACATCGGGATTGTCATGAACCCCGGCGAGGTCACGGAGCAGATGGCCAAGTCCTTCGGCCGCAACGAGGGGGGGGGTGTACTTGTCGCGGACGTCCAGAAGGGGGGGCCTGCGGACAAGGCCGGGATCAAGAGCGGGGACATCATCTCCGAGCTGAACGGCAAGAAAATCAAGGATTCGGCCAGCTTCCGCATGGAAGTGGCACGGATCATGCCTAAAGAAAAGGCGAACCTGGTCGTTTTCAGGGAGGGCAAGGCCAAGAAGCTGACCGTGACGGTCGAGGCCTTCCCGGACGATGAGGCCGGCGAGGCGGCACCCGACAGCGCGGCTGGGGAGGTGCAGGACAAGGTTGGCCTTCAGGTTCAGGAGGTGACCCGGGATTTGGCGCAGCGGTTCGGTTATGAGACGGAACAGGGCGTGATGATCTCGGAGGTCATGCGCGGGTCCCCTGCGGATGAGGCGGGTCTGCAGCCGGGGATGCTGATTTTGGAGGTGAACCGCAAGGAGGTGAACAGCGTGAAGGCGTTTGAACAGGCGATTGCGAAAGGAAAGGACGGGAACGTGCTGCTCCGGGTGAAGACGGGGCAGGGGACACGGTTCATCAACCTGAAAACCGAGGATTGATTTCTACACCACACAACCAATTATAGATACATTACACCACACAACCCAATAAGATTAAGACCACTCCTGTCATACAGGATCGGCGCCGGATGACCCCGGCGCCGTTTTTTTGATGTGCGCGGTGTGCCACTGCCACATTCATGTGCAATTCAAAAAATTGGCATTGCGGGCAGGGGGGAGTTTTTAGTATGCTTTCCCCTTATGAAAAAATTACTTGCGATGTCGATTGTCGGTCTGGTTGTCATTTCTTTGCCCGCCGACACGGTTTTCTTTAAATCAGGGGACCGTCTCACAGGGACGATTAAGGAGGTCAAGGACGGGAAAATGATGTTCACCTCCAAGGTGGCGGGGGCGGTCGTCCTAAAGATGGAGGACATCCAAACGTTCGCGTCGGATGAGCCTGTCGAGATTGTGACCGACGACGGGACCGCCGTCCGGCAGACGGTGAGCGCCGTTGACGGCGGCGGCATTGAGGTCGCGTCCGGCGACGGCCAACGGCGCACGCTGGCGTTGGAACAGATCGTGAAGGTCAACCCGGAGCAGGTGAAGTGGACGGGCACGGTCGTCGCCAGCTACATGGAGACGGCGGGCAACTCGGTCAACCGAAACACCACCCTCATCGCGGACGCGGTGCGCCGCTCGGAGGACACGCGCACAAAAGTTGACGCGGGCTATTTCCACGCGCAACAGAAAACGGACGGGGGGGGCTCCGAGACCACGGCGGACAATTTCTTCGTCGGCGGGAAGTTCGATTACTTCTGGTCGAAGCAGTCCTACGCCTACGTCAACGCGCGGTACTACAAGGACAAGATCCTTGATTTGGACCACCGCCTGACGACCGGCGCCGGCGTGGGCTACCAGTGGGTCGAGACGGACACCTGGAACGTCTTCACCGAACTCGGCGCCACGTATGTGGACGAGAACTATTCGAATCTCGATGAGCAGGACACCTACCTTTCCGCGCGTGGCGCGTATCACATCGCAAGGGATTTCGGCGAGCGTTTCAGTCTGTTCCACAACCTCGAACTCCTGGAGCGCATCGACGACACGAGCGAGTACCTGCTCACCACCGATGCTGGCGCGCGCGCGCAGATTACGGCGCGGTGGTTTGTGGAGGCCCGGGCCATGTTCCTCTACCATTCGCAACCCCCCGCCGGCCTCAAAAAGGATGATACCCGATACACCGTGGGGGTCGGCCTGAAATTCTAAGCGAGGGCGATGAGCATGAAACACGTCGTGTCTGTTTGGGCGGTGTGCATGGCGGTGCCGGCATTTGCGCTGGTGCCGACGGGGTTGATGTGTGGACTTCTGGCCAAGCCGGGGTGGGTGGCAGTGACGGATCCGTCGCCGCAGTTCTCATGGTGCTTCAAGGACGGGCGGCAGGGGGACTTCCAGACGGCGTACCAAGTCCAGGTTGCGACGTCCACCTCATCCATGCGCGCAGGGGCCCCCGACCTGTGGGACTCCGGGAAGGTCGTGTCGGGGCAGTCGCTCTTCATCCGTTATGAGGGCAAGCCGCTGCCGACGAACCAGTCCGTCTGCTGGCGTGTGCGCGTATGGGACAGCCGCGGGCGTGAGGGCGCGTGGTCGCAGAGTGTCTCGTTCCTGACGGCGCTCGAGCTGGACGGCGACATGCCGCTGCGTTACCCGCTGGCGCAGGCGACCGTCAAGCCCGTCGGCATCGTGACGAACGCGAAAGGCCATGCGCTGGTTGATTTCGGGAACGCGGCGTTCGGGTGGGTCGAGATCGTCCCGCAGCGAAATCAACCGTACATCGGGCCGTTCGACCTTCACATCGGGGAACAGGTGAAGGACGATTGCGTCGTCGCCGCGCCGGAGGGGGGCCACCGCTACGCGAAGGTCAGCGGCGCGCTCACGCGCCTGGACGTTTACCGCGTGCCGTTCATTGCCGATCCGCGCAACACCTCCGTCGATTCGGCGGTGCTGCCGCCCGAGGTGGGCGTTGTCATGCCGTTCCGCTACGTGGAGGTGGAGGAGTGCCCGGTCCCGGTCTCCGCCGCCGCCTTCCGCCAGATTACGGTGTCCTACCCGTTCGATGACGAGGCGTCAGCGTTCGTCTGCGATGACCGCATCCTGGACCGCGTGTACGCCTTCAGCAAGTACAGCATCAAGGCGACGACGTTCGCGGGCGTTTACGTCAACGGCGACCGCGAGCGTATCCCCGACGCGCGCAACGCCTACATCAACCAGCTTTGCCACTACGCGCTGGATCGTGAGTTCACGCTGGCGCGGTACAGCCTCGAACACCTGATCGCGAATCCAACGTGGCTCACGGAGTCGCGGCAGCACGCAATCATGATGGCCTGGACCGACTGGATGTACACGGGCAACACGCAGGCCATCGCGCGGTGTTATGCCGACCTCCGGGCCAACAAGGTGATGCTGGCCCACGCGCGCCCGAAGGACGGGCTGCTCGTGACGGGGGGGCCCGACGCCCCGCTCGACTCCGGCATCCGCGACATCGTTGACGCGCCCGAGTCGGAGCGCGACGGCTTCGACTTCAGGCCCGTCAACGCTGTCGTCAACGCATTCTTCTGCCTCAACGTGCGGCAGATGGCGGATCTCGCGGAGGCCATCGGGCGGGATAACGACGCGCGACGATTCCGCGAACTGGCGGGGATTGTCGCCACCTCGTACAACAAGGTTTTCTATGACGCGGCGAAAGGCCGGTATGTGGACGGCGAGGGGTCGGCGCATTCGTCGCTCCATGCGAATATGCTGCCGCTCGTGTTCGGGCTGGTGCCGGAGGCGGAACGGGCGAGCGTGGCGGTGTATGTACGGTCGCGCGGCATGGCGTGCAGCCCGTACGGGGCACAGTACCTGCTCGAGGCGCTCTTCGCGGCCGGCATGGATGACGCCGCCATCGAACTCATGACCAGCACGGGCGAGCGGGGCTGGATGAACATGATGCGCGAGGGTTCCACAATCTCAACGGAGGCGTGGGGGGGGAGGGTGAAGCCCGACCACGACTGGAGCCACGCCTGGGGGGCTGTGCCCGCGAACATCATCCCGCGCTATGTGCTGGGTGTACGCCCGCTGACGGCAGGGTTCGGCAAGGCCCTCATCCGCCCGCAAGCGTCAACACGCGAGGTGCAGGGGGTGGTGCCGACCATCCGGGGGCCCGTCGCGGTCGGCGTGCGCCAACGGCAGGGCGAGTTCTACCGGCTGACGGTCGAAATCCCCGTGAACATGACTGCGCGGATTGAGATCCCCCCACTGCCCGTCCGCAACGGCGAGCTCACGCTCGACGGCAAGCGCGTACCAATCGTCTACGAGGATGGCTATCTGGTTTTCGACGACATCCCGTCCGGCCAACACACCGTGCAATGGCTGGGAAAATAATGATGTTCGTTCACACAGAGGTGGGGATGTAATCATGCGTATCGGCTGGACCTCCCCACCTCCCCTCCGGGTCATCCTCCAGACGTTACGGACCCTCCTCGTGTGCGGCCTTGGCGTTTGTGTTTTGCATGGGCTGGGGGTACAGGTCTGCCTGTTGAAAAGGTTGACAGGGGTCCCCTGCTTCTTATGCGGCAGCACGCGCGCGGCACTGGCCTTGCTGAGGGGGGGGGTGCCGGACGCGCTCCGGATGCAACCGCTCATGACAATCCTCATGTTACTGGCGGTGCCCCTGGGGGGGGGGTATGTGGTTTCCGCTCTTTTTCTCCGACGCGTCCCGAGCGTCAGGCTCACACGCCTGGAAGTACACGTCGCCATCGTGCTTGCCGTATTGCTCCTCCTCCTCAACTGGCTCTGGCTCCTCCGCCATCGTATGTGAGAATTGTCGGGTGAAAAAAACGAACGACCGGGACTTGTTCAGGCGCGGAAATCATCGGGCTTGAAGGTGATGGTCTGGCGTTTGGTGACGGACTCATTCGCTGCGAGGACCGCGACGTTCGTCCGGTACGCCACGTCCGCCGGACAGGTCAGCAGGTCGGGCCTGTTGAGGCGGATCGCGTCAAAGAAGTTTTCCAGGTGTGGCTGGTGCGCGGGCTTGGTCAGGCCAACCGGCAATAAATAGGATACCCACATTTCGGAAGGGTCAAGACGGCACATCATATCGTCATAAGGCATCTCGGGTGACCATTTCTGGGCTGGCGGTTTCTTGGGGAGTTCGCGAAGCAGACCTTGACTGACAAGTTTATTCCATCGAGGAAGGAGGTCGGGACGACCAGAGTAAGGCGCACGTTCCACCGAATCACCCAACACTGAAACTTCGGAGATCTGTAACGTCCCGTCTTCCCCCATGAACCGCTCGTAAAAACTGCCAGAGCTTGTGGTCGTCAGCACCTGGTAAAGGCCGCGGCTGGTCTTGCCGTCCTTGACCCTGAACTCGAACGAGGCGGTCACGTTGTCGTTCATCTGGCGCCCGTAAAATTCATTGCCGCCGACGGCGGTCACGGAGACCGGATCGCTGTCCCACGCCCAGAGGAAGAGGTCCACCTGATGCGAGCCCAAGTCCAGCATGGGGCCCCCGCCGTACTTGGCGAACCAGCGCCAGTTGAGCAGTTGCTCCATGTTCTCGTAGCCATACCGTTCGAGCGTCTCTGCCGGGACGAACATACGCTCGCGCACAGTCAAGAAAGGCGCGACGGCGCGATGCCACTGGGCGTAGGCGTGAGGGACGCTGCCCAGCATCTTCGCCTCGCGAAGCACGCGGTTGATGGCATGGGTGTAACGCGGGTTGGAGCGACGCTGGTGACCGATCTGCAGGAGCTTGCCCGTCTCGCGCTGGGTTTGCACCATGGACTTGGCGTCCTCAATCCGGTTGGACATCGGTTTCTCGCAATAGACGTGTTTGCCCGCACGCAGACAGGCGTTGGCGTGTTCCGCGTGCATCCAGTCCGGCGTGGCGATGATCACCGCGTCAATGTTCTTGTCCTCCTTCTCCAGCATCTCGCGGTAATCTACATAGTAAGTGATATCATGCTTCATACCCCTGAAGAAAGATTTCATCCTGTCCTGATTGAATCTCCAGATGTCGCAGATTGCACGGAAGCGGATGCCCGGGATCCTTGTCGCGGCTTCGGACAGGACTGAACCTTGCGCCCCGCAGCCGATGAGGGCGACATTGATGGGGTCAACATCTAGGGCAAGGGGATTATCCTGACTCAGGATTTTGAACGTCGGCAACACCGCCATGGCGGTGGCCGCGCCCTTGATGAAATCACGTCGGTTCGTGTTCATCGCGGTTCTCCTTTTTGTCACGTTTACGACGACTCAAATCAAGGAATCGTGTCCGCCTGATTCGTCCGCCAGTGACGCTTCGCTGTCCTCACCCTCGTCTTCACCGTAGATTTCGGCGATCGCGTCGCCGACCATTTCGAGTGCCTCTTCGATGTCAGGTTCTTTCACGTTAAGCGGCGGCAGGAAGCGCACCACGTGCTCACCCGCGGTGCAGCAGAGCAGCCCCATCTCGCGGCAGACGTCAACGATCTCCTTGGCGCTCCCTTCCACGACCATCCCGACCATCAGCCCCTTGCCGCGGATGTCGAGGATCTGGTCATGTTTGTCAATGAACATCCTGAGGCCTTCGGCCAGTAGCTCGCCCATGTGCTCCGCGTGATTGAGCAGACCCTCCTCCTCGATCACGTCTATCACCGCCATGGCCGCCGCGCAAACGACCGGGTTACCGCCAAACGTCGAGGCGTGCATCCCTGGCTTGAACACGGCCGACAGCTCGGGCGTGGCGACCAGCGCCCCCATCGGGATACCGTCCGCCAGCGCCTTCGCCAGCGTGAACGCGTCAGGCTTGACCGGGTAGTGTTGCCACCCGAACCACTTGCCCGTGCGTCCCATGCCGCACTGTACCTCATCGAACAGCAAGAGCAACCCTTTCTCGTCGCACAGCTTGCGCAGACCGACCACGAACTCCTCCGTCGCCGGCAACACGCCGCCCTCGCCCTGCACCGCCTCCAGCATCACCGCGACCGTCTGTTCACCCACCGCCGCCGCGACCGACTCCAGGTTGTTGAACTCGGCATACGCGAACCCGATGGGCAGCGGCTCGAACCCTTTCTGGATCTTGGACTGCCCGGTGGCGGTGAGCGTCGCGAGCGTGCGCCCGTGGAACGAGTTCTGCATCGTGATGATCTCGTACTTGCCCTTCTCATGGCCCCAGGCGCGCGCGAGCTTAATCATCGCTTCGTTCGCCTCCGCCCCGGAGTTGCAGAAGAAACACTTGCCCCCCAGCGACAGCCTCGAGAGCCGCTGGGCGAGCAGCGCCTGCCCCGGCGTATAGAAGAGGTTGGACACATGGCCCAACGCCGCCACCTGTTTCTGAATCGCCTCCACCACCTTGGGGTGGCAATGCCCTACATTATGGACCGCCAATCCGGCCGTGAAGTCCATGAACACATTCCGTTCCGGGTTATGCACCCGGCACCCTTTCCCACTCACCAACGTCGCCGTCGGCGAATAGGTCTGCATCACATACTGGTCAAAGATCGCGGCAATACCTTCACTCTTAGTCATCTGCAATAATCTCCGTTCCTACTCCTTGTTTCGTAAAAATCTCCAGCAGCAGCGAATGCGGCATCCGCCCGTCCACGAGGTGGACCTTGCCCACCCCGGCGCGAATCGCCCCCACGCAACTGTCCAGCTTCGGCAGCATCCCGCCGCCCACAATCCCGTCCGTCTTCAGCTTCTCCACGCTGCTCACGTGCAGCGTCGCCAACAGGCTCGACGGGTCATTCACATCCAGCAGCAGCCCCGGCACGTCCGAGATGAACGCCAGCTTGCGCACCCGCATCGCCTGCGCCAACGCCGCCGCCGCCGTGTCCGCGTTCACGTTGTACGCCCGGCCGTCCTCGCGCCCTGTCCCCAGCGGCGTCACGACCGGGACAATCCCCGCGTCCAGCATCTCTTGCACCGGACGCGTGTCCACCGACACCGGCTCCCCGACGAACCCCCAGTCCGCGGCCCCCCCCGTCGCGGGGTCCCGCCCGGTCTTCTTCTCCACCGTGAAAATCCAATCCCCGTGCAGGGGGCGCGCGTTCGCCCCGTGCCGCCGCAGGAGACGCACCACATTCGCGTTGACCTCCTGCTTGATGACCTGCTCGACGACCCGCATCGCGTCCGCCGTCGTCACGCGCAGCCCCGCCACGAAGAGGGGGGGTATGCCCGCCCGCTCCATACCGCGCGAGATTGTCTTCCCCCCCCCATGCACCAGGACGGTCTTCATGCCCACCGCGCTCATCAGCGCGATATCCGTCAACAGGCTCTCCAAATTCTCCGGCACCTCCATCACGCTCCCGCCCACCTTCACGAGGACGACCGCCCCCTTGAAATCCTGGATGTACGGCAACGCCTCCACCAGCACCGACGCCTTCTCGATAAACTGCTTCATCATGCCCCTTTCAGCCCCCCGGCAAGGCGGTATCCCCGAAACCGCCGCCACGCCCGTTGCGGATTGTGAGGGGACGCAGGAGACCTAGGGGACACAGGAGACCAAGGAACTGTATGCGCCCTCTGCAAGAGACCCCCCCCCTGCCCTGCGGTCAGCCTTTTTTGCGATGCCCTTTCGTCCCTTAGGTCTCCTAGGTCCCCTAAGTCCCTTGCGAGCCATGCTGGACTTTCAGCCCTCCGGACGGCGTTTCCCATTCGTTTGCGGCTCATACGTGACTGGGACACAACTGATGAGATTGTCGGCATGGGCTAACGTCCCTCCTTCTCTTCCGCCGCCTCTTGCGCCGCCGCCTCTTCTCGCATCACCCTTTGCGTCGCCACCGCCTCCGCAGCTCTCTGAAGCATTTCTTGCTGTTTTTTTTCTGCCTCTTCTTTTCGCATCTGTTCTTGCTTTGGCTCCTGCCGTTTGACTTCCGCCTTCACATCATCCTCAATCGTTGCGGGCGCAAGGAAAACGGTCTTGTTGTCGAACGCCGCGCTGGACAAAAAGAATTGAACCCAGGCGTTGTCGTCCAGATTCCCTCTAAACCCGACAAGAACATCTTCTGCTTCAAACGTGAGGTTAGCAGGAAGAACATTGTAGGAGGAGGAAGGAAAAGTCCTGGGTGAAGAAGATTTCAGGAAGCTCCGTAGAAGCATACGAAAAGGGGGATTATCACCTCTTCTCTTTGGGTCATACAGATAAATGTCATCTGCCCATGCGACCTGTTCTTCAAGCGACTTCTGGGCAAGCGTTTTACAAAAAACCTCGCGCTTTACCTGAAGTTCGGCTTGTGCCTTTTTCTTCGCTTCCTCTGCGCGCTCGTAGCTTGCCTGTGCGTCATCAAACACCGAAGGCGATACCGGCACAGACGACGGAACGAATTTCCATCCCTGCGCATTATTTATATCCCTCTGCAGAATCCTGCCCGTCTCCATCTCCATGACGTACACCGTCGTGGTGACAGGCGTATATGACTCGCCGCCACCGCCGCCTATGCTCGTCATCGCCATCTGATACCGCCCCGCCTCCGGCGCGGGTGCGCGGCACGACGCGAACAGCAACACCCCCCCTGCCGCCACCAGCCATCTGACGCTCCACCACTTCTTTCCTGTCATTTTCATGTCACACGCTTCTCTCGTTCGCTTTGATGTCCAAAAACAGACGCAAAAGACTTTATCATATATGGGCTCAGGTGTAAATACCTGAATGATCCCCCCCCCTTATTCCCGAAAATCATTTGCGATACCGGGGTCCAGACATCATCCACAACGATGACGATGCGCTCAACCGTGACGAGGAAAACGCCTCAGCGGCGATACGATAATCATGGTGATATCGCGCGTCTTCCCAACTTCGCAAGCTCCTGAAACGCCACCACGCTGGAGGCAACCAGAAAGAGTTTGACCCACAACGCGGGCGGGAGGGGGAGGGTGCCGAAAAACGCGCCCGCGTATTGGATCAGCAACACGTGCAGCACGAAGGTGATCCCCATCACGCCGAGCATGAGGCGGTTGCTCAGCAGGTGCCTGAAAATGCTCTCGCGGTGCAGCTCGCGGCAGTTGAAGGCGTTGAACAAGTGAAACAGCGTGAACAGGGCGAAGAGGATCGTGGGCATCTGCTCGGGGCCCCCCCCGAGGAAATCGAAAGCGTATTGCGACAGCACCACCACCGAGATGTAAAGCCCGGTGATGCCGATCCGCGCCAGCAGGGGGCCCGACAAAATATTCTCGCTGCGCTTGACGGGGGGGTGGCTCATCAGGTCGCCGCGGACGGGCTCCAGCCCGAGTGTCAAGGCGGGGGGGCCGTCCATGATGATGTTGATCCACAGGAGTTGCAGCGCAGTGAACGGGGCCTTGAAGCCCAGCACGACCGCCGTCAGCATGACGCACACCGCCGACACGTTGACCGCCAGCTGGAAGCTGATGAAACGCTTGAAGTTCTCGTAAATCCCGCGCCCCCAGCACACGGCGTTGACGATGGTGGAGAAGGCGTCGTCCAGCAGCACGATGTCGCTGACCTCCTTGGAAACCTCCGTGCCGGAGATGCCCATCGCGATACCCACGTCCGCGCATTTGAGCGCGGGCGCGTCGTTGATGCCATCGCCCGTGACCGCCACCGTATGGCCCGCCGCCTTCAGCAGCTTGACGACGCGCATTTTGATGCCAGGCGTGCTGCGGGCAATGACGCTGATACGCGGGAGCATCTCTGAGAGCGCCGCATCCTTGATATCCTCGATGTCCTGCGCCTCCACGGCGATGCGGGTATCGTCCAGCACGCGCAGCTCGTTCGCGATGGCGGTGGCGGTGACGATGTTGTCGCCCGTCAGGATTTTCAAGTCAATCCCCGCGCGGCGGCACTGGTTCACTGCCTCGAAGACATCGGCGCGGAGCGGGTCGGCGATCGCGACGAAACCGTCGAAGGTCATCCCGCGCTCGATTTCCTCTTCCGTGGATTCCGCATGAAGCACGCGGTGCGCGAACGCGATGATGCGACACGCCCTCTGCTGATCGGGCAGCATCTGCTGTTCAATCGCCACACGTTCGCGGTCCGGCATATCGCACGAGCGGAGTATCCTTTCGGGACTGCCCTTGGAATAGGCGATGCTGCCCCCGGGGGCCCGCACGAGGGTCGTCATGCACTTTTTATCTGACGAGAAAGGAAAGACGTGGACGATCTCCGCGCTCCGGCGGCAGTCGCGATAGTTCCAGCCGCGCTTGTCCGCCGCCACGAGCAGGGCGCATTCGGTGGCGTTGCCGATGAACGCGCCGCCCTCGCCGATGTCCGCCGTGCTGTTGACGCAGGCGTTGCGCAAAACCCGCTCGCTGGTGATGTCGCCGACGACGGTCATCCTGTTCTCGGTCAGCGTCCCGGTCTTGTCCGAGCAGATGACGTTGATGTTACCCACGGTCTCGGACGCGATGATCTTCTTGACCAGCGCATTCTGCCGGGACAGCTTGATGATGTTGATGGACAGCGACACCGCAACGATGGTCGGTAGGCCCTCCGGGACCGCGGCGACAATCAAAATGATGCTCGTGACGAATGCCTCCATCACGTCCGCCAGTGCCAAGCCGCCGTGCCGGGAGAGGTTGACGAGTTGCGCAACGAACACGACTGCGGCGGCGATTGCGCCGAACAGGGTAATCGTTTTCCCGAGCCGCCCCAGCCGTTCCTGCAAGGGCGTGGTGGTCCGTTCCTTGCTGTGCAGCCCCTGCGCGATCTTGCCGAACTCCGTCGCGTCGCCCACGGCGGTCACCAGCAGTTTGCCGAACCCGCCCGTGACGTAGGTGCCGGCGTAAAGCATATTGACGCGCTCGGCAAGGGGCGTTCTCTCGTCGGTCAAGACACGCTCGGCGTCTTTCTCCACGGGGGCACTCTCGCCCGTCAGGGCGGACTCGTCGGCACAGAGCCCATGACTTTCCAGGAGCCGCCCGTCGGCAGGGATCTTGTCGCCCGTGGCGAGAAGGAGGATGTCGCCGACGACAATCTC